>QWCY01009904.1_pt1 | contig 15364 bp, 16 predicted proteins | sample 1972631 | NCBI WGS metagenome assembly QWCY01 (sample SAMN09866696, study PRJNA288562) | Human gut metagenome isolate pre1_stool, whole genome shotgun sequencing... | isolation source: gut | host: Homo sapiens | place: USA: California
GCTCCAACACCCATCGCAACAGGAAGGATCAGATTGACCGCAGCAAATGCTGTTTTTCCTGCAAAATTGGAAATAAATAATCCATCAATAATACTGTACATCGAAGTACAGATCATCATAATGATCGATGGAAATACAAAACGGATCAGACGTTTGTAAGTGAAATGATCTGATAATTGAATCTTCATGATAAACTAAAACTCCTTTTCCTCTAAGACATATTGTTTCATATTTTTCTTTAAAATCTGAACATATTTTCTCGTAAGAGAAAGCAGCTGTTCACACTCCGAAGGCTCCATAGATTCAAATGTAGCATTTTCCATATCAAAGACAGGACCGATATGTTTTTCAGAAAATTCTCGTCCAAACTCTGTAAAAAATAAGTGGATATCCCTTCCGACGCCGGCTTTACGGATCAAAACTCCTTTATCTTCTAATGATTTTACGGAAGAATTCACCGTTTGTTTTGAGATGGAGTAAAGTTTGCAGATATCTTTCTGAGAGCAACCATCTCCAAGTTCTAACAGACAATATAAAATGAGAAATGCGGAATCTGTAAGATGCATGGAAAGAGCGATCTCATGATAGACATCATCGATCATCTTATAGAGAGAATCAAATTCCTTTAAGGCACGATTTTGTTTCGATTCCATAGTGACTTCCTTTCTTATAATAATTATATCAAGTCCGAAATCGGACTACAAGATTATAATAATTATAGTCCGATTTCGGACTTGTGTCAATTATTATTTCATAGGAAATCACTTTACGAGGTCATTCGAATCAGTTAAAATAAAGAGTCAGAGAATAAAGTACAACCAAAGAAGGAAGTTACCTATGAAATTTGCCTATGATATCCCAGATTCATTCTGGAGTTTATTTCGTTCGATGAACAGAGAACTTTATATGGAAGCCTTGCTGAAGATCAACGAAGAATATGAATATAACAATTATTATTTAAGTAAAGAAGTATGCCTTCAGGTATTAGAAGACTGGAACGAAAGCCAGCGGATCTGGTTATCTCCTGAAGAATTTGAATCAGAAAATGATGCAAGCCAGACACCGCCAAACAGGATCTTAAACTGGCTGATCAAGACAGGCTGGTTAAAGAGGATCGAAGATTTCTCAACATTAACCACCAATATCATCATTCCTGATTACGCAGCCGTATTTTTAACAGCATTTGAAGAATTAGTCAACCCATCAACGGATGACACAGAGATCTATATCCAGAATGTATATGCAACACTGTTTTCATTCTGGCATGATAAGAAGATGAACTTAGCCATGTTAAAAACAGCGCTTGTTAATACAAAGAAATTAAATAAAGCCTTGCAGGATATGTTACACAACATGGACCATTTCTTTAGCCGACTGCTAAAACAGAAATCATATGAAGAAGTGCTGGCAGAACATTTGGAAGGTTACGTCGAGGAGATCGTTGAGAAGAAATATCATATCTTAAAGACAAATGATAACTTCTACCTATATAAAAATGATATCAAACGATGCTTAAGAGAAATGAGAGAAGATATTCCATGGATGGAACAGGTACAGAAGAAAGCAGATAAAGAAAAAGGCGAAGATGTTTTAAGTATCATTAATGCGATCGAGCGTGGATTTGATGACATAGAACATCGAATTTCCAATATGGATAAAGAACATTCCAAATATATCAGGGCAACTGTAACACGTATGAATTACATGCTGAATGGAGAATCCGACACAAGAGGTCTGATGATCCAGCTGTTAAAGACGATCGGGGATTCTAAGGACAGCGAGGAAAAGATTGAGAAGGTCGGACAGAGTATGAATCTCTCTCATTTTGAAGTGCTTTCAGAGAAGTCTTTGTATAAGAAGAGAAAACGAAGAGATTTTGCAAGTCAGGTAGAAGAAGAAAAGCAGCAGGAAGAATTATCAAGAGAAGATGTCTTAAGATTAAATAAGATTCATACAAGATACCAACAGGCTGAGATTGAAGATTTCATTGAAGCTTACATGCATGATGACCATATGGAAGTTAAGGATATTGATATCAGGGATGAAGAGTCCTTTGAGAAATTAATCCTTGCTTACGATTACAGCACGAGAAGAAACAGTAAATATAAAGTGATCGAGAGAGACGATAAATTGATTGATAATGGAAGTTACCGTTATCCGGCATTAACTTTTGTAAGGAGGAAACCGAAATCATGATACCGTATTATGAAGAATTGAATGACGAAGAAAAAAATGCGGTCACGAAAGTGATCCGTACGTTGTTAAAACAGACATTTGTATTAGAAAGAAAATATGATAAAAAGAGCGGAAGACTTGTATACAATAAAGAATTTAGAACCATTGACCTGCATCAGGAATTTTTAAGAGAATATTTTAAGATTTCAGGAATCGAATTAAGAGAAAATCTGCATCTGGGAGTTTTTTATATCGAAGGAGAAACTTTGATCGGAGAGAAGATTTCCAGATTATCAACCATTTATCTTCTGATTTTAAAATTATTATACGATGAACATATGGCAGAGGCTTCATCGAATACAAGTGTGTATACATCATTAGGAGAAATCCATGAAAAGATCAATGATTTCCATCTGATGAGAACCTTGCCATCCATCACTGAGATGCGTCGTTCCATCGCATTATTAAAGAAATATCAGATCATCGAACCCCTCGATGTATTAGAAGAGTTAAATGACGAGACAAGAATGATGATCTATCCATGCGTGAATGTCGTGTTACTAGGAGATGACATCCGCAGATTGATCGAAAGTTTCAGTAAGGAGGAAGTAGACAGTGAGTTTGACGAAGACGAAGCAGCCATTTCTGGCATTATCGAAGATATGCCTGAATAATTGGCATTATATAGATCAGAAAATATTAAGTTTCAACGATGGAATCAATTTTTTTACCGGACATTCTGGAAGTGGAAAGTCAACAGTGATCGATGCGATGCAGATCGTTTTATATGCGAATACAGATGGTCGTGGATTCTTTAATAAGGCGGCAGCAGACGATTCCGATCGAAATCTGATCGAATACCTGCGAGGAATGGTTGCGGTCGGAGAGAAAGATGAAGTTACTTATTTGAGAAATAAAAACTTCTCCACAACGATCGTTCTTGAATTTACACAGACAGAATCTGACGAAAAAGAATGTCTTGGAGTTGTATTTGACGTAGATACAGCAAGAAATGATACATCCAGATTATTTTTCTGGCACAAAGGCGGCATTTTAGAGAATGCTTACCGTACGGAAGAACATGCGATGACAATTTCGGAACTCCGCAAATATATGCAGAAAAACTTCAAAAAAGAAGATTTCTATTTTGGAACAAGCAACGAGAGATTTAGAAAACAGATGTATGACATCTATCTTGGCGGTCTTGATATGGAGAAATTCCCAAGACTGTTTAAACGCGCGATCCCTTTTAAAATGAATATCAAACTCGAAGATTTTGTGAAAGAATACATTTGTATGGAGCAGGACATTCATATTGAAGATATGCAGGAAAGCGTGATGCAGTATGGAAGAATGCGTCAGAGAATCGAAGATACATTAAAGGAAGCAAAGAGCTTAGAAGAGATCAAAGAAAGTTTCGTTAAATTCAAGACCAAAAAAGAGGAACAGGATTATTGCCAGTACCGCATGAACAAACTGGATGTCCTGAAACTAAAATCAGATATTCATCTGTTACAACAAAAGATTGAAGATGGAGAGAAAGATCTAAAGACACAGGAAGAGAATGAAACAGTTCTTGAGAAGAAACTAGAGAAACTCGCCAAAGAATATGATGCATTAGTAGCACAGATCGCAGGAAGTGGATACGACCAGATCGCAACAAGGAAAAAGGATGTTCAGGAGTTGTTAGGACAGTTAAATCATTCCGTACAGCGTTGGGAACAGACATCAAAAGACTTAAAAAAATGGTGTGATCTCGATATTACGCCAAATCAGGCAATCTGGGATATCGAGAAATTTGAACAGGGAGATATCACAGAAGATGATCTGAATCGATTAAAACATACATTGGATATCTTAAGAAAAGAAACTGAGGAAGAACGACAAGATAATGCGTCTGCACTAAGAGCCTTAAAGAAACAGGAGAAATCTATTTCTGATGAGTTGAAAGAACTGAAAAAGGGTAACAAAGCATATCCAAAAGAAGTTCTGGATGCAAGATATGAATTACAGACGAAATTAAGCGAAAAATGTGGTGATTTTGTAAAAGTAAATGTGCTTGCCGATCTATTAGACATGAAAGATGAGAAATGGCATAAAGCGGTCGAAGGATATTTAGGATCGAATAAATTAACACTGATCGTGGAACCAAAATACGTCAAGGATGCCATGGAAATCTATCGTGATATGGATCAGAAGAAATACTGGAGAATTTCGATTGCAGACACACAAAAGATTGATAAGCAGGACATGAAGGTTGAGGAAAATGCATTGTCAGAAGAAGTTCTTGCAGAACAGTCTTATGTGAAAAAGCTGATAGAATCCTTGATCGGGCGTGTGATCAAATGTGAGACGATCGATGAATTAAGAAATTGCCGTACTGGTATCACACCAGATGGAATGCTTTATAAAAATTTCCAGTTAAAACGATTAGATCCAAAACAGTACACAAGAAATTCCTACATTGGAGACAACAGTTTACGCCACAGGATCAAAGAATTAGAGAAAGAAAAGGATAAGATCTTTGATAAAAAAGATCCATTAGAAAAAGAAGTTTTAAGTGCTGCCGTTATTTTGGACTATGAATATCTTCCACAGTCAGCCGAAGAATATTTAAAACAGCAGGAAACACTGGAACGTGCGAAAGAACGTCAGGAAGAATATGAAGATTTAGAAAATCAGCTGACAAAATTAAGAGAAGGTGCCTTAAAAGGTCTAGAAGAGGAAAGAGACCAGAACAGGTTAAAACAGGAAGATTGCAAACAAGAGATCAATGCAATGAAAGAAGCAATCTGGGCAACACAGAATGCATTAAAAGAATGCAGACAGCAGATCATTGACCAGAATGAAGCATTGATTCGTGCACAGAATGAATTACCGGCAAATGGAGAGTACGAGCAGCAGTTTGCACAGGAGATCGAGAAGACAGACACAGAAGACTATGAACGTCTCAAAAAACGTGCAGCAAGGAAATACTATGATGCCGGAACGAAGAAGGAAGAAGAATATCGAAAGCTTGTGGAAGTCAGAACTGCATATTTAAGGGAATATCCAAACCGCACATTCTCAGCAGTAGATGAGAATAATGATGTGTATGATAAGCTTTATAAGGAATTATCATCTGATCACATGGAAATGTATCGTGAAAAAGCTGCAAAACAGGCCAAAACAGCAATGGAACATTTCAAAGATGACTTTGTATACAAGATTCGAAGCGCAATCAGGGAAGCTTATCAGCGCAGGGACGAATTAAACCGCATGATCAGTGGACTCGACTTTGGGAAAGATAAATACCAGTTTAAGATCACAAGAAATACAGGAGCCGATGGAAAATATTATCCAATGTTTATGGATGATTCTCTGAATATCGATCCATCTGTCTTAAATACAACGATGGATGACCAGATGAATCTCTTCTCTATGGAACATGAGAATAAATACGGGGAACTGATGAATGAATTGATCGAGATCTTTATCCCGCCAGAAGGTGCAACCGGTGAAGAACTTGAGAATGCGAAACGTGATATGCAGAAATATTCTGATTATCGTACGTATCTGTCCTTTGATATGGAACAGATTGTGGATGGTGATGAAAAACTGACGATCGGATTAAGTAAGATGATCAAGAAAAACTCTGGTGGAGAAGGACAGAACCCATTATATGTTGCATTACTCGCAAGTTTTGCACAGGCCTATGGAATTCATCTTTCACCAAAAGTACGAAGAAATCCAAGCATCCGTCTAGTTGTCTTAGATGAAGCATTCTCTAAGATGGATGCAGAGAAAGTTGCAAGTTGTATTGACCTGATCAGGAATCTAGGATTCCAGGCAATCATCAGTGCGACAAATGATAAGATTCAAAATTACCTAGAAAATGTAGATAAGACTTTTGTATACGCCAATCCAAACAAGAAAAATATTTCCATTCAGGAATTTGAGAAATGTGAATTTGATAATTTACTCACAGAAGAATAGATAAAAATACAGATACGAGGAGAAATGTATTTATGAATCGAAGTTTAAAAGGAATCTGCTTCACAGTTGCAGGAGGATGCTGCTGGGGCATGTCTGGTGTGATGGGGAAATATTTATTTGATGCAAAAGATCTGACGGCTACGTGGCTTGTGACAGTCAGATTATTAGGGGCAGGAATCTGCCTGCTGTTGCTTATGTATCAGAGAAAAGGGAATTCAATTTTTCGTGTATGGAAAAGAAAAGATTCAGCGGTCAATCAGCTGATCTTCGGGATGATTGGAATGGCTATGTGTCAGATGACGTACTTCCTTGCCATTCAGGAGTCAAATCCGGGAACTGCGACAGTTCTTCAGTATTCTGCACCAATCTTAATTATGGTGTTCTTTGTATTAGTGGAAAAAAGATTTCCAAAGAAAGAAGAAGTGCTTGTACTGGCAACTGTGATCGTAGGAATCTTTTTGCTTGCAACACATGGAAGTATAAAAAACTTAGTGATCACCAATGCAGCATTATTCTGGGGATTGTTATCCGCTTTTGCTTTTGCAGTTTATAACGTGCAGCCAAAGAAATTATTAGACGAATTTGGTACTTTAGAGACAACAGGATGGGGAATGTTTGTCGGTGGAGTTTCCTGTTATCTCCATGGGATTTCCATGTTAGGACCAGTTCAGGGAAGTATGCTTGGATGCGTGGAACCGCTGGTTGCAACGATTCTTTCCGCAACTGTGCTTGGACAGGCCTTTGGAATGATCGATGTTGTGGGAATCTTATGTATTGTTGGAGCGGTGACGGCATTGACGGTCGTGGATGCGTAATCAGACATTATGGATTTGCCTTTGAAGGTAAGAAGGTTTTGATCGGAGAATAGTAGATAAATCGCTGAGTTCATATGAATTATATGGATTCAGTGATTTTTTTCATAGAATGATTATTTTATTGAAAAAAATAACCTGTAGATATATTGTGTTAAATACAAAACAATGTTAAAATAGAAGTAACCTAAAAATAGAACATAAAAGAAAGGAGGAATACGAAAATGGAAGAATTAACCAGACTAGAAGAACGAATCATGCAATGCATTTGGGATTATCAAGGAGAAGTTCCTTTTCTTGATCTGATAGAGACAGTCAAAGAAAAGCTCAATAAAGATTATAAAAGAACAAGTATCCGCGGATATCTGTTCCGGCTAGAAGAGAAGGGATATATCAAAGTTACCAAGAAAGGAAGAAAAGCATATGTGCAGCCATTGATCGATGAAGAAACATATGGCAAATATCAAGCTGAGGAAGTTTTAGATCGTTGGTTTGACGGATCTGCAAAACGATTAGTAAGTGCATTAGGAGAGAAACTGACAAAAGAAGACGGGGAAGAGTTAAGAGGGATCTTAGATGACTTTGATTTTGATGATAATCATAATAAAAATATTTAGCGGAATATTCTTATGTACACTGCTTGGAACGATCTTATATCTTTTTTGGAAGGCTGTAGGACGTTTGATAGAACACAAGGGATATATTGATATCAATTATCTGATATGGAAGATGGTATTATTGATGTTTGCCATACCAATCACGTTGATCTATGCAAATGGATTTGAGAAGAGTACTTATGTATTTGAAGTTACAGGTCCGATCAAGTGGGGCATTGGAATTTTGATGATCATCTGGCTGGTTGGAACGATCATTTTTACGATCAGATTTCTAGAGAAATACAGAGCAATAAGGAAGGATATTTTAAATGCAGATCCATGTGGCGAAGAAATTCAAAGTATGGTAAAAAGCATATCAAAAAAGTTAGGGGTTCATAAAGAAATTCAAGTAGTGATCTTAGAAAAAGCAGGCGGACCAATGTTATATGGAATTTTGAAACCAAGAATCATTCTGCCAAGAATTTATGATCCGCAACAGCTAAATATGATATTTACACATGAATTGATTCATTATAAACATCATGATCTCATTTGGAAACACTTGGCGAACATTATCTGTTGTGTATACTGGTTTCAACCTGCGTTAAAGGATGTTTTTTATCAATTAGATCAATGGGGAGAAACATACTGTGACAGGACAGTATGTGAATATCTGCCAGATGTAAAGGGATATTTTTCTACGATCATAGATATTTCTATGGAAGAGATCAGATATGGAAGATATACAACAGCGGGGTTATATGAGAGTAAGGAAGTATTAAAGCTACGAATGGAACGAATGAAATCTTATCGACAACAAAGAAGGTTGCGAAGAGGAATTTCTGTAAGTGTCTTATTTGGAATGATCATACTTAGTGCAACTACGGTATTTGCTTCAGGGATAGGATTTGTAAAGACATACGATAAGATTGCAGATGAAACAAGAGAGGAGATCAATGTTGGAACGGAAGGGGATATAAAGGATCAGAAAGCAAAGTATAGAATGTATGATAAAACCAGAATCAAAAAGTGCATGATAAAAAATGAAAGATTAAAAGAGAATGATGGAAAACCATTTACATGGAAGATCAAGCCGAAAGAATGGAGAGGAAACTTATATAGAGAATGGGGTAAATCTGGTAAGCCACTTAAAGGTAAAAAAAGATGGACGGTATCGGGTATTTTTAGAAAATCTAGGGGCGAAAAAAGCGATAGCGGGTGGACATTATATGGTGATAACGGAAGAAGAGTAGAGGAGAGAAAAGATGTTTGTAAAAAAGGTATTAATGATAGTGCTTGTTAGTGTAATATATTTAATTAATTTAAATATTCCAGTAGCTGCAGAAGAAAATGAACAAGATATTATTTTTTCACCTAATTGGATGTTAGAAAATGGATATAAGGAAGAAGTAGAGGAAAATCAAGAAATATTACCATTTGCTACAAGAGTTAATGTAAACTGGAAAGTTGGACTAAAAACAGAAAAGAAAACGAAAACATTTCATAAAAATGCAGGAAGTAAAATTACTGTAGAGGCAAGTGTGTTTCCAACAAAGAAAATACGTATAGGAATTGTAGCAAAAAGTATAGGAAGAATGTATGTAGAGACAACAGATATGGCAAAAAAGACATTTAATATAAAAAAACAGGGGAATACAGTGTTTTTGTTACAAATAAATCCGACAGTACAATACATGTAGTCGGAAATTATACAAAATAATAAAGGAAAGGAGGAGAAAAATAATAGCAAGAGTTCATGTAATATATTGGGTGGAGCCAGTGTTCATAAAAGAGCATCGTATCATATGAATTCTTATATTATTGCAAATGGTAACTAGAAACGGTAACTAATGATTTGTATGATATAGGAGGTATAGTCATGAGAAGTTTAAAAGAATAACCGCAGCGATAGCAATAATTTGCATGGTTTGTAATTATAATGCAACAATTTTTGCTAATACGAAAACAGTGGAGTCGTCAGCTGGTGTAATTAGTGCACCTAATGAATTGATTGTCAAATTAGATGAAGCATCAATTGATTTGGGTAACGGACTGATTAGTGAAGAAGAATATAATAAAAAGCTGATAGATATTTATAATCTAAGTAATTCTAATGATAACATGGGAAGTAAAGTTAGAAAAGCTAATAGCGCTTACTATCCAGAAGTTGAATGTGGATATATAAAATATTCAGGAGTAAAGTATTTGTATAAAGAGGGGTTAAAAAAGACAAAAGTTGCAACAACAGCAATTTCTCTAATGATATCAGCAGTACCTGGATGTGGATGGGGGCTTTCAGCAGTTTCCTTGGCATCATCCTATGGAATTTCGTAAAAATATAATTCAATTGGTAATATTTCTAGGAATTGTTACCTTTTTAAGTAGCTCACAAAAATATATTCCGTATACAAGACAAGAAATTATAGTGCAGGATATAGTTCTATTTTTATTGTATTTGGTTTTGAGTATTGTAATTGATATAATCAATGAGAAAAAACAAGGCTAGTTGATTTAAGAATATGAAAAATCCATGTCATACAATGGGTGGAGCCATCTATCTGGTAACAGATAGTCGTATCACATGGATATTAAAATATTACAGTAAAAGTGTTGGGAAATCAAGAATGTAATAAAAATATTTTTAATATCCAACATTAAAAATAAGTTCATATAATGTTTTGTGATAAATGAGGCTAATGCATAATTCATAATACATAGAAAAACTACTTAAAAAAGTATTGTATTATATGGGTTCTTATATTAACAAAAATATAACTAATAGATAGAAAAGTGATTTGTATGATATGAGGAGGAATAAATATGTTTAAGATTAAACAGAAAATAGTTTTTGGATTATTATTAATGAGCACAGCAATGATATTTATGAATTATCAAGTTAAAGCAGATAATGGAGAAGCAATATTTGATCAACAGACATTAGAAGAGGTTGAGAGCAAAATAGAAGGTAAGAGAATTTTTCAAGACAAGAGTTATGATGGAAGTGAGAATATAAAAGCAGAGAGACGGCCAACAGGAGTTTATCCAACAAGAAAGGGGGTTATTTTAGTTACAAAAGATAAATATAAAGATCTAATTCCTACAGGGCATGCAGCAATTATTTATACAAAAACTTCAGTTATAGAATCGTTATCTAAAGGAGTTGTAAAAGGTAAAAACGATTGGAATAAAACAAAAACGACATGTTACGGAGTAACAGTAAAATCAACGGAACAAGAAGATGATGAAAAGGTTGCTGATTGGTGTAAAAAAAGGATAGGAAAGCCATATAATTATAATTATTTGGATGTAAAGACACGCAAAAAATTTTATTGTTCACAGTTAGTTTGGGCAGGGTATAAGGATTTATACAAAATAGATTTAAATACAGATGCTTTTGGAGATGCAATTCATCCAACAGAATTAGTAGCTACAAGTAAGACCTATAAGATATATGAAAAATAGGAGAAATTTGATATGAAGAAAAAACGAAGCATAATTCTAATAAGTATTCTAATCATTGTATCGGCTGTCATATATTTTTACAAACCAGAACAAAATAATTCCTATCAACTTGGAGTCATTATCTCAATAGGGAATAAAGATAAAAGCAATATTTTATATTATAATGACGAACTTCAAAAAACAGGACAAAAGAAGTTGAAGATCGGAAATATTGCGAGTCAGTATGATATTCCAAAGACAGTGAATGATAAAGTGTATATGATCCCAAAAGGAGTTCCATATGTAAATGAGCGAGAAGAAGTAATGGAGCTTGATCATAATACACAAAAAATAAAGTTATATAAAATAGGACGGCCGGGACTTTTTGCTTTTGATGAGAAGGATGGTGATATCTATACAACAAACTGGATAAACGGTGTATCGACTCTGACAAAATATAACGAAGAGACGGGGGAGATACAGCGATATGAAGAATCTGTTGGAATGTTTGGATATTTACATTGTGCAGGGAATTATGTTTATGTAGAAAAACAGGTCGATCAGGAAGAAGGAACGATTAATTATTTAATGAAGATCGATCGGAAAACATTAAAGAAGGTAAAAGAAATAAAGGTAAATCACAGCGAAGATGAATCCGTGTTTTTCTATTCAGATGATAAAAATCTCTATTTTTCTTCAGGAAATACAGACAAAATCTTGTATCAGATGGATTTAAAAAAAGACAAGATCAGCAAGCTCAAATTAAAAGAAATAAATCCACAGCAAATTTTACCGTATAAAAATAAATTGTTTGTTACACACTGTGATCTAACCAGTGGAATGGGAAAAGCAATTTCATTGTTAAACCCACAAACAGGAGAAAGCAAAGTTTATAAATTCAAGCATAATGTAATTCAATGTCAAACAAAAGAGGGCTATTTGTATATACTAAGTAATGATAGTATCTATAAATATAAATTTGATGGAGAAAAAATGCATTTAGAAGCAAGCAGTAAAATCTCTTTCAAAGGATCTTGGAAGGATGGATATATCAGTAGCTTTTTTCTGAGATAGTATGTTATCATAGATGATCGAATTTTTTGAAATGATTACGAGAAATGAGGATATGAGCGTGAAAGTGAATTCACACTCATATCCTTATTTTTGTTTTACAAATAAGAATTTAAAACATATGGAATAAAATGTAAAAGCATATTGTAAATAAATGTATAATAATGTAAAATAAATCCATGTAAATAAAAGAAACATAAGGAGATACATATGACAGAAAAGCTAAAAAATAAAATCAATGATGAACAATTAAAGATCAGAGCGATTAGTGATGAAAAAATAACAGTAAAACTAACAAACAATTATGCATTTCAAAAAATATTTAAAAATACTAAAATTGTAAAAGGATTTCCAATGGCATTGCTGGATTTAAAAGAATATGAAATCAAAAAAATTGAAATTACAGATCCATTTACACTGGGAGAAAATGATGAAGAAAAAGAAGGAATTCTGGACATCAAATTGATTTTAAATCAAAACAGAAAGATTAACATTGAAATGCAAAACACCTATCAAGATGATTGGACAGAGAGAAGCCTTTTTTATAATTGTCGAATGTTTACAGATGGATTAAAAAAAGGACATCCTTATGGAGAAATTCCACCATGTATTCATGTTGGTATTTTAAATTTTAATCAAATGATAAGTCCGAATTATTACCATAAATTTAGTCTGATGGATGAAAAAACCAAAGAGATATATAGTAGAAAATTTCAATTTCATATGATAGAATTGAAGAAACTAAAGTACGTAAAAGAGAAACAAAAGAAAAAACCATTATATCGATGGGCAAAGTTGATAGCTGCACAGACATGGGAAGAATTGGAACAGGAATCAAAAGGTAATAAGTATATGGAAAGGGCGCTGGAAGAGATGATAAAGATCAGTCAGGATGAGAGGGAAAGATATTTGTATCTGAGAGAAGAGATGGCAGAGAGTGACAGAGCAAGTCAGATACAAAGTGCACAGAGGATTGGACGTAAGGAAGGAGAAATATTAAAATTAATTTCATTAGTTCAAAAGAAAATTTTGAAAAATAAAACTTTGCCACAGATTGCAGAAGAATCAGAAGAAGATACGATAGTAATTGAACCTATTTATACATTAATAAAAGAGAATCCAGAGGCAGAGAAAGAAGAAATCTACAAAATGTTGAATTTGTAAGGAGTTTAACAATCATTTGTTGACACATAAAAATAACAACACCAGTCTTGACATCCAATCATCGTTTGCATATAATAAAACCAATAGAAATAGTAGGAAATACAAAAATACCAGCGGAAGCGCAGCATAACAAGAATAGAAATGCTAAGCATCCGCTTTTTTATTCTAAATAAAAGGAGAAAGAAATGTTAAATCAGTTTTCAAGAACAGAACTATTACTTGGAAAAGAAGCACTCGATAAATTAGCTGGCAGCAGAGTTGCTGTCTTTGGAATCGGTGGTGTTGGTGGATATGTATGCGAAGCCTTAGTACGAAGCGGTGTCGGTGAATTCGACCTTGTTGACGATGATAAAGTCTGCTTAACAAACCTAAACCGCCAGATCATCGCAACAAGAAAAACAATCGGAAAATACAAAGTAGAAGTGATGAGAGACCGTATTTTAGAGATCAACCCAGATGCGAAAGTCAACGTTCATAAATGTTTCTTCTTACCAGAGAATGCCGATGAATTTCCATTTGAGGAATATGACTACATCGTTGATGCCGTTGACACAGTGACAGCAAAGATCTCATTAGTTATGGCAGCAAAGGAAAAGAATGTACCGATCATCAGCAGTATGGGAGCTGGAAATAAATTAGATCCAAGCCAGTTTAAAGTGGCAGATATCTATAAGACAAAAGTATGTCCTCTTGCAAAGGTTATGCGAAGAGAGTTAAAGAAGAGAAGAGTTAAGAAATTAAAAGTTGTATATTCAGAAGAAATGCCGATCAAACCAAAAGATGATATGGCAAACAATTGCAGAACAAACTGTATCTGCCCTCCAGGAGCACAGCACAAATGTACAGAGAAAAGAGCGATTCCAGGCAGTACAGCATTTGTACCATCTGTCGCAGGACTGATCATCGCAGGGGAAGTAGTGAAGGATTTATGCAAGGCGTAAAAAGTGTAACAAAACAAGCATTTATGAAATCCATACCAATCATGTGCAGCTATATATTTGTCAGTATGGCATATGGAATGATGATGGAGAATGCAGGATTTGCGTGGTATTATTCGCTTCTTACAAGCCTTACCGTGTATACAGGAGCTTTTCAGTTTGTCCTGATCACATTTTTAAGCAGCGGGGCATCGATCGTTACGATTGCAGTGACGGCATTGTTGATGAACAGCAGACAGAGTTTCTACAGCCTTTCATTTTTGGAGACATTCCGTAAGATGGGAAGAAAGAAACTTTATATGATCCATACGATGACAGATGAAACATATGCGGTAAACTGCACAATCGAAGACAAAGATGAAAACAGCAGAAAAGAGATGTTTCTCGTTGCATTCTTCAGCAGATGTTACTGGATGTTTGGAGCAGTGATGGGCGGTCTGATCGGGCAGTTGATATCGATCAATGGGAGAAAGCGGACAAGCATTTTCCAGCGGTTGCAGGAGTCTTGATCGCAGTGATCGCCTTGATGATCTTTGGACAGCGGGCATTTATGCTGCCAGCATTGGTGATCGTTTCAGGAGTTTTAATCTTCTGGAATAGCAAACAACAGGAAGTTTAGACAGAAAGGGGAAAATAATGAACACAAAAATGGCATTGATCGCGATTTTCGTTTCTGCCGTGATCACATTTGGACTTCGAGCCCTCCCTTTTCTTGTATTTCAGGAAGGAAAAGAGCTTCCAGATCAGATAAAAAGATTAGGAATGGTGTTGTCATCTTCGATCATGGCAGTACTGATCGTGTATTGCCTGAAAGATGTCGGGGATGACTTTATGGCAGATGGTTTATGGAAACTGATCGCAGCAGCAATCACTGCAGTCAGTTACAAATGGAAACATAATACGCTGATCAGCATTTTACTTGGAACAGTGAGTTATATGATGTTCTTACATTTTTTTGGATAGAACAGATTTGAGATAGAATAAAACATAGGATGAAACAGGAGATATATATGGCAAGAGAAATAGAGACAAAATGTATTCATTTAGAAGAGGAAGAAAATTCGATCAACCACTATGGTGCGATCAGTTACCCAATCTATCAGTCAGCAACATACGCACATCCAGGAGTCGGACAAAGCACAGGTTATGATTACAGCCGTCTGCAGAATCCAACGAGAGAACATCTGGAGAA
>QWCY01004176.1_pt1 | contig 15310 bp, 9 predicted proteins | sample 1972631 | NCBI WGS metagenome assembly QWCY01 (sample SAMN09866696, study PRJNA288562) | Human gut metagenome isolate pre1_stool, whole genome shotgun sequencing... | isolation source: gut | host: Homo sapiens | place: USA: California
ATTTTACGTGCCATCAAGTGCCCATAAGGGAGAGAGCGGAGCATACACGACTCATATTTACCTATATGATAAAGCAGGAAAATTAGCACCATTAAAGGGGGTCAATGTAACTGTTCCATCAGGTGCAAATCCTGGAGGCAGTTCAGGAAATAATAATGGCAGCGGTACAGGTGTGCTGTCGATGGCGATTCCATATGTAACAGAATTATCATCAAATGGTTTCCGTGTTACGATTCAATTTAATGCACCTGCAGGCTATAAAAAGGTTTCAACTGCAGTGTGGACAGCAGCAAATGGACAGGATGATCTGGTATGGCATAACATGACCGTATCTGGAAACACAGCGACATGCTATGTTCCAGTAAGTGAGCATAAAAACGAGCACGGTTCATACATTGTGAATGCGTATGTATTTGAGACTGATACAAAATATGTACTTCAGGGAATGACCGTTCCAGTGCCGTAAACAAAGAAAATGGAGGAACAAATGGCAAAGAAAAGACGCAGCTGGGAAGACTATCAGAAAAAGAAAATAAAAAGAGGCCAATCAGGTGCGCCTATTGTCATACTTTTGGTGCTGCTTGTAATTGCATGTGCAGGTCTTGGTGTAGTGGCATGGGTATGCCTGCGCCCAGTGACGCTTCCACATGTGCAGCCAGATCAGGCATCATCGACGAAAGCACCTGTGGAATACGAAACATGGAAGGCAACAGAGGCGGCTGCGGATGGTGCTCTTGTACAAAGCAGTGATCCAGTCGTACAGGCTGCTAATTTAAAGGCAATGCAGTACGATTATGACGGTGCAATTGCACAGATTCAGTCAATACCTGGCTATGCAGATAATGAAACATATGTTAGCTGCATTCAAAGCTATGAGAGTTTGAAATCACAGGCTGTACAGTGGACAGATTATGATAAGATTACACATATCTTTTTCCATAGTCTTATTGTTGACAGTGAGCTTGCATTTGAAAGCTATAAGAGCAGTGATTATGATCAGGTAATGACAACCATCGAAGAATTTAAGGATATAATGCAGTCTATGTATGACAAGGGTTATGTTTTGATAAGCCTTCATAAGATTGCAAAGATGGAAACGCAGCCAGACGGCACCGTGCAGATGGTGCAGCAGCCAATTTATCTTCCGAGAGGAAAAAAGCCATTTGTACTTTCCGAAGACGATGTATGCTATTATGAGTATATGACAGGAACTGGATTTGCGACAAAGCTCTGTCTTGATGAAAACGGTAAGGTTGTAAATGAGTATGTTGAGCGTGATGGAAGCGTATCATATGGTTCTTATGACGTTTTGACTGTTTTAGAGGATTTTATTGAAACACATCCTGACTTTTCTTATCAGGGTTCAAAGGGTATTCTGGCATTTACGGGATATGATGGTATTTTAGGCTATCGCACAAGTGATTTCTGGTACAATGAAAATTGTGACTATTACGTTTCTACACCTGCAAACGATAAAGAAAAGCGCGAAGATCATACGTCACCAAATGAAAATATTGAGCAGGACAAGCAGACAGCACGAGAAGTTGCACAGGCAATTCGCGATCTGGGCTGGGAGCTTGCCAGCCACAGCTGGGGTCATCTGAATATGACAAGTACAAGCTATGAACATCTTGTATGGGACACAGATATGTGGGAGCGCGAAGTAGAATCTATAATCGGAGATACAGATATTATTTTATATCCGTTAGGAGCAGATGTAGGAGACTGGAGACCATCACAGTATACATTTGAAAATGAAAAATTCAAAAAGCTCTGGGATGTAGGCTTTAGATATTTCTGCAACGTAGACAGTACTCAGTACTGGCTGCAGTATGGCTCAAATTACATGCGTCAGGGCCGTCGCAACATGGATGGTCAGATGATGTTTAAACAGATGGTTTATCCAGAGAAGGTACTCACAAGTGATCTGTTTGACGTATATGATGTCTTTGACAGACGCAGACCGCTTCCTGTAAATGGAATAACAGTGCCAGAAGATTTTGATTTGCAGGCACTTGCCGATTCGCTTGGAATGAGTGACCGTATAATAAATTGAACTAACATGAGCGCCATCGGGGACAGGGACGCCGCGGCAATTGATTTTTTAATGCCACCGTCCCTGTCCCCAGTGGCAGAAGGAGGAAAAAACATGTATATCATAGCAGGTCTGGGCAACCCAACCGCACAGTATAGAGGAACAAGACATAACGTTGGCTTTGAGGTTATTGATTACCTTGCTGACAAATACAATATTGATGTAACAACAAAAAAATTTAAGGGCTTAATTGGAACAGGCGCGATTGATGGACAAAAGGTTGTTCTAGTAAAGCCTCAGACCTTCATGAATTTAAGCGGAGAGTGTATTCAGGAGGTCATGAATTACTACAAAACAGATATCTCTGATTTAATTGTAGTATATGATGATATTAACCTAGAGCCAGGACAGCTTCGCGTGCGTGGTAAAGGAAGTGCAGGCGGTCATAATGGTATGAAAAATATCATTCTGCATTGCAATTCACAGGATTTTCCAAGAGTGCGTGTCGGAATCGGAGCAAAGCCGCCAAAGATGGATTTAGCAGACTTTGTACTCAGCCATTTCCAGGGCGAAGAAAAAAAGGCAATGGAAGACGGCTACAAAGAAGCAGCAGATGCAGTATGCTCCTTAATGAACAACGGACTAGAGGCAACCATGAATCATTATAACCAGAAGAAAACAAAATAATGATAAGGAGGGTCAATTGTGGGTATTTTTGCAAATCCGCTGACGGACCTGCTGGAATATGAAGACTTTTCAAGAGATTTTTTGAAGGGAACAGATCCAGTGGGCATGACAGGCTGTATTGACTCCGAGAAGGTGCATTTTATGAGCACCTTTCTTGGAGAGAAAAAAGTGCAGCTTGTTGTGACGTACAATGAACAGCGGGCAAGGGAAATTGAGGAAGATTATAAATTATTTTGCAGTCAGGTCTATGTGATTCCACCGCGTGACCTGATCTTTTTTAGCGCAGATCTGCAGGGAAATGCCATCATTGCAGAGCGAATGAAGGCATTTGCAGCACTTTATCAAAACGAGGCGAAGGTTATCATCACGACAATGGATGCGCTCATGAGCGCGGCAGTGCCGTTTGAACAGCTGATGAGTCATGTGATAAAGCTAAAAGAAGGTGATGAGCTTGATCTTGAAAAGCTAAAGCATGACCTGACTGTGATGGGATATGAGCGTGTAGGACGTGTGGAGGAGCCAGGACAGTTTACTGTTCACGGAGGTATTGCTGATGTATATCCATTGACAATGGAGGTTCCGGTTAGAATCGAGCTTTGGGGAGATGAAATAGATACGATTCGCTGCTTTGAACCGCAGAGCCAGCGCTCAATGGATCAGATCGAGTGCGTATCTGTTTTTCCAGCGGCAGAGGTGATCGCAGATGATACGGCAAGACGGCGTGCTGTGGGAATGATTCAAAATGAGCTTGAGAGCCAGTTAGCTGTCTTTAAAAAAGCAAAGGAGCCAGACAAGGCGAAGCGTCTTCGCGAGGAGACAAACCGCATATTAGAGGCACTTGGTGAAGATGTTGTATTAGAGGCACCAGACAGCTATATAAGCTATTTTTATCCGCGCACTGTTCAACTTTCTGAATATTTTGATGAGAAGAACACGTTAGTTTTCCTTGATGAGCCGATGCGTCTTAAAGAGCGCGGTGATGGTGTGCAGGCTGAGTTTGAGGAAAGCATGAAAAATCGTCTGGAGCAGGGCTTTCTTTTGCCAGGTCAGACAGCGCTTTTAACACCGGCAAAACATGTGCTTGCTGCTTTTGAGCGCGGTCAGGTTGCAGCACTGTCTTCACTTGACAGCCGCCTGGCTGACTTTACGGTGGTAAACAGCTACGCAGTAAATGTTCAGAACATGAACACATACCGTGAAGGCTTTGAACTTTTAATTAAGGATCTGACACACTGGAAGAAGGAAAAGTACCGCATTGTCCTTTTGTGTCCGTCAAGAACTCGCGCAAACCGCATTGTCAATCAGCTTATAGAGTATGATCTTTTGGCATATTACAGCGAGGACGAGGATAAAAAGATAAATCCAGGTGAGATCATGGTTACTTACGGAAATCTTCACCGTGGCTTTTTATATCCGATGCTAAAATTTGCTGTTATCACAGAGAGCGATATCTTTGGTGTTAAGAAAAAGAAAAAAGAAAAAAAGAGCCACTATCAGGGTCAGCGAATAAGTGATTTTGCGCAGCTAAAGCCTGGTGATTATGTGGTGCATGAAAATTATGGACTGGGAATTTATCGCGGAACAGAGCGACAGATTGTGGATAAGGTAACAAAAGATTATATTAAGATAGAATATGGTGACGGCGGAAAGCTTTATTTTCCTGTCACACAGCTTCATATGATCCAAAAGTATGCCGATTCCGAGTCTAAGCAGCCAAAGCTTAACAAATTGAACGGCCAGGAGTGGACAAAAACAAAAAGCCGTGTTCAAAAAGCAGTCAACAACATTGCAAAGGAGCTTGTGGAGCTTTATGCAGTGCGCCAGAACGGTCACGGTTATCAGTATGGAACAGACACTGTATGGCAAAAAGAATTTGAAGAGCTTGTGCCATTTGATGAGACAGCAGATCAGCTTGCAGCAATTGATGCGACAAAGGCTGATATGGAAAGCACTAAAATCATGGACCGCTTAGTGTGCGGTGATGTAGGTTACGGAAAAACAGAGATTGCCATCAGAGCTGCCTTTAAGGCTGTGCAGGACAGTAAGCAGGTCGTATTTCTTGTGCCGACAACTATTCTTGCCCAGCAGCATTACAATACATTTGTTGAGCGAATGAAGGACTATCCAATTCGAATTGAGCTTTTGTCACGCTTTCGCACGTCAGCGCAGATCAAGGCATCACTTGAGCGCTTAAAAAAAGGTCTTGCCGATATTGTAATAGGAACGCATCGTGTGCTGTCAAAGGATGTTGTCTTTAAAGATCTAGGTCTTTTGATTATAGATGAGGAGCAGCGATTTGGTGTCACGCACAAGGAAAAGATCAAGCAGCTTAAAAAAGACGTTGACGTGCTGACACTAACGGCAACACCGATTCCGAGAACACTTCATATGAGTATGATCGGTGTGCGTGATATGAGTGTGTTAGAGGAAGCACCGTATGAGAGAAGACCGATTCAGACATATGTAATGGAAATGAATTGGGAGATGGTTCGCGAAGCAATAAACAGAGAGCTTGCCAGAGACGGACAGGTTTACTATGTGTATAATCGCGTCAAGGATATTGATCAGATTACGGCACAGATAGCAAAGCTTGTGCCAGATGCAAATGTTGCCTTTGCACATGGTCAAATGTCAGAGCGCCAGCTAGAGCAGATCATGATGGACTTTGTTAACGGTGATATAGATGTACTTGTCTCCACAACTATTATAGAGACAGGCTTAAATATTCCAAATGTAAATACTATTATCATCCACGATTCTGACCGATATGGACTTGCACAGCTGTATCAGCTAAGAGGACGTGTCGGCCGTTCAAACCGCACTGCCTATGCTTTTATCATGTATCAGCGAAACAAGATTTTAAAAGAAGAGGCTGAAAAGCGTCTTCAGGCAATTCGTGAGTATACAGATCTTGGCTCTGGTATTAAGATTGCCATGCGTGATCTTGAAATTCGAGGCGCTGGAAATCTGCTTGGCAGTGAGCAGCACGGTCATATGGAAGCAGTAGGCTATGATCTGTACTGCAAGATGTTAAATATGGCTGTCAAAAAAGAAAAGGGTGAGCTTGAGATGGAGGAAACCTTCGAAACAACGGTGGACATTCCAATCAGCGCTTACATTCCAGACAGCTATATACGAAACGAAGAAGACAGGATGGAAATTTACAAGCGCATTGCAGCAGTCGAGACAGAGGAAGAGTCAATGGATATGATCGACGAGCTTATCGACCGTTTTGGAAGTGTTCCAAAGTCAGTCACCAACTTGCTTGAGGTATCAATCCTTCGTGCCGAGGCGCATTCTCTCTATATTAAAGAAATTAAGTCATCGTCAACAGAGATTCGCCTGTTCATGCATCCAAAAGCAAAATTCGACACGATGCGTGTGCCGGATCTGATACAGTCTTACCGCGGTGCACTTCGCCTGCTTGACAAAGACAATCCTTATTTCTTATTGAAGGCAGGCGATGGCGCAGTCAAGGAAAAAACGCTGACATTGAAAACATTGAAAAAACTGTTAAGCGATATAAAAACGTTGATTGTTTCATAAAATCATGCTAAAATGAAAAACAAAGTTCACGAGGCGCCCGATAAATAAGATGCACGTCGGGTCGTTGACAGAGAATATAGAAATAGAGTGAGGTAAATTTATGAACCGAATTATGAAGTATGCAGCAGCAGCCCTCGCAGCAGCTACTGCCGTTAGTACATTAGGCGGATGCGAACAGTTAGAGAATAAGGCACCAGAGGATACAGTTGCTGTTTCATTTGGCGATACAAATATCATGCTGGATGAGGTTACTTATATGATACGTTCCATGGAGTATACCTATGAATCCTATTTTGGATCAAACATCTGCAGCAACGATATGGGCGATGGTTCAGGCATGACAGTCGGTGATTACATCAAGCAGATGTCTCTGTCACAACTTCGCCAGACACTTGTATTAAATGAGTATGCAAAGAAAAATGGCATTGAGTTAAGTGATGACCAAAAAGCAAAGGTAGATGAGGCAATTGAAAAGCTCCAGACAGAAGCAGAGGATTATCTGGATGCAGTCGGCGCAACAGATGAGCTGATTGAAAAGACATATACAGAGAATGCAATTGCAAATCTTGTTTATATGGATCTTGTTGCTGATGTTGATACAACAGTTGGTGATGATGAGTTCCTTCGCAAAAAGATTGCATATGTAAAGCTGACGCCAAGTGAGCTGACAGAGACGACAGCAGCTGCTGAGGCAACTACAGAAGCATCAAGTGACGAAGGCAGCAGCGAAGAATCATCTTCTGTAGAGAATACAGAAACAGAAAGTATATCTAAGGATGATGAGACTTCCACAGAAGAAGCAAGCAGTGAAAAAGCATCAACTGAGGAAGCATCTAGCGAGAAGACCTCAGAACTTTCCTCAGAATCAGACACTGAAGCTTCAAATGAGTCAGAAACACTTTCAGAAGAAGAGCAGGAACGTCAGGATGCTATGAATGATGCAGCAGATAAGATCCTTAAGGAGTTTGAGGAAGGAAATGATGCAGCAGACTTTATCAGTGATTATCAAAATGACAGTCACTTCACAGCAACAAATTCTGAGATTTCCATAAGTGAGGATGGAACTGCTGTATATAATGCAGCTGCGTGGGCGCTTGCAACAGACGAGTGTACTGTATATAAGAGCGATGACGGCAGCATCTACATCATCCGCTGTATTGATGATAATGATGAGGAAGCACGTCAGAGTGCCATCGATTCCGAGATCGAAAGCAGAAAGACAGCTTTATTCTCAGAGAAGTATGCCGAGATTCAGGACGAATCATCCAAGTTTAAGGTAGATGAGGATGTGATTGACACAATCCGCTTTACAACTCCAGTTTACGTAGCACCAAGCGAGGAAGAAACCTCAGAAGGTGAAACTGGAAAAGAAGAAACCTCAGAAAATGAAACAAGTGAGGAAGAGTCATCAAAAGCAGAAAAGTCAAGTGAGTCAGATGAGACAGAGGAAGCAGTAAGCGAAGCTTCTTCGGAGGAAGAGAGTAAGTAATTAAGAGCCGCCTAATATCGGGAAAGGCATAGTAAAGTGCCGTTTTCCTGATTGCAGGTGGCTTTTTTGGCGAAAAACGCGCTCTCTTTCTTAATCGTTATCCTGATTTCACTTGACATCTCGTAATAATTTTGTTATAATGCCCCTCGAAGTGTAATAATTTTGTAATATTTAGTAACAGTTCAATCGTGAAATGTTACTGAGACACTAGCGAGGGAGTGCAAGCTTACTCGCTCGCAGATAAGAATGTAAAGAGGTTTTATAAAGAAAGGCTTGGTATATATGAAGATCAAAGGAAACAAATTTGTTACGTCAATCTTAGCAGCGTCTATGCTGTCCGGTGCATTTTTTGTTCCGGCATCTGCAGGCGAGCTTGAGGGTGAGAGCGCAATCGCAGGCATGGCTGTTACATTGAATAACTACTACGCAGGAGAGGAAACTCCGGATGAGGCAATCTTAGATTATCTTGTTCCTAAGGCTCAGGCAACATCTGAGGCTGAGAGTGAGACAGAAACCGAAGAGCCAAAAACCGTTATGGCCGCTACTGTTGCTGTCACTTCAGATGCTTCTAATGTAGGACTGGTAAGCGCAGCAGGTTACTTAAACGTGCGTGAGCAGCCATCCACAGGCAGTGTAACAGTCGGAAGACTTTTCAGTAACTGCCAGGTTAACATCAAAAGTTCCGTAAACAACAGCGAAGGCAGCTGGTATCGTATCACTTGCGGCGATGTAGAAGGTTATGTAAGCGCAGCCTACGTATTAGTTGGCACAGCAGCCAAGACTGCTGAGGACAATATCCAGAACCGCTATGCAGTTGTTATAGCAGATCAGTTAAATGTTCGCGACAGTGCATCTGACAGCGCAAATGTTGTTGGAACTGTATACAAGGATGAAGAGTACGCAATCATCGAGGATCAGGGTGATTTCGTAAAGATACATATTGCAAATGATGAGGTTGGATATGTTTCAAAGTCCGGTATCACCATTAAGACTCAGTTCGCTCAGGCTCAGAAGGTAGACAATGAATTTGTATCTCAGGAGCTGGAGAACTTCATGATCGATATCAACTACTCCAGAAACGTATACGAGCAGGCAATGGCAGAGGGAACAGGCGAAGGCTACTATCGTGCATATGCAGCTATCGTTTACGCAGCAGAGCTTCTTGGTTACTACAGCGAATTTGCAGCAGATTCTGGATTAGAAGATCTGGCAGCAACCTCAAAGCAGGAGCAGGAAAGCGCACTTGCACTTGCAGATGCAGCATATAAGTTAGCATCAGATTCCGGCTACTTTACTCAGGTTGCAGAATCAGTAGCATCAAGCGAGGCAGCAGCAGAATCCTCCGCAGCAGCAGAGTCTGTACAGGAAACTCAGACACAGCCATCAACAGATGCATCTTCTGAGGGAAATACAACAAGTAATACAGCTGAGACAACAGCACCAAGCAGCTCAGCATCTGATGAAACCATAAGTGTAGAAGTTCCGACTGCAGCATCTGTAACAGGCATTGAGGCTTGCTATCAGGGCGGTACAAAGTATGTGGGTGATGTTGTCTACACCGCAGAATTGTTTGTAAGAGTAAGCTACAGCGATGGAACTGTAAAGGATATTTACGACGGATGGTATTCACCACAGGTAGGTATGACCTTAAAGCAGGAGGGCTACAATGTTGTAACCATGTATTATGGTGATTTTAGCTCCAACCTTGAAGTATATGCAAACCCGGCACCGACTCAGGCAACCCAGCCGGCAGCCCCAGAGACACAGCCAGCGGCCCCAGAGACTCAGCCGGCAGCTCCAGCGCCAGCACCAGAGACACAGCCAGCAGCACCAGAGACTCAGCCGGCAGCACCAGAGACTCAGCCAGCAGCTCCAGCACCAGCCCCGGAGACACAGCCAGCGGCACCGGAGACTCAGCCGGCAGCACCAGCACCAGCTCCAAGCGGTAATGGACAGTCTATCGTAGACTATGCAATGCAGTGGGTAGGACAGTGTAATTATGTATGGGGCGGTACAAACCTGACACCAGGAGGCGGTGTTGACTGTTCTGGATTTACCATGAACGTATACGCAGCATTCGGTATCAGCCTTCCGCACTACTCCGGCGAACAGATCAACTATGGACAGGCTGTATCATACGAGCAGCTGCAGCCAGGTGATCTTATCTGCTTCTCAGGCCATGTAGGAATCTATATCGGCGGCGGCATGATGGTTCATGCAGCAAGTGCAGAGAGAGGTATCGTAGTAGATAATGTATTCTATAACAAGCAGCCGATCGGATATCGTCGTCTTGTATAAATAGTTAAAATTCAAGGCCGTCTGTCAGAGTTGACAGGCGGTCTTATTTTCGTGTATTATAACCGTAAGAAACGAAGACATTAACAGTTAACGTTAACTGGGAAAGAAGGTAATATTGCATGAGACGTGATAAAGTCAATTACTATCTGGATCTGGCAGAGATCGTATCCCAACGAGGAACCTGCCTTAGACGCCGCTACGGTGCTGTTATCGTAAAAAATGATGAGGTGGTATCTACTGGCTATGTCGGTTCCCCGCGAGGACGCAAAAACTGTACTGATTTAGGGTTTTGTATCCGACAGAAACTTCAGATTCCAAGGGGTGAGCGCTATGAATTGTGCAGAAGCGTTCACGCTGAGGCAAATGCCATAATCAGTGCATCAAGAGATCAGATGATCGGAAGCTCTTTATATTTGACAGGAGTAGAAGCAGATACAGGTGAATATGTAAAAAATTCCAACAGCTGCTCCATGTGTAAGCGAATGATCATAAATGCAGGAATTGAGACTGTATATGTGCGTGATGATAAAGATAATTACCGAGTCGTAAAGGTAGCAGACTGGATTGAAAAGGATGAATCACTAGAGGGCACATTCGGGTACTAAGCAAAACATGAAATTTGGCTAATTTCATCTTGATTTTCGACAGGCGGTCATATATAATTAGGGGTGGTGTCCATGCGGCAGATTTGTTCGTGTGCGTTTGGCAGAAAAGAATGCAAGAAGCGTAAAGGCACCATGAAACCTAGGCTGGCGAAGCAAATGGTAAAAGGGCTTCGTCTGTGTGAGAATGTCACAACAACAGGAAGGAAAAGACAAATGATACATCAGCAATACGAAGTAGATGACCATCTTCATGAAGAGTGCGGCGTGTTCGGCATTTACGACATGGATGGCAATGACGTAGCGTCGACTATTTATTATGGTCTTTTTGCTCTGCAGCACAGAGGTCAGGAGAGTTGCGGTATCGCGGTAAGCGACACTAGCGGTCCCAAAGGACTAGTACTGAGTCATAAAGGAATGGGTCTGTGCAACGAGGTGTTTACCCCGGAAGACTTAGAGTCAATGAAAGGAAACATCGGTGTAGGCCACACCAGATACTCGACGGCAGGTAGTTCTACGAGAGAGAATGCACAGCCGCTTGTATTAAACTACATCAAAGGAACACTAGGCCTGGCACATAATGGCAACCTGATCAATACGCCGCAGCTGCGCCAGGAGCTTGCAAGAACAGGTGCAATCTTTCAGACGACAATCGATTCTGAGATTATCGCGTACATGATTGCAAGAGCCAGAGTTGAACAGCCGACCGTACAGGCAGCTGTCGCAGAGGCGATGAAAAAAATCAAGGGAGCGTATTCACTTGTTGTCATGAGTCCGAGAAAGCTCATTGGAGCAAGAGATCCATATGGCTTTAGACCGTTGTGTATCGGAAAGCGTGGCAATGCCTATATACTGGCATCAGAAAGCTGTGCACTTGACACTATCGGTGCTGAATTTGTCCGTGACGTAGAGCCGGGCGAGATCGTCACCATCACACAAAAAGGAATTGAATCAAACCGAAGCATGTGTATCCCAAAGGAGCAGCATGCAAGATGTATTTTTGAATATATTTATTTTGCCAGACCAGATGCCTATATTGATGGCGTAAGTGTATATGAGAGCCGTCTGATTGCAGGACGTTCTCTTGCAAAGCATCACCCAGTTAATGCTGATCTTGTTGTCGGTGTTCCGGAGTCTGGTAATGTCGCAGCTATGGGTTATGCGATGGAGAGCGGCATTCCGTATGGCATGGCATTTGTAAAGAACAGCTATGTCGGCAGAACCTTTATCAAGCCAAAGCAAAGCAGCCGCGAGTCAAGTGTTCGCATTAAGCTGAACGTACTTACAGAGGCTGTAAAGGGAAAGCGTGTCATCATGATTGATGACTCAATCGTGCGTGGAACCACAAGTGACCGTATTGTAGGTATGCTTCGTGAGGCAGGTGCAAAGGAAGTTCATGTAAGAATCTCCTCACCGCCGTTCTTGCATCCGTGTTACTTTGGAACTGATATTCCATCTGAGGATCAGCTGATTGCTCACAACAGAAGTGTAGATGAAATCTGTAAGATTATTGGAGCTGATTCCCTCGCATATTTAGACGAGGAATGTCTGTATGAAATGTCAAAGGGACTTGGCATTTGTACTGGATGCTTCAATGGCAAATATCCGCTGGATCCGCCAACAGAGGACATCCGCGGTGACTATCAAAAGTAAAAAGATATAGAAGAAAGGTTGGTTTACTATGGCAACAGATCGTTATACAAGCCCACTTTCCGAGCGCTATGCCAGCAAGGAAATGCAATATATTTTTTCACAGGATAAGAAGTTTACCACATGGAGAAAGCTGTGGATCGCACTTGCAGAGAGCGAGAAGGAGCTGGGATTAAATATTACAGACGAGCAGATCGCTGAGCTTAAAGAGCATCAGAATGATATCAATTATGATGTTGCAAAGGCGAGAGAGAAGGAAGTTCGTCACGATGTTATGTCTCACGTTTATGCATATGGTGTACAATGTCCAAAGGCAAAGGGTATCATCCATCTGGGTGCAACTAGCTGCTATGTAGGTGACAACACTGATATGATCATCATGCGTGAGGGACTGCAGCTTGTAAAGAAGAAGTTAGTCAATGTCATTGCTGAGCTGGCAAAGTTTGCAGACCGCTACAAGGCGCTGCCGACACTGGCATTTACTCATTTCCAGCCGGCACAGCCAACCACAGTCGGAAAGCGTGCAACGCTTTGGATGATGGAGCTTGTGCAGGATTATGAGGATATCTGCTATGTAATCGATTCCTTAAAGCTTCTTGGCTCTAAGGGAACAACAGGTACACAGGCATCCTTCATGGAGCTGTTTGACGGTGATCATGCAAAAATCAGAAAACTGGATCAGATGATCGCAGATAAGATGGGCTTTGCTGGTGTATATCCTGTTTCTGGACAGACCTACTCCCGTAAGGTAGACAGCCGTGTATTAAATGTACTGGCTGGTATTGCAATGAGTGCACATAAGTTTACAAACGATGTGCGTCTTCTGCAGCACTTAAAGGAGGTAGAGGAACCATTTGAGAAGCATCAGATCGGTTCTTCTGCAATGGCATATAAGAGAAATCCAATGAGAAGTGAGCGTATTGCTTCTTTGGCAGACTATGTGATCTCAGATGCTATGAATCCGATGCTTGTCGCTTCAACTCAGTGGTTTGAGCGTACACTTGACGATTCTGCAAACAAGAGAATTAGTATTCCAGAGGGCTTTTTGGCAGTTGACGGTATTCTTGATCTTTATCTGAATATCGTAGACGGAATGGTTGTTTATGAGAAGGTAATTCACAAGCATCTGATGGCAGAGCTTCCATTTATGGCAACAGAGAATATCATGATGGATGCAGTAAAGGAAGGCGGAGACCGTCAGGAGCTGCATGAGAAGATCCGCCAGCTGTCCATGGAGGCTGGACGTAATGTCAAGGTAAACGGTCTTGACAACAACCTGCTTGATTTGATTGCAGCAGATGATACATTCCACCTGACAAAAGAGCAGCTGCAGCAGTGCATGAATCCAGAGCGTTACACAGGACGTTCTAAGGAGCAGGTAGAGGATTTCCTCGCAGAAGTAATAAATCCAATCCTTGCTAAGAACAAGGAAGACCTTGGTATGACAGCAGAGATTAACGTATAAGAAAGGTAAGGTAACTGATATGGCAAGAGCAATTGTAGGCGCCAATTGGGGCGACGAGGGCAAAGGTAAAATTACTGATATGTTAGCACAGGAGTCTGACATTGTAATCCGTTTCCAGGGCGGAAGCAACGCTGGACATACAATTATCAACAATTATGGAAGATTTGCAATGCACCTTCTTCCATCCGGCGTGTTCTCACAGCACACTGTAAATATCATTGGAAATGGTGTTGCACTGAACATTCCGTATTTTATAAAGGAGTTAAACAGCTTAACTGAGCAGGGCGTTCCGAAGCCAAACATTATGGTTTCTGATCGTGCACAGATCCTGATGCCATATCATGTAGCACTGGATACCTACGAGGAAGAGCGTCTGGCAGGAAAGTCCTTTGGTTCCACACGTTCAGGTATCGCTCCGTTCTACTCTGATAAGTATGCAAAGATTGGCTTCCAGGTAAGCGAGCTGTTCGGAGATATGGACGAGTTAAAGGAAAAGTGCGAGCGCATCTGCACCTTAAAGAATGTTATGCTTGTTCATCTGTACCACAAGGATCCATTAAATGCAGATGAGATTTTCAATACACTTATGGAATACAAGGAGATGATCGCTCCTTACGTAGCAGATACAGGACTTTACCTGCATCAGGCAATCAAGGAAGGAAAGAAGATTCTGTTAGAGGGACAGCTTGGTACCTTAAAGGATCCAGATCACGGTATCTACCCGATGGTAACTTCTTCCTCTCCATTAGCAGCATACGGTGCAATCGGCGCAGGTATCCCGCCATATGAGATCAATGAGATCACAACAGTTGCAAAGGCATATTCTAGTGCAGTAGGCGCAGGTGCATTTGTCAGCGAGATCTTCGGTGAGGAGGCTGATGAGCTTCGTAAGCGCGGTGGTGATAAGGGTGAGTTTGGTGCTACCACAGGCCGTCCGAGACGTGTGGGCTGGTTTGATGCAGTTGCAACAAGATATGGCTGCCGTGTGCAGGGAGCAACAAGCGTTGCACTTACAGTACTTGACCCGTTAGGCTACTTAAAGGAGATTCCGATGTGCGTAGGCTATGAGATCGACGGCGTTGTAACAAAGGATTTCCCAACCACTCAGAAGCTTGAGAAGGCAAAGCCGGTATACAAGGTACTGCCAGGCTGGAACTGCGATATCCGCGGAATCCGCAATTACGAGGATCTGCCAGAGGCTTGCCGCAACTATATCGACACCATCGAGCAGGAGATTCAGGTTCCGATCACACTCGTATCAAACGGACCGGGAAGAGAAGAGATCATCCACAGAGAGTCAAAGTTAAAGTAATATTTACAAATAAAAAGAGCAGGCAGGGCTGATATGTACCCAGTTTTCTGGACACCGGGTCAAAATTGAATAATTAAGCTTCCATCATGGATGCTTCCCTGAACTTAGAGGGAGGCATCCATTTTGTTTATAGGCTTTAGCCTGTTGAACTGCTTGGAGTTTTTCGTGTTCCGAAAAATGAAGAGTAGTTCAACAATAAACCACCCGCTATGCGGGTGCGAGTCGA
>QWCY01004179.1_pt1 | contig 15305 bp, 15 predicted proteins | sample 1972631 | NCBI WGS metagenome assembly QWCY01 (sample SAMN09866696, study PRJNA288562) | Human gut metagenome isolate pre1_stool, whole genome shotgun sequencing... | isolation source: gut | host: Homo sapiens | place: USA: California
AAACCTTTCAAGATCTTCACTGCTATACATTATTCTATAAATTGGGTTGCCAGCGAAGATAGAACTTTCAATTAATAGCCATTTTTTGACTGCTTACATTCATCATTCCCTAATACCTACACTAAATCGTAGCATGATAAATTCACATTCCAATTCAAAATATCAAAAAAATCTTTATTCATCATTTTTTTATCAAGAAACTTTCCTACAAAATTAAAATTCTTTGGTTCATACTTTCGAGGAATTCTTACAAAAGGAAAATTTGAACATGGCAATACTCCTACATACATTAACAAATCAAACAATGCTCCATCATTCTCACAAATATAATCAACAGCCATAGCTATATTTCGAGCTGATATACAATTTATATCTAACAAAAATGCAGTTCTTACACCTTCATGTTTTTTAATACGATATATAAAACTAAAATTGTCCAAATTCACCTTACAGTAATCTTGTTCAAACCATTTGTATCGATAAGTATTAAATGTTTCACGTTCTCTATCAATCATTGCAAAATGCGATTTATGATTTGCAACAAATAAAGACCACTTAATCAAACACTTACAAAACAATTTCGATAGAGGATTCAGAAAAAAAAAGCATGGTTTAATGCCCCCTATTCTATAAGGAAGCACATAAGTATACATTTTTCCTATATCCTTATATTTTATTCCCTTTTTTAATATAGGATATGCGTTATCATTAGGAAATCCAAAGACAAAAAAGATACCAGTTTTACGTGCCTCATCTTCAATCAAATCAATTAAATCTTTTAGATTGAAAAAATCTCGATATCCTTTTTTAATCATTGTATCCACACTAAAAGCCATTAAAACATGCTCTCCCTTGTAAACGTAATCACATGGAATTAAGCTATTTGCTCCAACCATTTTATTCCCATCAAACATCAACGCATGATAAGAATAGCCTAAAGACGTATTTAGAAATTCGCGTTTAAAATATTCAACACTTTTTACATGTCCAACAAAGACTTCTTCAAAGAGTTGACAAAAAGAAAATATTTCCTCTTCTGTCAACTCTGTAGTTTTCCTTATAACAAAATCCATATCAAAATTTTAAAATGGTAGCCCCCCATGAATACCCCACACCAAAACCTGCAATCAAAACATTTCCTGTTAAAGCATTTTCTCGACAAGCTTCATTCAAAGTAATAGGCAATGTAGAAGATACTGTATTTCCCACATTATCCATAAAAAAATAAAAATGTTCCTCATCAATCTTTAATTTTTTACGCAAAAAATTCAGCATATATTTATTAGCTTGGTGAAAAATAAACATCTGAATATCATTTTTTGTTAATGCATTTTTTGTTAAAGCATCAATTATCAAAGGCGGAACTGCATCAATAGTAAAATTGAATATTTCGCCACCATTCATATAGAGAAAATCTGAAGAAAGAGGAGCTCCATTTTCATCAAAACGAAGATCATCAACTACCTTACGTTGCTTAAATGCTCCACTTCTCACAATCAAATTATTTCCACCTCTGCCATCAGTACCCAATGAGAAATTCCCTATTTCCGCAAAACCATCAGTTGAAATTATAGTAGCAGAAGCCGCATCGCCAAAAATAGTACGATTACTCTTATCCCTAGGATGCAAATACTTTGAATAAGTTTCTCCTGTCAACAACAAAACATTTTTAGCTATACCGCCTAATATTAATCCTTTTGCCAATGATAATCCGTAAACATAACCAGAACAGCCTAAATTAAAATCAAGCGCACCGCAAGAAGTTGAAAGATGCAATTTTTCTTGAATTAAACATGCAGAAGTAGGTAAAAAATAATCCGGACTTTGTGTACAAAACAAAACAAAGTCTATCGCATTTCTCATATTCTCACAGTTCGCAAAAATTTTTTCGGCTGCATTTACAGCCATATCGGCTGCCGTCTCATCTTTATCAGCTATATGCCTTTGCATAACACCTATTTTTGAAGCAATCTTATTTACACTCCATTCTGGGAATTCCTTAACAAGATCTTCATTAGTAAGTATTCGGGTGGGTAAATAATATTCTATGGATTTAATATATGCTTTCATATTCTTGTATGATTATTTAGCAAGCCTTTCAAGTAGTTGATATAGTTCTTCTATAGTTTCAACCTTTCGCAATTCATCCCCTCTCAAACGAACTCCGTACTCCTCATCAGCCATTGCTATTAATCCCATAGTAACCATTGAACTCCATTCATCCAATTCTCGAAATTTTGTTTTGGGATTGAACAAAAACAATTCCGTTTCTTCAAATTGTTCTGCAAATTTTTCAATAAAATCTTGTAATGTCATAATCATTTTCCTTTAATCATAAAATTATAGTATTGTTGAGCAATGGACTTCCATGTATATTTTTCCATCGCTATCATTTTCATCAATTTAGCATTTTGCTGCAATGACAATTCATCCAAAGAGTTTACGATTTCATTAAGTTCCGCTACATTATTAAAATAATAAGCTTTGTCCTCTGTAACATATTTATTAAATATATTACAGAAACAAACCAACGGTACTTCAAGATGCATAGCTTCAACCAAAGAAGGATTTGTCCCCCCTGCCGAATGTCCATGAACATAAAAATAACAATTACCTCTCAGTACATTCAACACTGACAAATCATAAATTGCATCAAGAAGAATCAAATTCGAATAACAAGAATATTTTTTCCTAATTGACTTTGCATAATCACTCACATCCCAGTTACCAATATACACCAACGGAATTAGAGCCTTTTTAAATGCTTCCAATAAAACTTCAACATTGTTATCCGATTGAACACGCGCAATTGCAATAGCATATTTAGCCCCTAAAAAGGGATATTTAATCACTAACTCTTCCGTGATAGGCAATCGCTGAGCTTGATCTCCACCATAAGCAATAACAGTAGCATCATCCCTATTATACTCCTTTTTTATATACTCTTTTATTCCTTGATTATCAGCTATCAATAAGCCACTTGACTTCACAGAAACCCACATTAAAACTCGAACTATGCGCTGCATAATCGGAGAATATTTAGAGCGTGCCCATTCTATTCCCCCTATATTCAGAACAAATTTATTCCTAAAAGGAAATAAAAATGGAAGAATAAAACCTCCAGAACTTCCTAACAGCAAAATCTTATCATAGCGAAAAACAGAAATCAAAATTGTATACATATCATATATACAACTCATCAGACCATTAGATGGAAGATGAATATACTTTAGGCACACCCCTTTATAGAGATTTTGCTTATTCGGATATTTCGATGCAGAACAATAAACAGTCACTTCTACATCTTTGGGCCTATATTCCACCAAATATTCAACAAGAGTTTCATACCCTCCATATTGAGCTGGCACTCCTTGACACCCTACAACTGCTACTTTCATACCTATTCCCTATTAATCCATTTATCAAATTTATTCATAAAATCTTCAACCTCTCTTCTATGGGTATATTTATCATAATCTTTTTTTACATAATATTCTCTATTTGAATAATTGCGAATTGCTTCTTTCAATGAGATACCGTAATCAACAGAAGATAAAATACCAAAACTTGGAAATTCAGTCAATACCTGATTGAAGTAAGGAATATTAGAAGCAATGATAGGTTTTTTAAAATAGAAAGACATTTCCAATACCCCGCTTTGAGATGTTTTCCGATAAGGCAAAATAACATACTGAATGTTTTGATATAAATAAATTAATTCATCATCTTCAATATGCCTAAGAATTAAATTGTAGGATATATCGTCATTAAAATGTGTCTTGTGAATAGTACCATCAAGATCCTTTCCAGCTATAATAACATTTATTTTCCGAACAATATCAGACTCCAAAGCATTAATTGATTCTATCAAAACATCAACCCCCTTAGAATAAGTGATATTACCAAAAAATAAAAGATTAATTTTACCCAAAACAACCGCATTTCTTACATCCATTGCAATATCGTCAAGTTTATAATTCCTATTAAAGCAATATTTAAAATGAGGTACATAGAATTTGTTGTTAGAGAAACCAAAATCGTTAAGAAAATCGGCTGATCGTTTCGAATGAACTATTACATTTCTTACCGAATTTGAGTATACCCTTTTAAATTGTTTCAATAAAAACATATTATTATCCAAATGTTGCGCTATAACTTCATGAATATCTATTACATGCTTATACACCTTTGATACCAAATTCAAAAAAAGTATATCCACAAAATTTCCATAAGTAAGAAATATGACTATATCTTTTTTATGTAAAGATACAAAGCGAAAAAACCTATAATAATTAATGAATAACGATTTTATTTTTTGAATCAAAGAACCTTTATACTGATTTAAAAAAAATGCTTGTTGTCCGTCAATCGGATAATTTGAAAGGATAATCACTTCCGTACTTGGTATTACAGATAGATTCTTTTTAAACGCATCCAAATAGTAGTGCATTCCGCAATGTTCTCCCAAATAATCTACTAGATATATATTCATATAAATATTATATTTCAAGCAATAATTAACTACTTATTAATGTTCTTATTTAAATCAGAGGAATGCATCAACTCTTTAAACACAAATATAATTACAAAATATTGAACTCCAGAATCAGGAACATCCGTACCTAAAAGTTGTAGCAACATTCCTAATATTAAAAATGCAGAAAAAAGTGTTTTATTGTAGTATATCTCAAAAATATACAATAGAAACAACACGAAACCAACCATACCTATTTCACCTAAAGTCGAAGCTAAAAATGAATCAGTTATATATGTCTCTTTATTATATCCTCCCCCCCAAGAAAACAATTCATATCCCTTTAATGCCCCCGCCCCAATACCCAGCAAAGGATTTGAAAAAAAACAATACAACGCATACGCTAAGAAAATTTCTCTTTGCCCCAATGCACTATTATCTCCTATTAATTTAAATGTTGATAAAAAATCACTAAATTCAGTGGAAGATTGACTTAGTATCAATATAAGCAAAAAAGAAATAGCTATAGACACAAAAAGTATTACTATTTTTTTGAAAGAAAATCTAAATGATTGCAATACATAACCAACTAAAACCATACCCCATAAAACAATAGCACCTCTACTTGTAGTAGAGAAAACAAGCAATGAAGATATATATAAATCAAATTTTCTATATTTCTCTTTACGGAGCAAAGCTATACAAAAATATAGCACGACAAACACACCAAATATTCTACAATCATAATAGAACCCCAAATTCCGCGGAACAAAAAACATTGTAATGTCCAGTTTTCCCTCTAGAGGCTCACCAAATATTCCATAATCACACAAAAGCCATTCTGTCTGTTCTATATAATTGGGTAGAATCCAAACGAATAAGCTCACAATAAAAATAGGCCTTAGCAAATTCAACAAAATATCAAATCGAAGACGCCTACTATAAATAATCGTAGAATAGACAAATAAAAATAGAGGGATATATCGATTAGCCATAATATACCAACTCAAAGTTCCCTTAATTCCTCCATAAACAAGACTAAAACATAAAAATATTACCACAAATTTACAATTCCATATATTAAATTGTTTCCTAAATAAAAGTGTAAACCAAACCAGCGGAATATAGATAAGAAATAATAAAGCAATAGTAAATCCATGAGGAAATGGAAAGATTAATGAGGCAAAGGGTTTATATATGAGCAAACCAAAAAGATAAAATTCAAATTGCTTAGTTACAACAATTATATAATAAAAAGTAAGTAAATAAACTAATGCAATAATTGTTACTCCAGGTATATATATATAAGTAAAAAGATAGTTCATTGCCCCTAATAAAGACAATATAATGCACAAATGGCTACAATCCTTTTTCTTTACTAAAGAAACGTCCATGATTAAACAGCTTATTGTCAGTATGAAAAGATTGCGTATCCGATTTACGCACTAAAGACTGCGATATATAAAAACCTGATTCCTTAATAGATTTACTGACTGTTGTACCTGAAGCAATAGATACCTCATCACAAATCTCTATACCCAAACAAAACAGACAACGGGAACCAATATAAATATTATTTCCAATCTTTATGGAACCAGATATCATATTTCTATAGATGTCAAAACCATGTGTCCACATTTGGGTTTGGCTTCCTCCCACAACTACATTATTACCAATACTTATGCTATTTTCCAAATCAAAATAATGATTAGAGGTAATCAACGTATTTTTTCCAATAGTAAAAGACGAACGTTCATTCATCCTAGAAAAAGAGACAAAATAGTTAGAAGAGACTATTATTGCTTTCTCTTTCATAGTAAATGAATGTAGATTTCTTATTACATTCATTTTTCTAATCTCTCCGTTATAAACACATAAATACTCGCAAGAAATTCTATTCAAAAAACCAATTTTAGATTTTTCTATTACACATTTTTTCCCAACATTTATATAAGAAAGAAAACCTATATATGAATCATGAGATATATTATATCCTAATGCCCTTTTATACAACCCTTTTCTCAACATATTAAAAGGCACTATACTAATTAATACACACAATATTTTTTTTATGAATGGTAACATAGCAATATAGTACAATAAAAAAGAATAAAGTGGAGATAAACATAGCCATAGCCAAATTTCTCAATGTAATTGTTTCAAACAACAACAATAAAAGTATATACATCAAACAATATACAAAATAAAAAGCTAAAAGTATTATATTTTTATTCCAAATAGAGAAATACATTTCATAACAACTTTTACAGCTATAACAAAAAGTATATCCCATTAATAAAAGAAATGTAATATCAATAGGAATTTCTTTAGAAATAAAAAATGAGTTCCAAACTGCAACAACCACAATTGAAAAAGCACAAGCTAATAATAAAAAAAACAAATACCACTTCATTATTTTATTAGATATAAGCCCCTCTAAATATATCCGTTTATTATAATATGCCCAAAATGAAGTGTGAATCATAAAGATAACCAATGATATACGCATGGTATAAGAAAACACATACATATCTTGCTGGCTTAAATTATTGAAAGCGTAAATCTTGCCATAACTATTAACTATCGAATAACATAAGATTTGAAGGATAATTGGCCACGAATATTTCAGCACAGCGAAAAAATATTTTTGGAAATATTTAATATTACTTTTCAGCAAAATCTTTACCCCCATGAACACAACATACAATACCCAACAAAAAGGTAATAAAAAAAAGATAAAAAGAAGTTTTTCACTTTCAAAGAATTTTCCTAATAATAGAACCAATATAGTCCCTCCTGCAATAGAAATACTAATTTTAAAAATTTTATTTGGTGTATCTATAAGTCGATAGTGATAATTGTAATAGCTTATTCCTGAAAGATATAAGCTCCGAACAGCTATATACAATATATATATCTGCCATCCTTTAACCAAGCTTATCCCCAAAAAGGTAAACAAGCCTATAATAACAAAACAAAAATTGAGAACACAAAAAAAGGCTTTAGAATCTTTTACATATGCATCTCTATCATCTGATTTTCTATAACCGTAAAATACATAATAGCGCTGAACATCTATAAAAACAACAACAATAGCCGCGATTGAATATATATATTCAATCACGTTATAGGTTTGTTTGTCATCAAAAACTATTAAAATTACAAGAGGAAGCAAAAAGGTAAACATTTTATCAATACAATTCAAAATTGTATAAAAGAGTAAACCTTTATGACTCCTACATAACTCCACAATTTTATTCATAGCTATAAGCTAATTACAGTTTGTATGGCGCAAGCAACGTTCAAAAAATTCTCTTCTGTCATGCCTGATGGATTAAAAAGCGGATCTGCATTTTCACCAACAAATGAATTATGCTCAATATAGGTTAGATATTCATCTCTATTATCAGAACAATTACCTATAAAATTTACTATTTCTTCTACATTATTCATCTTCCTCAAAGTGTCAATCCCAATATGCGGACACCTATGTAACCTATTAAAGAATACCGGAGAAAAAGTAAAAGCAGGAACGCCTAGTAATGCAGATTCTAAAGCCATAGTCCCTGTATTGGTAGCCACCAATTGTGCATGTTTTATGAGTTGTTGCGAATCAGTATGTGCATCCACCAGTATTATACGAGGATAGTGTTCAAATTGCAAAAAATAAGACTTCCCTCTGTCACCAATAGCATTAGAGTGTTCTTTTATAACTAGATACCAGTCGAAAGGCAATTGACGCCACAAATTTATCACATTCGACACTTGATTCTCATAATATCGACCACAAACATCCACAGAAGCTTCCGGTTGTTTATGGAAACCAAAAAATATATATTTTTTATCATACACATCCTCGCCTGATACTGTTTTTTGCATACTATAAGTGATACGATTTTTCTCTTCAATAAAAGGAATTTCATACCTTTTCAAACCACTAGGGATATTGCAAGGATCATTCTTATCTATATTTTTATTAGTAATCATTTTAACAAAACGATGCATTTTTCCAGTAACAGAGCTTTTCTTTGAAAGCAGTATATCATTCTTTTTTAAATAATCAGGTTTTTCTACTACAAATTCGGATTTACCAATAATAGAATGATGATTTAAACTAATTTTCTCATCAGGCATTTCAACGATATCCAATTGATACTCATCTTTGAAAAAACAAAAACGACCATTAGGAATACGTATAGTCTGAAAAGAATAATAGTTAATATGTAAATAGGTATTACAAATTCTACTAATCAGCAGTTCATGAGCCCAAGTCACTTCTCCTAAAACTGTTGATACTTGATTTTTTACAAGAAAGTCTCTTATATCTCGTTGAATATTGATTAAAAAAGCTTCCCCTTCAACATAATTATATTTAAGTACTCTATCACCAAAGAGTAATTCATTCAATTTAAAATCCCCTATAGGCACATTGTGCTTTTTTATATAACTTCTGTTAATATAAAGAAGTTTATCAGAAGGATAATTCTGTAACAGAAAATCATAAAGTTCTTTCCTTACTACAATCCAACTAACACTTACACCATTTCCAACCAGTTTATCAGCCACCTCATGATAGAAAAACGTTTTCGAGAAGTTAGCTACAAAACAAATACTATTCTTTGCCATATATCAATTAACTATTTGATTTACTCGATGATTAAAAGAATCCATTATTCGTAAAGACAAATCAAAATGAGGCTCTTTTAGTGCAAGTATCGATTCACTAGACAGTTTTCCTCTATATTGATTAAAAAAAGAATCAAAGTCATACTTGTCCTTTAAAAGATCTCTAATAACATATTTGGGATCAAATAATTCCCTCCATACACTCTTATATTTTATTGTTCCACATATAAAAGAAGCTGTAGCAAATGGCATAACTATTCTTTTTATGCCAAACGCATTAGCACTTTTCACAACAACTTGATTATCTGCCCCTTGAATATGTGTAAATAATTTCAAGTACATATATCTTGAGTGTTTCGAAGTGAAAAACTTGTTTTGAGATTCTACCACATTCCTTAACAGCCGATAATAAGGAATATGCTCATTTAAAGCAAATATGTATTTTTTATGATCGCAAAATGCAATCTCTTTATCTAAATTAGATAATACTATTTTGTAATCTTTGCCTAAATTCCTCCTAATTAAGGGTTGTAACATAAATCTGATCGCATTATTACCATATAAAATTGCTCTTTTAATAAAACTACTTAGATTGAAATCTGAAGGACCGAAAGACAATACAGAGTCGGCAGACTGCCCACATACCACTATGGAATTTGTACCATACTTTTCTGATATATGCTGCATACATCGATAAAAGCTTACCCCTACATGCCTATCAAAAAGCAAATCATCTAAAATACCAGAAATATATTTTTCGTAACATAACCTCGAATCTATTTCAATATAATCTACTTGTTTAGCGCCACACTTCATTATATTAGCTCTCGCCCTCTCATAGTCCAAACAATTATCATAGCTAGCAGGCCTATACCTCATTACTATGGCTATATATGGTATACTTAGTTCTTTCAACATCATGCCCAAAAAGGTAGAATCTACCCCACCCGAATACAATAAAACAAATGGAGAAGTGGGATTTGAGGCTTGAAGTGAAACTAAATTTTCTGCAATATGTCGATAGGAATATGATTTATGCTGATGGGCATTAGGAGTATGTTTCAAGTTAGGAAGCCAGATATTTTCTGACTCAATTTGTCCTTGAGCAGAGATAACAATACTGGTAGCCGGGGCCATTTTTTTTATTTCTTTAAATAAAGTGGAGTCCCCAACTGTATAACCAAACTTCTTCCAATACTCATGCTGTTGCTCATCAACCGTAATAGGACACTTATTTATCTTCAAAACATTAAGCAAATAGGAATAATCTCCAGAAAAGTAAAGTTGTCCTTTCACATTTATATAATATACTCTATACCCACCTGTTATATCAGAACTTAAAACAATTTTTCCTGCTACTGTCTGCACACAAAAAAAATAACCACTCCATTCAAGAAATGAAGGTGCTCCTCCTTTATAATTCGAAATATATCCCCAAATCAGCATTTCTTCTTGGGTAATAAATGGAGAAGGGAGATGAAATATCACGTTATTAATTTTAAAATTTACCAAATCTGAGTCCATTAACATATCAATTTAAAACATCTTAAAAAATATTCATCACAAACTGCTACAGAGAGGGCATCCACTGTATTTATCAAACAGTTACAAATAGATAATATTAACAAAAGAGAGAGATTCATAATATACCAAACTTGGACACCTACCGATTTATTATAAATCACTACTTCCCCCCGTTAAATCAACACAAGATCCTGTCATCCACTTAGAAGCGTCCGAAAGTAGATAGACTGCAAGATTAGCTACATCTTCGGGGGTTCCATAACGTTTCAAAGGATATCGTAACTGTGCTACCTCCAAATCCTCTTTAGCAAGACCGCCCTGTAAAATTAAATCAGTCCAAATCATTGCAGGACAAATACAATTCACTCGAATCTGCCTCTGAGCCAATTCAAGTGCCAAACACTTGGCATAAGAAATCATAGCGCCCTTAGACGCACTATATACAGCATTTCCAATACTAGGAGATACCGCCGCTCGTGATGCTATAAAAACAAGAGAAGATTCTTTCTTTATTTTTTTTGCTTTGAGTAAGGCGGTCTGCAACAATACTGTTGATTTAAAATTGATATCCATCACATTATCAATATCATGTGCTGTAATCATTTTACAAGGAAGACGCTGTCCTACCCCAGCACAATAAACTACACCATCCAACAAGGGTAATTGTTTAACAAGATTCCGAATAGCATCCTCTGACATAAGGTCAGCCACAAACATTTGGAATTCACTTTCTAAAAGTACATTACAAACATTTCTAAGTCGTTCTTCATTACGTCCAGTTAGTATCACGCTTGCACCCATTTTGGAACAGACAATAGAAATCCCCTTGCCAATACCAGAGGAAGCACCTGTTACAAGTATCGTTTTCCCCTTGAGGGAAAAAGGATTGAAACTTAAATCTTTCATTATTTAGTACTCTATTTTAAGGCACACCCTCTAATTAAAGGCACTTTTGTTATACCAAACCGGAATACTTTAATTAGACCATGCCACTGATTTTAAGCACTTTTTCAGTGCTGACTTAAAAATAGATTTTTAATAAATCATCATACCCAGAATCTCTCACTATACTTTCTATAAATTCCCGAAAAGCTCCATCTCCTCCCCGTAAGTCCAAACGATATTGCACTAAATTTCTGATGTATGCAGAAGCATTACGAGGCGCACCGGAAATTCCCACATGCTTCAACAGCTCCACATCACCAAGGTCATCCCCAATATATGCGACATCAGCCATAGATATATGAAGCTGATTGCATAGTTTCAAAGCTACGGACAATTTATCTTGAATGCCTTGATACAGATAGTCAACTTTAAGTTTCTTAGCTCGCCGTTCAACAATTTCCGTATTTTCTCCTGTTATAATCCCAACAGGTATACTAAGTTTATGAGCTAAGAGCACCCCAGCACTATCGGCCGTATGAAACTTTTTCCACTCATTGCCTGTTTGGTCATAGTACATACCGCCATCGGTCCAAACACCGTCAATATCGGTTAATATCAATTTGGGCAACATACCATTTATTTTTTTTATCACATCAATAATTCCGGATAAATAATTTCATTAGCCGGAATATCCTCTTTAACAATTTTACCTACAACTTCTGACAGCTGATGCCATTTATATCCATCTCCAGGACTCAGCATATGCAAATCACTTTCACCTATAATATCTCCCCTTTTCATACAATGCTTTGTTGCAATAGAACGTTCCAACTTTACTTTTGACAAAGCCACACTTTTATCAATATACAAATCCTCTATTCCCATCCAATGCTCAGCCACCCGGATGTCACGTATCATACGATTTACACCATCGGGTCCCAAAGAACCGGCTTGGTCTGTACCTTTCATATGTCTGTCAATAGTTATGTGCTTCTCTATAATTTCTGCTCCCATACCCACAGCAACTATCGGCGCAGATATACCAATCGTGTGATCAGAAAATCCGATTTTGTATTGACCATAATGCTTCTTCAAATACGCAATTGTATTGAGGTTCAAATTATCCGGTTCTGTAGGGTATTGGGATACGCAATGAAGAATGGAGATGTTTGAATGATAACGGGTAATTGTATCCAAAGCATCATCAAGTTCTTTTTTTCCGGCCATGCCTGTAGAAAGAATGATAGGTATCCTTGTTTCGGCCAAGGCAGCCAGCAATGGCAAATTAGTCAAGTCACGGCTAGCAACTTTTAGCGAATCTGGAGTAAATAATTTGAGTAACGATAAACAACCTATAGCACAAAGAGTTTCGACAAAATCCAGTTTCAGGGATTTGGCATATTTATATACCTCAAAGTGTTCTTCATCCGAAAGTTCAAGAAAAGCCCGATGCTCTCCATAAGTACGTCCAAAAGAATTGAGAGTATCATAGACACGATTCATCTGTGAGATAGTCAACTCTTCATTCAAGTCACGTTTAGTCATTTTTACAGCATTCATAGGACGCAAATCCAAACCAAATACTTCTTCCTTTACCGGGCGTGAGACCAATTCTACAATCAGTTTCGCAATATCTACAGAACCATTATGATTCTGCCCTATCTCACCAATAATATAAGTTTCTTTCATTATTTGCTATTTTTTAATATTTGATTATGCATATATTCATAGTACTCCGGATGAGTATCCAAATAATTCACAATATCTGATATAGCAGGATATGAATTCGTCAAATACAAACCAGAATAGATCTTCGCTGCATTTCGGAAATCCTCTTCCGTATCAATTGTCAAACGAATATTTGAATGTCCCTGTATACATTCAGGACCGTCAATCCAAGAAACACAAAAATCGGAAAGATGTGAATAAATATAGTTGGTTACATGTTCGTGATACAATGACTCATCAGTAAGAGTTCTCACTTTCTTAAGTGCATTCAACGATACATACTCTGTCCAAAAACCATAATGTGTTTTGATGGAAGGAATTCCCTGAATATTAAAACTTACATAATCCAAAGTTTTCTTACTTCTTTCTACAAAATGAATCAATTGTTTGATTGAGTTTAAATCCAAAAATGGATTATCGGAACAGACACGAATTATATTATTCCCACCATACTCTTCTGCTGCATCGATAAAACGTTGAAGTACATCATTTTCCGATCCACGAAAACAGTTAATACCATATTTGCCAGCCATCTCCTCCAATATGTCATTCTGTCGAATAGTTGAAGTTGCCAAAACAATATCGGCATTCACGCTCTTCAATTTCTTGACAAGCAAATCCAAAATACTATCGCCTTCATAAAATGGCAACAAGATCTTCCCTGGCAAACGAGAAGAGCCCAAACGAGCTTGAACTAAGAATACGAATTTCATAAAAAAAGATTAGTGTCCAATTTTAACATATAATTTTCTGAAGACCAACTTCTGCGTCTTCTATCCAAAAACATTAATTAATACTCAAATTAGAAAAAGTACTTTTAGATACTTCAAACAAAAAAATATCCCTTATCAACTTTTATAAACTGATAGTTAAGGATGATTTTTTTACAGATCATAACAACAGTTATCGTAGATGAACTATACGGACTATTCTACGTTTTTTGGACATAGTGATAAAAACATCCCCCAAATGACGGTTTACACTAATACAGTTCACGAATTACGGAAATATCAATCAATACATTCTATCATTAATATCAAATTCACATATTACTTCGCTTAGCTTCTTATGCTCCAAATCTTTTTCACTCAAAATGGCTTTTTCCATAGGAATATGCCAGTTGATACCAAGACTTTCATCTGCAATATTGATACCACCATCAGATTCAGGATGATAAAAATTGTCACATTTATACTGAAACACAGCTATTTCAGTAAATACAGCAAAGCCATGAGCAAAACCACGGGGAATAAAAAGTTGACGATGATTTTCTTCCGTCAATTCTACTGCAACGTGCTGACCAAATGTAGATGAACCTCTACGAATGTCTACAGCAACATCAAGCACAGCACCTTTGACACAACGTACCAACTTACTCTGAGTATAAGGCATACGTTGATAATGTAAACCACGTATTACGCCATACGATGACATACTTTCATTATCTTGTACAAATTGAACAGGCCTTACTTTTTCATTGAATTCACATTGAGAAAAAGACTCAAAGAAATACCCACGAGCATCTTTAAAAATACGAGGCTCAATAATGACAACACCATCTATGGAAGTTTTTATTACATTCATATTATTCTAAATCATCGTTAAATTCTTCCCACGGATACTGATTCTCCTCAAACCCCTTCAACTCCTCTGCAATCTCCGCCTGCTCCAAGCTCAACCCTGCCTTATCCCAAGTATTTATAATTTCATGAGCCTCCTTTGCCAAACTCTCATCATAGAACTCCCCATAACAATAAGTTAACAAACGCACCTTCAGCAATGACGCAGAAAGCTTCGGAAGCACCTCCCAGCTACGATCCAGGACATTCTGAATATATTCCTGCTTGCAGCCATTATCATAAATCGTTGCAGCGAAAGCCACTAACAAAGCAAGGCAAAGTTCAGCCTCCTCTTCGGCCGTAGCTCCATGAATGTTGTAAAGTTCGATAGCCCGTTCGTAAACATCACGGTTCAAACGTGTAAATTGGTCCGCATAAATGGGACTTCCATCAAGCCCGTAGGTTAGAAGATCATGGGCTAAGGAAAATAATGATGAAGAATTAGAATT
>QWCY01004197.1_pt1 | contig 15249 bp, 10 predicted proteins | sample 1972631 | NCBI WGS metagenome assembly QWCY01 (sample SAMN09866696, study PRJNA288562) | Human gut metagenome isolate pre1_stool, whole genome shotgun sequencing... | isolation source: gut | host: Homo sapiens | place: USA: California
GGAGAGTGTCTGCTGGAAGAAATCTTTTACTGTTTTGATCGCAATCTGTGTGTCATGGAGGTTCAGGTCTGCATGATAGGTTGCGGGGATTGTGATTGTATTCATTATCGGCTCCTCCTGATGATTTTTAGGCTTATTGCTCTGTGGGGTATTATAACAGAAAATGGGTGGAGTGGCAATATAATGAGAGGGGAAGTCTTTTGGGGTATCGTAGAAAAATACTGGGTATTAAATGCCTGGTGTGATATACTGAAAAAAGAATGCTTATGTTTACGATGGAAATATAAATATCCGTTTTGACGGATAGAATGGAGGGAGCTTATGGCAGGTCAAAGGTGTCAGGTTTGTGGGGGTAAGGTTGTAAATGGCAGGTGTTCATTATGTGGGATGCCTTACAGAAATGATGAGGTGTTATATCATTTGAATGAGCCCCGGGAGATACATTATAAACATGCTTCCGCCAAAGTGCGGGATATGATGCGGCAGTATGGACAGGATGCTGATCAAACAACACAACATAACGGAAACGTAAACCGGAATACGAACGCAAACCGGAATACAAATATAAATCGGAATACGAATGCAAGCCGCAATACCGATTTGAATCGGAATCTAACCAGAAGCCGGAATACAGGTGCAGCAGCCGGACGTAAGACTGCAGCGGCAGTTAATACCAGGAATAAAACAACGGTGGGCAGAAATCGTGCAGAAGTTTTAGATCAGGGAAAAAAACAGCAAAAAAAAGATCAGAAAAGCAGCGGGGCAGGCTGGATCATATGGTTTATAGTGACACTGGCCATTCTGCTTCCGAAATTATGGGATTTTCTTGCAGACTGGATCGGAACAAATTTGTGAGAATATTTCTGCAGTGAGATCAGGCAGTGCTAAGTGTCTGTATTTTCGTGTATACAGAAATATCCCTTTTCTTTTCTCCTCAGCTGTGTTATACTCATGCCTAGCACAACATATAGATGAAAAACAATATATAGAAGATATAGGTACTATATATAGTATTTTGCATAGCGACTTATATATAGCACAGGGAGGGATGAGCAATGTTATATGTGATCAAGAAAGACGGGACAAGAGAGGAGTTTAATCCGCAGAAGATCGTGGCTGCCGTGAACAAATCCGCAGAGCGTATTCTTTATACTTTTTCAGACGAGGAGAAGGATTTTATCTGCCGTTTTGCCCAGGAGCATGCGGATTCCCTTGGAAAGAATGAGATTGAGATCCAGGAGATGCACAATATCGTGGAGGGGGCTCTGGAGCGTGTGAATCCGGCAGTTGCCAAGAGCTACCGTGATTATCGGAATTACAAGCTGGATTTTATCCATATGATGGATGATGTCTATACCAAGAGTCAGGCGATCCGTTATATCGGTGATAAAAGTAATGCCAATACAGACAGCGCCCTTGTTGCCACGAAACGAAGCCTGATCTTTAATGAGCTGAACAAGGAACTCTATCGGAAGTTTTTTATGAACCGTAATGAGCTTCAGGCATGTAAGGACGGCTACATTTATATTCATGACCAGTCTGCACGTCTGGATACCATGAATTGCTGTCTGTTCGATGTGGCAGCTGTTTTAAGTGGCGGTTTTGAGATGGGCAATGTCTGGTATAACGAGCCGAAGACTCTGGATACAGCCTTTGATGTTATGGGGGATATCATTCTCAGTACAGCAGCACAGCAGTATGGTGGCTTTACAGTGCCGGAGGTTGATAAGATCCTGGCACCGTATGCAAAGAAGAGCTATGATAAATATATTTCCGAATTTATGAAATACTCGGATGAGAGCTGGAGTGGCCGTGAGGAGAGAGCTATTGAGTATGCTCTTGATAAGGTCCGCAGGGATTATGACCAGGGCTGGCAGGGAATTGAGTACAAGCTGAATACCGTCGGTTCTTCCAGAGGTGATTATCCGTTTGTTACGGTGACACTTGGTCTCGGAACCGAGCAGTTTGAGAAGATGTGTACGGTTTCCCTTCTTGAGGTCCATCAGGGAGGACAGGGTAAGGCCGGACACAAGAAACCGGTACTTTTCCCGAAGATCGTATTCCTTTATGACAAAGAGATCCATGGTCCCGGAAAGTGCTGTGAGGATATTTTTGAGGCTGGTGTGGAGTGTTCCTCCAAAACCATGTATCCGGACTGGCTGTCTATGTCCGGCGCAGGCTATATTTCCAGTATGTACAGGAAATACAAGAAGGTCATCAGCCCGATGGGATGCCGTGCTTTCTTAAGTCCGTGGTATGAGCGTGGCGGTATGGAGCCGGCGGATGAGAATGATACGCCTGTTTTTGTGGGACGTTTTAACATTGGTGCGGTAAGCCTTCATCTTCCGATGATCCTTGCAAAGGCCAGAGCGGAGAGCAGAGATTTCTATGAGGTTCTGGATTTCTATCTGGAAATGATCCGTAACCTGCACATTCGCACTTACGAATATCTGGGACAGATGCGTGCATCCACCAACCCGCTTGCATACTGTGAAGGCGGTTTCTACGGCGGACATCTGAAACCGAATGAAAAGATTGGCAAGATCCTGAAGCCTATGACAGCTTCCTTCGGTATCACAGCGTTAAATGAGCTTCAGGAACTTTACAATGGCAAATCCATTGCCGAGGATGGGGCGTTTGCTCTGGAGGTCCTGAAATATATCAATGACAAGGTAAATCAGTACAAGAAGGAAGATGGTTATCTTTATGCGATCTACGGAACACCGGCAGAGAGTCTTTGTGGCCTGCAGGTAGAGCAGTTCCGTAAGATGTATGGAATCATTGAGGGCGTTTCTGACAGACCATATGTGAGCAACAGCTTCCACTGCCATGTAACAGAGGATGTGACTCCGATCGAGAAACAGGATCTGGAGGGACGTTTCTGGGAGCTCTGCAATGGCGGTAAGATTCAGTATGTACGTTATCCGATCGGCTACAATAAGGAAGCTATCCGTACACTGATCCGCAGAGCCATGGATCTGGGATATTATGAAGGAGTGAACCTTTCTCTTGCATACTGTGACGATTGTGGTCATGAGGAACTGGAGATGGATGTATGCCCTGTCTGCGGTTCCAGAAACCTGACCAAGATCGACCGTATGAACGGATATCTTTCCTACAGCCGTGTCCATGGAGATACCCGCCTGAATGCGGCGAAGATGGCTGAGATCGCTGAGCGAAAATCTATGTAAATACTGGCTGCCCGATCAACTGTGGAACAGTGATCGGATGTGGAGCCAGACAGTAAAAAAAATATCCCGCAGAGCTGCCGGTAAGACCAGCAGCCGTCTGCGGGATATTTTTATGTAAAGTGAAGTTTTATAGTTCACTTTGTATTCTGAGTCCGTAAAATGATCATTTAATGATAGTTCCGGTCTTCTCACGGTAGCCGTCTTTTGCATGGGCCATGTCTGTGATGATGGTACGGCGTCCGGTTCCCTTCTCCACGAAGGAAACACCTGCTTCGATCTTAGGAAGCATGGAGCCTGCCGCAAACTGTTTGCCGGCAATATATTTCTTGGCATCTTCTGTGGAAATAGTATCCAGATAAGATTCGTGATCCGTATTATGGTCAAGGCTTACTTTCTCGACGCTTGTAAGGATCATCAGAGTATCAGCGTTCAGTTCTTCTGCAAGAAGTCCTGCTGCCAGGTCTTTCTCGATGATGGCGCTGGCACCATTCAGCTGAGTTCCCTGCTCAAGAACCGGGATTCCGCCGCCGCCTGCGGCAATGACGATCTGCTCTGCTGCAGAGAGGACCTTTACGGTTTCAATCTCTACGATCTTCTGTGGCTTCGGTGCTGCAAGGATACGTCTGTACTGGCCCTCGCCCACCTTTGTGACAAAGTTTCCTTTTTCTTCTTCAGCCTCGGCCTCTTCTGCGTTAAGAACACGTCCAATGATCTTCTCCGGCTCTGCAAATGCTTCATCGTATGGATCGATGACAACCTGTGTCAGAACTGTGCTGACCGGTTTGTAGATCCCTCTGGAGATAAGCTCAGCACGGATGGCGTTCTGAAGGTCATAGCCGATATAACCCTGGCTCATGGCGGAACATACGGACATTGGTGCAAATGTATAATCAGGATGTGCCTTACCGAATTCATTCATTGCGGTGTGGATCATCCCTACCTGCGGACCGTTGCTGTGGGAGATCACTACGCGGGTTCCCTCCTCTACCAGATCTGCGATTACCTTCGCTGCGAGTTTTGTAGCTGTTTTTTGCTCTGGAAGTGTGGTGCCAAGTGCCCGGTGGCCTAATGCAACTACTACGGTTTTTTCGCTCATAGGAAATACCTCGTTTCTCTTTAAAATTGGAATGAAATCAGTTACTGTATCCAGTAACGAGTACATCGAAAACGACGTACGAGTATTATATTTTATTATAAAAGACCTATGTGGGAAATGCAATAGAAAATCGAGTGTTTTCCAAGACAGGAAAAACCGCCTGATCCAGTCAGACGGTTTGATTCCTACTATTTTTTGAGGGGGGAGATAGAGAGTGGTTTTTCATCTATCCAATATCTATTATATAGAGAAAATATGTTTAAAATATGTCGTTAATCTAAAAGAAATGGAAAATTTATAAAGAAAGTTTAAACAAACTTTATAATTTTTATATCCGGTTGCGCATGGTTTGAAAATGTGATACATTGAAAAAGTCTTGATCCTGCATTCTGCGGGATCTGTTCACGCATCGTTTCGATGCAGAAATCCATTTTATTTTATCGAAAAAAATATTGATCATGCACCATTTGCCGGGGAGGGATGCCTTTGTCTGTGGAAAAGTAAGCTTCTGTAAAAAAAACATGTGTATAAGAAATGCCAGATCAGGCAGAAATGAGGAAGAGCCATGAAAAACAGAATATGGAAACAGATGAAGAAAGCCGGAATTGTGACAGTGCTGGCAGGAGCCATGCTGGGAGGAACAATAGAACCGAAGCTGACTCTGGGAGCAGATTTTTTGCCGGGACAGGCACCGTTTATCGATCAGAGTGTGTTCTGGAAAGACATAGAATCCGGACAGGCGGAGCTTGGGATCCGGATTCGCGGCCTGAATGAATGGCTGTCCGGGAGAAGGTTTTCGGAGGATAAGGAGAAAAATGAGAAGTGGGACGATGAACTTCAGAAGATTGAAGATTCATCGGTGGAGCAGGAAGAAGAGATAGAGCAGGAGCTGCCAGAGGATGATTGGCAGCAGGAAAAGGAGCCAGAGCAGGAGTTGCCGGAGGATGATTGGCAGCAGGAAAAGGAGCCAGAGCAGGAGCTGCCGGAGGATGACTTGCAGCAGGAAGAAGAGCTAGAACAGGAACTTTCAAAGGATGAGGATGACTTGCAGCAGGAAGAGAAGGCAGAACAGGAATTGCCGGTGGATAAGGTTGTGGAAGGAATCGGAATAGAAATGGAGGAAGGATATGAGCACGTGGAGCAGCTGGCATCCGGGGAAACAGTACAGCCGGAGGATGAAGAGCAGGAGAAAACGGGTCCGCTCACACCGGAAGGAACGTCGACCGGAGGGGAAAATGTAGGGAATGAAGAGAAAGGTGAGTCTGAGGAGACGCAAAAGCTGACGCTGGTCACGTATATTTCGGAGTATTTTGTTCCGGAAACGGATTCTGTCCCGAAAAATATGGCTGCACAGCAGATTTCTGTAAGGAGCCAGAGCGGTGAAGCTACAGAAATCACAAAGCTGGAAAGCGTGCTGAACGTGGAGCAGAACGGGCAGGATGAGATCTTTTTCCGTATCCCGCTGATTCTGCGTCAGGAATACCGTTTTCCGGCAGAGAAAAGCAGTTATCCTGTGACTCAGGAGGAACCGCTTCAGAAGGACTGTACCGGTGCGGGAACCTTTCTCATGACAGAAGAAAACGGGGAAGAGCTGGTGATCGCAGAGGGAATCTCGCCTATGCTGGACGTGGAGGCTGCTGAGGCTGATATGGAATTGTCGGTAATTGCACAGAATAAAAAAATGAAAGCAGGGCAGACCATCCGTTATCAGGTAGAGATAGCCAATACCGGAAAGCTGGATCTTGCAGATATCCGTCTGACCAGCAGCCTTTCATGCCCTAAGATCCGGCAGCTGTGGGAAGATGCAGAAGGCCTTCTAACAGAAGGGGCTGTGGCGGAATTTGCAGAATTAAAAGCCGGAGAGAGCAGGAACTTTTATGTACAGGCGCCCCTTCTGGATGAACAGGAAAAAGATCTGGAGCACCAGGTGGAAGCAGAGGCCAGGGTGAAGGACAGACCGGATGAGGTGATCAGGAAGAACGCCTCCACTATAAATGGTCTGGAGGCACTGAAGGCGGATCTTTCTGTAAAGAAAACTGCAGACAAAGAAACCGCTGCACCGGGTGAGACTGTGACCTATCAGATCTGTATCGTGAATACCGGTGAAAAAACGCTTCATTCGGTTGTGGGAACGGAGCGCTTTCAGGCAGCAGGGATCCATGCACAGTTTCTGGAGCAGGAAGGTGTAACGCTCAACAGCAGCCGTACAAAGGCAATGATCCAACAGATCCCGCCGGGAGAGGCAGTTTCTCTTCAGGCTGTGGTGAAGATCCCGGGAAAAACAGCGGATCAGAAGCTTTTTAACCAGGTGACGGTCACAAGCCAGGAAACCGGAGAGCGATTGATGGAGGCCTCCGCTTCTGTCATGGTAAAAGGAGAGGTGGCTATTACGCCGGAAGAAGGGCAGCCTTTGCAGGGAGATGACCAGGGTCCGGCTTCCGGTCAGATACAGATGGCAAGAACTGCGTCCACACATCCGAAGACCGGAGATGATACCAGGAGGGATTTGTGGACGCTTCTGGCAGTGACAGCTTTGGTGACTGTGCTGGGCGGCATCTGGCTCCGGAAAAAATATGCGGATATTTATGGAAAAAGCTGATGTTACTGAGAACGGAGTGAACAGTAACAAGCTGATATTTTACAAGGCGGCCGTACCTCAAAGAAACGTTGAAAACAGGGGGGAGGTGTGCTATTCTATATGGTATGTACAGAAAATAAGAACAGTATATTTCCCGCCTCCGGTGTGCTGCCCGTCAGACCGGAAAAAGGGAAGATGGAGGAGAAAAATGAATCTTTTATCCTTATTGGAACATCTTGAATACAAATGCCTTCAGGGAAGTACAGAGCAGGAGGTTTCTTCTGTTGTATATGATTCCCGCAAAGTAGAAGAAGGGAGCCTTTTTATCTGCATCAGAGGTGCGGTCGTGGATGGACATAAATTTATACCTGATGTTGTGGCAAAGGGTGCGAAGACACTCATCGTGGAAGAAGCGGTGGAGGCACCGGAGGATGTGACAGTGATCCAGGTAGAGGATACCCGTTACGCCATGGCCTTTATTTCAGCAGCATGGTTCGGACATCCGGCAGAAAAGCTCAAAACCATCGGTATCACCGGAACCAAAGGAAAAACAACTACAACCTATATGGTGAAATCAATCCTTGAGAATGCCGGATATAAGGTTGGTCTGATCGGAACCATCGAGGCTGTTATCGGGGAGAAGCATATCCCGGCAGCCAATACGACACCGGAATCCTATATGGTACAGAAATATTTTCATGATATGGTAGAAGCAGGCTGCGATGCGGTCGTTATGGAGGTTTCCTCACAGGGACTGATGCTTCACAGAACCCAGGGATTTGTGTTTGATTTTGGAATTTTCACAAATATTGAACCAGATCATATCGGACCGAATGAGCACAAGGACTTTGATGATTATCTGCACTGCAAATCCATGCTTCTCAGACAGTGTAAGGTTGGTATCGTAAATCGTGACGATGAACACTTTGACCGCATTATCGAAGGCCACACCTGTAAACTTGAAACCTATGGATTTTCCGAAAAAGCAGATCTCCGTGCAGAGGACGCCAGACTCGTTGGAAGAAAGGGCTATCTGGGAATTTCCTATCATGTTAAGGGACTTATGGATTTTCCTGTGGAGATCGATATTCCAGGTAAGTTCAGCATTTACAATTCTCTGACTGCCATTGCCATCTGCCGCCATTTTAAGGTATCCGAGGAGAATATCATCAAAGCTCTGAAGGTGGCCAGGGTCAAAGGCCGTATTGAGATGATCAAGGTATCTGACGAATTCACACTGATGATCGATTACGCACATAATGCCATGGCGCTGGAGAGCCTTCTTGGAACACTGAAGGAATATGATCCGCACAGACTGGTATGCCTGTTTGGCTGTGGCGGAAACCGTTCCAAGCTGCGCCGTTATGAGATGGGTGAGGTTTCAGGAAAGATGGCAGATCTGACCATCATTACTTCAGATAATCCGCGAGATGAGGATCCACAGGCCATCATCGATGATATCAAGATCGGAATGGCAAAAACAGATGGAAAATATGTAGAGATCCCGGATCGTAAAGAGGCGATCGCCTACGCGATCCATCACGGTGAGCCGGGAGATATCATCGTCCTTGCCGGAAAGGGCCATGAGGATTATCAGGAGATCAAGGGTAAGAAATATCCCATGGATGAGCGTGTACTGATCCGGGAGATCCTGGAAGAAGATCAGAAAGCGTAAATGGATGATCTATGCAGATGTGATCATTGATATTTCCCATGAAAAGCTGGACCGGGATTTTCAGTATCGTGTACCTGAGGAACTAGTGCAGGCAATAAAACCTGGAGTTGTGGTCACAGTGCCCTTCGGAAAGGGAAATACCCTTCGGAAAGGCTATGTGACCGGGATCTCCGGAACGGCGAAATATGATGCGTCAAAGCTCAAGGAGATTCGGGGAGTGTCCACAGACAGTGAAACAACAGAATCCCGGCTGATCGCACTTGCGGCCTGGATGAAGGAGACCTATGGCTCCACCATGATCCAGGCACTGAAAACAGTTCTGCCTGTAAAAGACAAGGTCCGTGCAAAAGAGAAAAGACTGATCCTTTTTACAGGGAAAAAGGAAGAGGGGCAGGCACTTCTTGGCAAGCTGGAAGGCAGCCGCTTTAAAGCACGTGAGCGGTTCCTTCGGGCAATCCTGGAGGCCGGGAGCCTAGATTATACCTATGCCTCCAAAGAGCTTGGAGCCGGCATTTCCGTTCTTGATTTTTTTGAGAAAAAAGGTCTGATAACTATTGAAAGTCAGGAAATGTATCGCATTCCCGAGGGGCTCGGCTTGGTGAAGGAGAACATGGAACTGAGTCTGAACCAGGAACAGCTTTTGGCGGCAGAGCAGATCTTTCGGGAATGGCAGGAGCCGGACCCAAGGCCTGCACTTCTTTTCGGAGTGACCGGAAGCGGAAAGACCCAGGTTTATATGCGCCTGATCCAGAAGGTACTGGAGGAGGGAAAACAGGCGATCGTGCTGATCCCTGAGATCGCGCTTACTTATCAGACAGTTAGGCGCTTTTATGCCATGTTCGGAGATAAGGTTTCGGTTCTGAACTCCAGACTTTCCCAGGGAGAACGTTATGATCAGTTCAAAAGAGCAAAACGTGGTGAGATCCAGGTGATGGTAGGACCCAGATCCGCACTGTTCACACCGTTTTCAGATCTGGGACTGATCGTTATCGACGAAGAGCATGAACCCACCTACAAAAGTGAGAATACGCCAAGGTACCATGCACGTGAGACTGCCATTGAGAGGGCACGAATGGAACATGCCCGTGTGGTCATGGGATCAGCCACTCCGTCATTGGAAGCCTACAGTCATGCCTGTGACGGAGAATATCTTCTGGTAAAGTTAAACGCACGTTATGAGGAAAGGCCTCTTCCACAGGTATCAATCGTGGATCTTCGGGAAGAATTAAAGAAAGGAAACCGCTCGGTACTGAGTCTGGAGCTGAAGAGGGATCTGGAGCAGGTCCTTGAAAGAAGAGAACAGGCCATGCTGTTTCTGAACCGGAGAGGATATGCGGGCTTTGTTTCCTGCAGAGCCTGCGGTCACGTTATGAAATGTCCCCACTGTGATGTATCTCTAAGTGAACACAATGGCAATCGTCTGATCTGTCATTATTGCGGCTATGAGACTGTGAAACCGGAAATCTGTCCGTCCTGTGGTTCACCGCACATTGGTGGATTTAAGGCAGGAACCCAGCAGATCGAGAAGGTCATTGAAAAAGAATTCCCGAAAGCCAGGGTACTTCGAATGGATTTTGATACTACAAGGACCAAGGACAGCTATGAGAAGATCCTGGCTTCTTTTGCAAAGCATGAGGCAGATATTCTGGTGGGGACCCAGATGATCGTCAAGGGACATGATTTTCCGAATGTGACTCTGGTAGGAGTGATTGCAGCAGATCTTTCGCTGAATATGGATGACTATCACTGCGGGGAGCGTACATTCCAGCTTCTGACTCAGGCAGTTGGACGTTCCGGCAGAGGGAATCGGCCGGGGCAGGCGGTGATCCAGACATATCAGCCGGAGCATTACAGTATCCAGGCTGCGGCTATTCAGGATTATAAGAAATTTTATAAAGAAGAAATGGGGTATCGGATGCTTCTGGACTATCCGCCGGCAGCCCATATGATGACTGTTTTTGGCGCCTGCCAGGATGAAGAACTTCTGAAAAATGCCATGTATTATATAGAAGTTTTTATCCGCAGGGTAAGTCCGAAGGAAGAGCTTCACATGATCGGACCTGCAGCTGCATCGGTAGGTAAGGTAAAGGATGTTTATCGTCAGGTGATCCATCTGAAGCACAGGGATATCTGCTTTCTCACAGCAGTCAGAGAGAAGCTGGAGAAATATATAGAGATAAATTCCGGATTCCGGAAAATATACATTCAATTTGATATGAATTAAAGGAGAAGAAAAATGGCACTTAGAACAATCCGTGTACAGGGGGATTCTGTACTGACAAAAAAATCCCGGGCAGTAGACAAAATGACACCGAGGATCGGGGAACTGATCACAGATATGCTGGATACCATGTATGATGCAATGGGTGTTGGCCTCGCTGCACCACAGGTAGGAATCCTGAAACGTATCGTTGTCATCGATGTAGGTGAGGGCCCGATCGTGCTGATCAATCCGGAGATCCTTGAGACAAGCGGCGAGCAGACCGGTGACGAGGGATGCCTGAGCGTTCCGGGAATGGCAGGAAAGGTAACACGTCCGAACTATGTGAAGGTAAAAGCACTTGATGTAAATATGAACGAACAGATCTACGAGGGAGAGGGCCTTCTGGCAAGAGCATTCTGTCATGAGATTGACCATCTGGATGGAAAAATGTATACAGAACTTGTGGAGGGAGAACTTCACAAGGTAACTTATGATGAAGAAGACTAAAGGCGGGATACTATGAAGATTATTTATATGGGAACTCCGGACTTTGCGGTGGCGCCTCTTGTAGCACTGGCAGAGAACGGATATGAAGTGGAGGCTGTGATCACACAGCCGGACAAACCGAAGGGCAGAGGCAAAACTATGATGCCTACTCCTGTAAAAGAAGAAGCACTGAAACACGGGATCCCGGTACTGCAGCCGGTGAAGGTAAGAGATTCTGAATTTGTGGAAGAACTGAAAAATCTTGCACCGGACATCATCATTGTTGCGGCATTCGGGCAGATCATTCCAAAGAGCATCCTGGATATGCCGAGATTCGGATGTATCAATATCCATGCGTCTCTGCTTCCTAAATATCGTGGAGCTGCACCGATCCAGCAGGCGGTGATCGACGGTGAAAAAGAATCCGGCGTTACTATTATGCAGATGGGAACCGGTCTGGATACCGGTGATATGATTTCCAGGATCGTGGTTCCGCTTGCCAAAGATGAGACAGGTGGAAGCTTGTTTGATAAGCTCGCACAGGCAGGTGCAGAGCTTCTGGTACAGACTTTACCGTCCATTTTTGACGGAACTGCAACCCGCGAGAAACAGCCGGAGGAGAGTCCAACACCATATGCTGCCATGATCTCCAAAAAAATGGGGCTTCTGGATTTCAGCAAAAATGCGGAAGAACTGGAGCGTCTGGTAAGAGGCCTTGATCCATGGCCAAGCGCTTTTACCTTTATCAATGGAAAAACATTGAAGGTCTGGAAGAGCTCTGTTCTGGAAAAACAGGCACAGGAAGCACCGGGAACTGTGATAGCCGCTGACAAAGGAGGAATCCAGGTAGCATGCGGCCAGAAGGTACTCGTGCTCCATGAAGTGCAGCTGGAAGGCAAAAAACGCATGGAAGCGGATGCGTTCCTTCGGGGATATCAGTTGAAACCAGGAGACATGTTCAGAGATTCCAGGGAGTGATGAGTTATGTACGGATATGGTTATTACGGATGGGGAATGGACCCCACGATTCTTTTGCTCGTGATCGGAATGCTTCTTTCTCTTGCGGCATCCGCGAAGCTGCGCAGTACCTTTGCAGTCTATAAAAAGGTCCGGAGTCATTCAGGTATCACCGGTGCGGAAGCTGCACAGAGGATCCTGAGAGCGGCTGGGATCACAGACGTACAGGTGGTTCCGATCCGCGGAAGTCTTACGGATCACTATGATCCGAGAACGAAAACGGTTTCCCTTTCAGAAGATATTTATGGAAGAAATTCTCTGGCGGCTGTGGGGGTGGCAGCACATGAATGTGGCCATGCGATCCAGGATGCGATCAATTATGCACCACTGAATATCCGTTCAGCCATTGTACCTGCCGCAAATATTGGTTCCCAGCTTTCATGGCCGCTGTTTATCGCAGGACTGATCTTTTCCATTGATCCGCTGGTAACTCTGGGAATTGTTTTGTTTTCACTGGCAGTACTGTTTCAGCTGGTGACACTTCCGGTTGAGATCAATGCGTCTTCCAGAGCGCTTAAAATGCTGGAAAGTACAGGTATCTTAGGTGCAGATGAAAAAAAGGGTGCAAGAAAAGTACTTACAGCGGCAGCGCTTACCTATGTAGCAGCTCTGGCGGCATCTATTCTGCAGCTTCTGAGACTGATTATCCTTGCAGGAGGTAGAGATCGTGATTAGCAGCGGAGTAAATACCAGAGAACTGATCCTTGAGATCCTGTTACAGATCGAGGAGGAGGGTGAGCACAGCCATATTGCGATCCGGAATGCGCTTTCCAAATATCAGTTTCTTCCGAAACAGGAACGTAGCTTTATTACAAGAGTATGTGAGGGAACCCTGGAATACAGGATCTATATTGATTATGTCATCGATTCTTTTTCCAAGGTTTCTGTAAACAAGATGAAACCGCAGATCCGTGAGATCCTGAGAAGTGCGGTATATCAGCTGAAATTTATGGACAGTGTTCCGGACAGTGCAGTATGCAATGAAGCGGTAAAGCTGGCACAGCGAAAAGGCTTTTATAATCTAAAGCCCTTTGTCAACGGGGTGCTCCGTACGATCGCAAGAGAGATCGGTGATCTGGAGCTTCCTTCCAGGGAAGAAAACGAAGTCCGTTATCTTTCTGTGAAATATTCCATGCCGGAATATCTGGTAGAAAAATGGAAAGCAGCCTACGGAGTGAAGACTACGGAGAAGATCCTGGAGGATTTTCTGACAGAAAGACCGATCACAGTACGGTGCCGTACTCATAAGGCGTCTCTGAGAGAGATCGTCACCAGTTTGAAGTCTCAGGGAGTGACAGTAGAACAGGCTCCTTATCTTCCCTATGCACTGAAGATTTCCGATTACAATCATATTTTGACACTTGAGACCTTCCTTCAGGGAAAGATCCTGGTGCAGGATGTAAGCTCTATGCTTGTAGCGGAAGCTGCAAGTCCGAAAAAAGGTGACCATATCATCGACATGTGCGCTGCACCAGGTGGAAAAAGCATCCATGCGGCAGACAAAATGGGGGATTACGGAAATGTGGATGCCAGAGATGTAAGTCAGTATAAGGCAGATCTTATCAAAGAAAACATCCACAGGACCGGAGTGATCAATGTGGAAGCCAGAGTTCAGGATGCAACGGTATATGATCCGGATTCCGAACAGGCTGCGGATATTGTGATCGCGGATGTACCGTGCTCCGGTTATGGAGTTATCGGCAAGAAACCGGAAATCAAATACCGGGCAACTCCGCAGAAACAGGAAGAGATCGTAATGCTCCAGAGAATGATCCTGGATAAGGCTGCAAAGTATGTGAAACCGGATGGAACGCTGATCTTCAGCACATGTACCATTGCCCGGGAAGAAAACGAAGAAAATGTATTATGGTTTTTAAAGAATTATCCGTACCGGCTGGAAAGCCTGGATCCGTATATTCCGGAGGAACTGCACTGTAAATCCACGAAGCTTGGCTATCTGCAGCTTCTGCCGGGAATACATAAGACAGATGGATTCTTTATTGCCAGATTCAGAAGGAAATAGCAGAAAATGACAGATGTAAAATCCATGACCATGGAGGAATTGAAGGAATTCATGACAAAGATCGGTGAAAAGCCTTTCCGGGCGAAACAGATCTATGCATGGCTTCACCAGCAGCTGGTTACCTCCTGGGATGAAATGACAAATCTTTCCAAAAGCCTCAGGGAAAAGCTTTCGGCTTATCCGATCACAGCACTGACCCAGGCAGATGTAAGGATCTCAAAAATTGACGGAACCAGAAAATATCTGTTCCAGCTGGAAGATGGAAATGTGATCGAGAGTGTTCTCATGCGGTATCACCACGGAAATTCTGTGTGCATTTCTTCTCAGGTGGGCTGCCGTATGGGATGCAGATTCTGTGCATCTACCATCGGAGGACTGACCAGATGCCTGAAACCGTCCGAGATGCTGGATCAGATTTACCGTATCCAGGCAGATACCGGCGAACGTGTGGCCAATGTAGTTGTGATGGGAACCGGTGAGCCGATGGATAATTATGACAATCTTGTCCGTTTTGTCCGGATCCTTACCGACGAAAACGGTCTTGGGATCAGTCAGAGAAATGTGACGGTTTCTACCTGTGGGATCGTGCCGAAGATGTATGATCTGGCTGAAGAAAAGCTTCAGATCACTCTGGCACTTTCCCTTCATGCTCCAAATGATGAAAAACGACAGGAACTGATGCCGATCGCGAATAAGTATTCCATGGATGAGGTTCTGGATGCCTGCAGAAATTATTTTGACAAAACAGGCCGAAGGATCACCTTTGAGTACAGTCTTGTAGCCGGCGTCAACGACAGTGAAGAAGATGCGAGACAGCTGGCAGGTCGTATAAAAGGCATCAATTGCCATGTAAATCTGATTCCGGTCAATCCCATCAAGGAACGCTCCTATGTGAGGTCTACTCGACAGGCTGTGGAGAATTTCAAAATAAAACTTGAAAAATACGGAATTAATGTTACTATTAGAAGGGAAATGGGCAG
>QWCY01010684.1_pt1 | contig 15224 bp, 8 predicted proteins | sample 1972631 | NCBI WGS metagenome assembly QWCY01 (sample SAMN09866696, study PRJNA288562) | Human gut metagenome isolate pre1_stool, whole genome shotgun sequencing... | isolation source: gut | host: Homo sapiens | place: USA: California
AAATTAACCATGATTTTTCCTTTTGCTGTTAACAAAGCTTCTTCTAAAGTGGGCACAACATAATTTGTTACTTTTCCATCCTTATCTTTCAATTTTAACTTTTTTATATCTGCCAGAGTCCAGTTTTTAATTTCTCCTTTTCCAGTGGTAGTACGATCTAATGTATTATCATGCATTAGAATCAATTGTCCATCTTTTGTTTTCTGAATGTCAATTTCTACAATATCTACTTTCATAGCAATGGCGCTGTCAATAGCAGCAGTTGAATTTTCCGGTGCGCTACGCCAATTTCCCCGATGAGCAACAACTAACACTTTGTTTGATTTTGGATTTAAGAAAGTATTTTTAATTGTTTCTACATGTTGTTGTGCCGTTACTATGCAGGTTGATAAACAATAGATAATTAATAATAGAGTTGATTTTTGATTTTTCATTATTGCCATATTAAAATAGAATGAATAAGGTTTAATGTACTAATACATTCTTTATAACTTTAATCACTTGATTTGCTAAAGCTGAATACCCTGCGTCAATCGGATGTGTCCCGTCTCCGCCTGCATAATATTCGGGGTGGTCGATTACTACTTTCCATAAGTCGTTCACTTCTATGCCGGCACGATTGATATGTTTCAGTGCAATCTGATTACGTACATTCAACCGTTCGGTGATAGGGGCAAACTCTTTCATTCCTTCTCCGGTACGGACGGGAGTGGTGTTTGCCCAGATCAGCTTGGCTTTAGGGGCGTATTTACGAATGATTTTGATTAATTTTGGGAAACTTTTATCATACTCTTTTTCTGTATAATCGAATCCGTGCAAACCATTATTGAAATGGATAACGTCGAACTTTGTATTTTTGAGTACTACGGCCAGTTCTTCGATTAAAGCCGGATCACCTACACTTTTCGAATTGGAGAGCCGTCCTACATATGCTTTTTCTTTCAGAGCTGCTTCTACTTTTCCGTAATATCCGCGTGTGATGGAATTTCCGATGAGCAGTACGTGTGGAAGATCTGTTTTGTTAGCTCCGGGAATCCAAATATCAGACCATTCGATATATTCACGTGCAATCTTTTTCTGTGCATAAGTGAAAATACAAAGAGACAGTAGAATAAATGTAATAAAGGTGTGTTTCATTATTTTCTTTTTTTTAATTGGTTATGTTATATAGGTTCGGATACAAAATTAGGTAATAACAGAAAGATTATATGTGTACAAAGCAATCAAAAAATGAAATATTTGCAGCAAACATTCTATTTTTTGATTGCTTTATATCTATAATAGGGTATAGATAATTTCTATCTTTGTGAAAAAAGTAAAATTTGAAGATCAATATCATGAAAAAGTACATTTTATTTATGATGAGCGTTTGGTTCATCCAGTTGGCTATTTTTGCCCAGTCTAGAATAATAGAGGTTTTTCCGGAGCAGGGAAAAGATATTGAAAATATAGCGTTAGCTTTAAAAAAAGCTGCTGACTGTAAAGGAAGGCCGGTTACTGTAAAGTTTTCACCGGGAATTTATCAGTTAGACCGTGCGAAATCATCACAAGTGTTATATTATATATCAAATACGACTTCTGAGTTGGATGATCCTGATCCGACTAAACATATCGGATTGTATCTTAATACATTAAAGAATGTCACTATTGATGGTTGTGGGTCAACTTTATTGATGAATGGTGAAATGACAAGTTTCGTACTTGATAAATGTGAAGGTATTGTTTTGAAAAATTTTAATATAGATTATAAACATCCTACTCAAACGGAGGTTGAAGTATTGGAAGAGGGGAATGATTATTTGATTGTTCAGGTACATCCCACATCCCAATATCGGATTGTAGACGCACAGTTGGAATGGTATGGTGATGGTTGGTCTTTTAAGAACGGAATAGCGCAGTCGTATGACCGTATAAGTGAAATGACTTGGCGTTCTTGGAGTCCGATGGAGAATTTACTTCGTACAGTAGAACTTCGTCCAAATGTGTTATATCTGCAATATAAAGAAAAACCACAAGTAGGACTACATACTATTTTTCAGATGCGCGATTCTTTCCGTGATGAAGTGAGTGGATTTGTAAACAGAAGTAAGGGAATACTGTTGGAGAATATCAACTTCTATTATTTAGGAAATTTCGGGGTAGTCTGTCAATACAGTGAGAATATTACTGTTGATCGTTGTAACTTTGCTCCTCGTCCAGGTTCAGGACGTACTAATGCGGGATTTGCTGATTTTATTCAGGTTTCTGGTTGCCGTGGTATGATTGATATTAAGAATTCCCGTTTTATAGGTGCACACGATGATCCTATAAATATACATGGTACACATTTGCGAGTAATAGAATTTTTGTCGGACAATCGTTTAAAACTTCGTTTTATGCATGACCAGACTTTTGGATTTGAAGCCTTTTTTAAAGGAGATGATATAGAACTTGTTGATTCACGTTCTTTGTTGGTAGTAGGGAAGTGTAAAGTAAAAGAGGCAAAATTAGTAACACCAAGAGAAATGGAACTCACTCTGTCAAGTCCACTCTCTTCGGAGGTAATGCAACAGAAAGACCTGGTTGTTGAGAACGTGACGTGGACACCGGAAGTGCGGATTACAAACAATTACTTTGCAAGAGTACCAACCAGAGGGATTCTTATCACAACACGACGTAAGTCTCTGATAGAAGGAAATACATTCTACGGCATGCAAATGAGTGGAATATTTGTAGCCGATGATGGATTAAGCTGGTATGAGTCAGGACCGGTACATGATTTGACTATTCGTCAAAATACGTTTTTAAACTGTGGAGAACCGATTATTAGCATTGATCCGGAGAATAGAGAATATAAAGGGGCGGTTCATAAAAATATTACTATTGAAGAAAATTATTTTTATATGAGAAAAAATAGCTCATGTGCCATTCGAGCGAAGGCTGTTGATGGCCTGATGATACGTCATAATTTGATTTATTCTCTAGATACTGAAAAAAATAAAGAGTCTGATTTTATTCAGATGTATAATTATAATGAAGTTACAATAAAAGAAAATCGGGTACAGTTGCACCACCTATTTAAATGAATTCTATTTCAATTTTAAAAGAAATAGATAAATATATAGTAAAAGATTTGATTATAGTAAACCCTGGAAATTTATAATACAAACTTCCAGGGTTTATTTTTATAAGAATAACATTTGATGAATAGTTTCTACCCAGCCTACGGTAATAGTTTTTTCTTCTGTTAGTTCAAATATAGGTAAGGCAGATGTTTTATTAGTATGTTCTGACTCAAATTTGAGGTAAGAGAGGATAATGTCTGACTTTTCCAATTCTTCATTGTCAGGTAGTGATTCGCCTTGAGCTACAGCAAAATGGATATTGGTACTGCCAGAACCTATATTTGCGGCGTTTTTTACTTCGATACGCATTTCATACTTTCCTTCTGGTAAAGTAAATGTTTGCCAGATCTTTCCGTTGTCATAATATCCCTGACTCCATTGTGTTGTTTCGAACTGAATTGTTCCATCGTTATATTCTGTGAAGCCGGCACCTCCATTGGCATTTTTAGTTTCCATAACTTCATTCCATTTCCAATCGTAAGGTTTTCCCCATTTATTGTTTACATCATATCCTCTAAATGGATATCCGGCATTCTTAATATAAAGACTGGTTAGGTCTTTTGTAATGCCAATGTAACTTTGGGAAGGCAATGTAACTTCTTTATATTCTGTAACAAATTCGTCCAAGGAAGTTGTTGTCGGTTTATATATACTATTGTACCGGAGTATTCCATTAGCTTTAAAATTGTCGAGTTCTGTTGTAGTCTCGTCAACTGAAATATATTTCGAGCCTAAAGTTCCGTCCTGACGTTCATATTCAAGGTTACAGCCTACTAAACCATCTCCTCTTGATATATTCCAATTCAGTTTGGCTGCCCATATTCTTTCTGATTGTCCACTTTCATTTACAATTTCTTTTTGTTCAGGAGAGATACTATGTAAAATCCGGTTGGTTAATGCTTGTTGGTATAGTTCGCCATATGCATAAGCAGATACCTCTGTCGGGATAGATGTGTTGTTTTTGGGATCATAGGTGACTATCGAGAAGTCATATTGTCCTTCTGTTAAATTCTCTAACATAAATTCGAAGGTTTCTCGTGGTTCCGTACGTTCTATTGGAAACTCTTTAAACTTTTCTTCCAATGTAATAGGATCTTTGTAACTGATAACACATTTTACCTGATTTACACCGTACATCATTTTTCCTTCTATTTTGATTCTGTTTTTTCCAGTAAAAGCTTTGAGTGAATCAAGTTTTCCTACATAGATTTTTTCTCCCTCGTCTAGATAAGGCTGAATGCCATCCAGCATGCCATTACATGAATAGAAAAAGCACAGGATACTACAGAGAATCAATATATTTATTTTTTTCATACTTTTGCTTTGTTAAAAGGTTATTGTATCGGGGTTCCGTAGAACCAAAGTTGCTGCATAACTACCAATCCGGCACCGTCATGAGTAGAAAGTATTTTAAATCGAATGTATCTTACTGGAGGAATATCTGCCGGAAATTCAAATTCTTCTCCTTTACTAGCATATGTTATATCTTCTTCTGAATTTGAACCGGCGGGCCATCCGGAAGGTTTTATGCTTTCACAATCTGCCAGTTTGGTCCATCCGTCCCAACTTCCGTCCGAAGATGGTAAATCAGAACGTCCCCATACTTCCCATTCTTTGATAGCACCTGCACGATAGTAATAACTACCTCCCATGGAGCGTTGCCATGAGGTGAAGCGGCTTAATTGAGCGGTTTGACCCATATCGAATGTAAACCATACAGGAAACTCGGAAGGATTAAAGTCATAACCGTGAGCATAATTCCAACTGTTTAATCCATGATCTCCATTGAATAAAGACTCCAAAGTATGACCTGCGTTGTCCATCTTTATATCATTGGCTAGATAGAAAGTTTTGAATTTGGTCAAATCCAATTTTTCTTCATATAGTGGTGTCAAGGTTGTTAAGTATTCTTCTGACTGGTTATCATATAGATCGCGGACACGAACTTTAAAATCATGTGGTTCGGCAGAGAACCCTCGGAGTGTAAAGCCGATGTTTTTTACAGAAGTATATTCTGTATGTTCTATATTCCAATTACCTTTTGAATCTTTTGTAGATACATCAAAGATGAGATAGTTTCTGCCTCCATTTGTAGTATGTATATAAATACCTCCGAATGTAGGATTTACCTCTATTTCTTCAATGGCAGTAAGGTATGCCGGTTTTCCAGGTACTATTTCGGTGATGATAGCTTCTCCTTCTTTCTCCATTTTGTTAACGGCTGAGATTACTAGTTTTTTCGGATTCGTATTTCCGAAACCTTCTATTGTCGTTTCATCAGTATAGAGAGAAGCACGTGCTTCCATTTCTTTTCCATTGTCAAGTGTATATTTTATTTTGATATACAATAGATCTTCGTCTGTTGGAGCAATGAATTTCAATGTCACTCCACCAGGAATTTGTTCATAGGAAGTCACTTGTACTGTACCAGGAGCATGTCCACTGCCATCCCCATAAGGTTTATGAGTTTCTACATCTTCGCAACTGTGTAGCAATACTGTATTGATGTCCTTCCAACGCAAGTTCAATTTTACGTTCCTGTTTGATGATACTTCTCATCCCATCTTTAGTTTTAGGTTTGGTAGGATCATTGCTGTACTTTTCCCATGCTACTCTGACATCTCCTATATCTTCGGTCTGTCCAAGTACACCTTTTTTCAATCCAGAACGTTCGCGTACCTTCCGTAGGTATGTATAAACTTCTTCCGGTACATTATTATCACCTTCTGTAGCTTCATTAAGTGATTCTGCATACATTAGATACAAGTCGCCTAATCTGATAATAGGGAATGGGTATTCGTAGACTACTTGTGAAGATTGAGTTATAGCATTTTGATAATATACTACTTTTTTAGCGAAATAACCTGTAATGGAGTAGTTAAATCCCCATTTGTTTCCAGAGTTTCTTCCATATTTACCATCTACATAATTCAAGTCATTGACATCTGTACGTCCGTTACCATACCAAGTGGAACCATCGAAACCGAGAGACCCGTAGAAGCGGGGTTCTCTGTTGAAGTGAAGTACGGCAGTGGTCCAGCCTGTTCGCATGTTATATTTATCAGCACTAGTCACTTGTCGGGTTGTGTAACGATTATCATAGTTTCCGCTTGTTAACCATTCTTTGTCTTCGTCAATGGGCACTCCATTTTTACTGTAAAATTGTTCTGCAGTTTCCAGTGTAGGAGCATATACACCTGCTGCCCTGCTTTGCAAAATACTGCCTGTTACTTGACCGTTTCCACTTCCTTGTTGCAAAGAAGGAACGATACAAGCCATCGATAGGTTTTGCAGTTCATTGGTACCCTGTTTGCCTACGCTCCATATCAATTCGGAGTTAAAACGTTCTGTTACTGTTTGACGGATATTCATGCTGTAAAATATTTCTTCTGGTAGGTCCTGGCTATAAGACATGTCCATGCTGCAGTCATAAAGTTGACATCCGTTGGTTTCTGCAGATTCTATGGCCTCTTTACATGCTTCAGCTGTTCTCACCCATTTTTCACGGCTGAATTCTTGGTTGATGAATGGTTTTCCTTCTTCATTTCTGAAATTTGCATAATCTTTGTTTCCATTGAAGAGAGGACTAGCTGCCCACAGCAGTATTTTGGCTTTAAGGGCTAATGCTGCAGGTTGTGTCAAACGTCCCATTTCTGTAGCTTCCATAGTGATGACTGGTGGCAAGTCTTTGTACGAGTCGTCTATGAGCTTTACCATGTAATCAACTATTTGATCTACCGGCATGCGAGTAACTTTTACTCCTTCTGGATCAGTCGATACAGGAAGAGCTTTGTCTACAATAGGAATAGGGCCATAGTGTTCAAATAGGAAAAAATGGTAATAGGCTTTTAGTACGTTTACTTCGGCGATCCATCTTTTTCGTTCAGAATCTGTCAAGTCGTTCACTTTATGCTGATCTCTTACATAATCAAGAAAGATATTACACTCTCTAATGGCACGGAACATGGGAAGATTACTGCCTCCTTCTCCGTCCCAATAATTGGCATAAGGAGCATCAATATTCTGTAATCCACGGGCTATATAAAAGCTGACTTCATTGTCAAAGTGAGAGTCATTAGTAGTATAGAACCAACATTCGTGTCCGGCTCCCATGCCGGGAATTCGTTTGACAGATCCATGGTCTGGAACAAAATGGTAGCAGTTGGCCAAATAGCGTTCGGCTGTATTTCTGTTGTTGAATACAATGTCCAATGTTGTCACATTATCGGGAACTATATCCAAATAATCTGAACAAGAACAAAGCAACGTCAAAATGATAGTCGGAATATATTTCGTAATTTTTTTCATATCATTGCTTTTTAGAAGTTAATGTTAATGCCGAGGTTATATACTCGCTGAATAGGATATCCTAGGCCATTATTACCCATTTCTGCATCCCATAGTTTAAATTTGCTGAAGGTTAGTAGGTTACTTCCTGTTAAGTATAGGCGCAAAGATTGTACACCTATTTTTTTCAGAGCTTTTTGCGAGAATGTATAGCCTAATTCTACAGTTTTCAGACGAATAAATGATCCGTCATGCATCCACCAGGTACTTGTTTGCATATTATTTTCAACAAGTGTAGGAGATAAACGTGGCCAAAATGCGTATATATTACGATTGTCTTCAGACCAATGATCTTTGGCTATAACATCCAAACATTGTTGAACACCCGTCTTTCCACCTGCATCGTAGTTTACAAAAGGAGATGTGTTTCTAGGGTCGATGAAAAAAGATACTCTTGCATTTCCTTGAAAAAACATAGAGAGGTCGAATCCTTTGTAGCCGGTAGAGAAACCAAATCCGTAAGTAATTTCAGGTTGATTAGGATAACCGAGAAAAATTTGGTCTTCACTAGTAATTTTTCCATCATTATTTAAATCTTTATATTTAATATCTCCCGGCATGGCTCCACCATTGAAACTTGTTTGTGAGGGAGAGTTGGCAACATCATTTTCATCAATAAATAGGCGTTCGGCGATATATCCGTAATTAAAGTTGATTGGTTGCCCTATTCTAGAACGATACCCTTGTCCGTAACTAGCATAATCTGGTTCTTCATAGACTTCATACCTTCCTTTGGCAAGCGTGAAATTACCCATTCCTTTTATCCAGAAATCTTTATTGGCAATATAAGAATAGTTGACTGATAAATCAACTCCTCGGGAAGATGCTTCACCTATATTAGCACTTACTCCGGCAGAAAGTCCCATTGTAGAAGGAATGTAGGCGCGGTTTTGGTAAATTTGAGTACGACGTTCATAGAAGAAGTCAGCTTGAACTTCTAATGCACTGTTGAACATACCTAATTCAATACCAAAGTTCCCTTTCTTTGATTTCTCCCATGTAATATTAGTGTTGGGATAACGAGAAATAGATACACCATTCATTTGGTTGCCGTAATTTGTTCCAAAATATTGGCCACGTCCACCATCATTTGGATTTACTTCCGATAAATAATAGAAACGATCATCTGAACTTCCAATGGCATCATTACCTACCAGACCATAGGTCATTTTGAATTTCAGTTTATCCATTGTGTTTAATAATGGCTCCCAAAAGCTTTCGTTCGAAATGATATACCCTAAACCGAAGGAAGGGAAGAAACCGTATCGTTCGTGAGCAGCAAACCGTTCAGAACCGTTATATCCAAAGTTGAATTCTGCAAAATATCTGGAATCGTAAGCATAGGTAAAGCGACCTGCTAGCCCTTGGTTTCTGCGTGGTAGTGATTTCTGTAGAGTGTCTTCACTTGATCTTTTTTCTTCTCGGCGAGTATATACTAACATTCCGCTAGTGGCATGCACACCGAATGTTCGGTTATAGCTGATGGCAGCTTCTACATAGTTGGTAGTGTTGATATTTCTGCTTCCTTGATTGTATGACAAATACTCTTCCCCTTCTACAATGTTAGTCAATGTATAACTATTGGTTTCTTTGTCATAGTCGGCCTGATAATAATAAGGATTGATAGCTCGAGTAAGGTCGGAATAAGAAGAGCGAGTGGTACTAACTAAGATTCGGGCATCCAATCCTTTGGTTACGAAGTCGAACTTTTGTTTTAATTCTGCTTGTGCAGCTACCAATAAATTATTGGATTCTTTGTATCCTCTAACCATATCTGCATATGGATTAATGTAGGCTCCTTTATCGGCATTACCAAATAGCACATGCGTAGCATTGACATATTCGCCTGTTGCAGGATAACTTTTAGGATACATAACAGGGCTTGTCTTCATTACCTTCTTATAAAGTCCTTCACCACTGTCCAACGGACCGGTATAGTCATCAAAATTTCCATTGACGCGAATAGAGAATTCTGTAGTCTTGCTAAGATCCATATTGATATTAGACCGAACAGAATAACGTTGCCAGTTAATGTTACTGTTGTAGTTGTTGAGTTTATCATTTTTGATCACTCCTCCGTCTTTGGTATATGAAGCTGCTACATAATAACGTACTGCACTGCCTCCTCCACTTAGATTAGCATTTACTCTTGTAGAAAGAGCGTAGTTATTGAATAGTTCATCATACCAATTTACTGCCGGATAACAATATGGGTTGGTACCAGCAATTGTATTTTCTATTTTTTCTTGACTATAAACTGTGTAATTAGCGCTGGCGGCAGGATTGTTAGGATCACGCCGAGAGTTTACAGCTTCATTATTTAATCGCATAAAGGTGATAGGATCTGTTAATTCCACCTTCTTTCGAGGAGTGGATACTGATTGTTCTACACGGACGGATACTTTCGGCTTTCCGGCGACTCCTTGTTTAGTGGTCACAAGGATTACTCCATTTGCTCCACGCGCGCCGTACAAAGCAGTGGCTGTAGCGTCTTTCATAATAGAAAATTGAGCAATGTCATCCACATTCAAGCGGGCAAGATCATCTGTACTCAATTCAATGTTGTCAATCAAAATAAGAGGATCTTTTTTATAACCAAATGTTGTGGCACCACGCACAAAGAACTGAGCATTGTCCTTACCGGGTTCACCTGTTGTTTGGAAAGCAATTAGTCCGGACATTCTTCCGGCAAGAGCGGTTGTCAGATTGCTACTCGGTACTTTCAGTTCCTGTGGATTTACTGTAGAGATGGCACTAATTACGCTCTCTTTCTTTTGCTTGGCAAAAGCAACTACCGTTACTTCGTCAAACTCATTAGCTTCAGGAAATAATTTAATAGAGTAAAAGTCGTTACTATCTACTTTTATTTCTTGCTTTTTCATGCCAAGAAACGAAATTTCTAATATATCTCCGGTTTTTACTCGCATAGTGAATTTTCCGTCAATATCTGCAATTGCACCACCTTGACTGTTTTTTATTTTGATGGTAGCTCCTGCCATAGGTTCATTATCGTCACCTGTCACTATACCCTTCACTTCTCTATTTTGCGCATATATACTTGTCGCAAAGAAAAGACAGAGTATGACTGGAATCAGTCGATTCATTTTAAAGAATGAAAAAAGTCTTTCTTTCATATTTTTCATGGATAATTTAAAATTAATATTAGGTTAATACATTTCAGGCAACTAGATCGTTGTCTTGTCAGTGGTGGGGAAATCTCGAATTCGTTTCATATATTATTAGATTTAATGTGATAATTTTCTAAATTCAACGAGTCAAAATTATGTAAATGTGTTATTTTAATAGTGTATAAACGCAGCAAAAAATAACGCATTTACTGCAAAATTGTTATTAAGGGATGATTATGGTAAGATTATCTCCTTTATTCATGGATATATAAATTAGTCCATCATCCTTTATTTTAGGAATGAATGTTTTTTTGTTCAACTTCCAACAGTATAGTTTTGCATTTGATAGACGAAGAGTAAATTCTATTGGAGCGGTAGCTTTTAGTACTGCATTTACTATTTGGCTATTTTTCCAACTCGCATCTATTTCAATACCTCCCCGAGCACAAAGTCCTTTAAAATTTCCGTTTTTCCATTCTTTAGGTAAGCACGGTAATAATTCAATGCAATTATCGTGACTTTGTAATAACATTTCTGCAATACCTGCTGCTCCGGCTGTATTCCCGTCAAAAGCGAAGATGTCTTCACCTGCTCCGGCAATACCAGCGGGAGAAACTGTAAACATGTTTTCACGTGATAGTTTTCCAAGTAATTGTTTTACACTATTATAAGCATTTTCAGAGTCTTTTAATCGGGCATAAAAGCAAATCATGTTAGCACGACTCCATTCTGTATCTTCCCAATCTTTGGCTGCTAAACGTCTTTCAATAGTTTTTCGGGCAGCTTTTGCTAATTCGGGTGTTTTATTTAAGGTAATCTGAGAATAAGGATAGAGGGATAATAAGTGTGTGGTGTGACGGTGATTGGGATGTGCTTCTTCGTAATCTTCAAACCATTCCTGTACTCCTCCGTTTGTGCTGATACGGAAAGGAGGGAGTTTGCTGATAGCGGTACGGAGGCTGTCGGCAAATGAGGCATCGACATTTAATATTTCCGTAGATTGCAGGCATGCCGAGAATATCTCATAAGCCAGTACACGACTTTTTAATAATGGATATGCGGTATTCTTTAAAAAATCTTTATCTTGTGTGTAATCATATTGTGTCCATAAATGAGAGGCAAGCCAAGAAGATGCAGTCGGGAATAATCCCCAAAGAATACTACCTGATACAGCTGTATATCCCCATGGATTGGCTGTAGTATGTGCAGTCCATCCTTTACAACCATATAAATCTTTTGCTGTTTTTGCACCATGAATTGATAGATCTTTAATATAGTCAAAAAGAGGAAGATGACATTCTGCTAAATTACCTACATTAGCAATCCAATAATTTTGTTCAGTATTGATATCCAAATGATAATCGTTAGTCCATCCCATATGGCAAGCGAGATTATCGTTAAAAAAACCTTGTAAAGCTACAGGTAGAGGAGAATTAGGACGTGAAGAAGCGATCAACAGATAGCGGGCATATTGGAAAAATAATGCATCTAATCCAGGATCAGATTCTCCTTTCTTTACCCGTTCCCAACGTTCATCGTTTGGTAGGTGATCAAACTTTGCGTGATGCTCAAACGAAAGTCCTACCCGGGAGAAAAGTGGAGAATAGTCTTCTATATGTTTTTTCTTCAGAGTCTTAAAATCTTTCTTTGATGCTAATTCAATTGTTTTCTCACATTTTATTTTGTAGTTGTAACCAGAGAACGTATTGTTTTTAAAATTGGTACGTACATCAGATAATAAAGTGACTTCAGTAGCTTTCTCAATATAAAGTTTTTTCCCTTCAGCCTTTATTGTTCCTCCTTTTATTTGTACAGCAATACGTCCTTCAAAATGTACTCCTCCTTTACCATGTTTTTCAAATTCTGCATTACCGGTATAAATAAGTTGGTTACCGGATGCTACTACATTTGCCTGTCTGAGTAATTTCAATTCAAGTTCCATCGTTATTGCTTTTGGACGACTAGCTTTTATATGCATGGCAACTACGTCATCTGGATTAGAAGCGATACATTGGCGTATATATTCAGTATTACCTACTTTATAGCTAACTGTGTTTATAGCAGTATGTAAATCCAGTTCATGGCGATAATCTGATATTTCTCCTTGAGGATATGAAAAATTTATTTTCAAGTCACCTATGGGAAGATGTGTTCCTACTGAATGTGGGCTACCTGCCATCATATTTCCTGCGACGTGATTACCTTCTGACAAGTTATTTTCAAAAAATAGCTTTCTTACTTGATTGAGTTTTTCTCTTCCGAATGGACGTTGCTGATGTTCATCATATTCCCCTGACCACATTGTTGATTCGTTTAGAGCGAGTGTTTCTGTTTCTATGCCACCATAGATCATTACACCAAGACGACCGTTCCCCAAAGGAAGAGACTTCATCCATTCATCTGCAGGTTTATCATACCATAATTTCATTTTATTCTCGGTTGCCTTCAGTGACAGACTACCACTAACTAGAAGTGCGGCCCCTATTATCAGGCCTAATGTTACGTTTCTCATGTTATAAAATAGTTTATTTCAAAATGATATTGCAAAGGTATAGGAGAAGGGAAAAGTAAAAATGAACAAATGCGGCTATTACTGAAACAAATGCGTCAACTCCTTTTTATATACTGTTTTTTAGTGTATATTTGCGCGCACAGCCAAATATAACCACTATATAATTTATGAAGAAACACCTACTACGATTAGCTTTCATAAATGGATTGCTATTCTTATCTATTTGTATTTTTGCTCAGGAATATTCTGATTTTTATTTCACCCGTGTTAATGGAGAAAATGGTTTATCAGAGAGTAATGTAAAAGCAATCTTGCAGGATAGCTATGGATTTATGTGGTTTGGGACAAAAAATGGGCTCAACCGCTATGATGGAACTTCTATTCTCCAATTCGATTGCGATGATTTGGAGGAGGGTACAGGTAATCATAATATTGGTGCTCTTTTTGAGGATAAAGAAAGGAATTTATGGGTTGGAACAGACAGGGGTGTTTATATATATAATCCGGCGGTTGATGTATTTAAACGTTTCAAAATAGCTTCATCAGAAGGAATAACTCTTGATAACTGGGTAGCGGAAATTCTGTCTGATTCACTAGATAATATTTGGGTGTTGATTCCTGATCAGGGACTTTTTCGTTATAAAGACGGAAAGGTACATCATTATTCATTGATAGATAAAGACAATTTAAAAAATAATAATCCGGAATGTATTTGTATCAATGAGCAGGGCGAAGTATGGGTAGGTACATCAGGAATAGGTTTATTCAAGTACAATTATCGGGATGATAATTTTGAACAATATTTGACAGACCGAATGGGACGTTCGTTAATTGACAAAACAATTATAAGTATTTGTTTTCAGAAAGAAAATGCTATTTTGGGAATACATGAAGGAGATTTGCTGAAATATAATACTCGAACAGATGAGTTGAGTGAAGTTTCGTTCCTTGGTGAGAAAAAAACATTTTTGCGAGATGTAATGTGTTTTGGAGATGAAATTTGGGTAGGTTCTCTTCATGGAATTTTCATTATTAATGAGAAAGAAAATAATGTTATTCATTTGAAAGAAGACCTGATGCGTTCATTTAGTTTATCGGATAATAGTATTTATTCTATTTATAAAGATTATGAAGGAGGAATTTGGATTGGAACAATGTTTGGAGGTGTCAACTATCTGCCTAATCGTATCTTGACTTTTGCTAAATATGTACCGGGAAGCGATCCATATTCTTTAAATACCAAACGTATCCGTGGATTGGCAGAAGATAATAATGGGTGTATTTGGATAGGTACTGAAGATAATGGTGTTAATGTATTGGATCCTCGAACAGGTAAAGTACATCAGATATATGATAATGTTCCAGGTCGTCTCATTACACTATCAGTAAAACATTATGAAAATCATATATATGTTGGATTATTTAAACAAGGAATGAATGATATTAGTATACCTGGTGAACATCTTAAATACGTCAGTGATAAGGATTTGGGTATTGAAGAAGGAAGTGTATATAGTTTTTTAAAAGATAGTAAAGGTCGTACTTGGATAGGACCTGGGTGGGGATTATATGTATCACAACCTAAGGAAAGGAAATTTCACCGTGTGGAAGAAGTAGGATATAACTGGGTTTTCGATATAATGGAGGCTAGAGATGGTACAATTTGGCTTGCTACTATGGGAAATGGTGTTTGGAAATGTGATCCTAAGAATAATTCTTATAAGAATTATTCTTATAAGGAAGGAGTTGACAACTCTCTAAGCTCCAACTCCGTCAGCTCCATCATGCAGGACAGTAAAGGGAATATATGGTTCTCTACCGACCGTGGCGGTATATGCAGATATAATGAAGCGCAGGACAACTTTACCACTTTCAGCATCGAAGACGGGCTGCCGGACGATGTAGCTTACAACATATTGGAAGATGATGCCGGAAATCTGTGGTTTGGCACCAATAAAGGATTGGTCAAGTTCAATCCCGAGAATGGAGATGTACGTGTCTTTACCAATAAGGATGGATTGCTGGGTAATCAGTTCAATTATCAATCGGCATTGAAAGCTCAGGATGGAAGGTTCTATTTCGGCGGGGTGGACGGATTGATCGCGTTCGATCCTACTGTTCAGGAGGAGGAAA
>QWCY01004217.1_pt1 | contig 15193 bp, 11 predicted proteins | sample 1972631 | NCBI WGS metagenome assembly QWCY01 (sample SAMN09866696, study PRJNA288562) | Human gut metagenome isolate pre1_stool, whole genome shotgun sequencing... | isolation source: gut | host: Homo sapiens | place: USA: California
ACTTCTTACCGTAAACACGAATACTTGTCAGGGAACCGTACACATCTGCCAGTGCCACAACCTGAGCAGCAATCGGAATATTATCCCCCTTCAGTCCATCCGGATATCCGCCTCCGTCATATCTCTCATGATGCCAGCGGCAAATCCCATATACGATTCCCGCCAGCTCCTGATTCTGTTTACTCAGAAATTTCTCCGCCAGCTCGGCACCGGCTGCTGCATGCGACTTAGCCATCGCAAGCTCTCTCTCCGTCAGCTTTCCCGGCTTTTTCAAAGTCCGATAAATCTTTGTATGCATTCAGTATGTCAATCAGTTTTCCGCCAAGTTCGCCTTTATCGGATAAGGAAATCAAACTTTCCAGCTGGCGTGCCGAACCGCGGAGTTTCGTAAGAATCCGCTGGACCATCTGGTAGTCCAGTCCTTCTTCCCTGTCAAAATCATAGCCTCCCGGAATATTTCCCAGATAGTCTCCCATCTGCCGTGCCACACGGAATCCGATACCGCAGGGAACACCGCTGCTGCGGAAGGCTTCATTCAAGTCGTCAAGAAGTGCCAATTCACGGTCTGTCAGGCCGCCGGTTCCGCAAAAACCGCAGAATTCTTCCCTGCCGATTTCGATTATCGTCGGATAGGGTGCACCGTCCCGTTTTTTCCATTCCTGAAATTTCCTTTGGCAAAGAGTCAATACATTGGCACGATCCAAAATTTTATCGGAAAAATGGTAGGTCGATTCATCCACATTCACCGTGCCTGCAAAAAGAATATTTTTCCCGACCGTAATTTCCGCCGGATACTTGTCACCGTTATACAAACGGTTTTGCAGCGACGGATTGTACAAACGGATGACAGGCCGGTCCTCTTTTTCCAAAACGGAAATAAATTGGGCGAAATAATGCTCCGCTCTTGCCAAATTCATTTCATCAAAGCAGACGATATATATCTTGTCCTGATTTTTTTCCGCCGAAAGAAGCAGTTCCGTAAGGCCCGTATCGGAAGGGCGGTAAATCATATTTTTCATATCCGCATAGCCGAGAATATCGCTGTCGTCCATCCAAGACGGCCGCACGGGAATGATGGCGACACGGTCTTCGGGAAGTCCCAGTGCCTCTCCGTAAAGACGGACCAGTCCCGATTTCCCCGTACCGCTCAAACCGGATAAAATAGTAAGCCTTGAGGATTTCAAAGAAATATGGAAATTCACAAGGTCCTTTTCATCATAAAGAAGTCCTTTTGCTTCCGCTAATGCGGAAAGCCGTTCAAGAAATGCCGTTTCTCCCGAAAGGGATTCCTTGTCTTCCGCCCCGTCAAACTCCGCAGCCGTTTCCGCTGTGCTGTCTTCTCCGTCATCAAAACCGGGCGCCTCCGTGTCCTGATCCGCAGCGTTTATAAAAATGACCTCTTCATCATCAATGCCGTAAGCACCTAAAATATTTCCGTCTTCCGGTACAGGCTGCAAATCTTCCTTAAATTCCTCCAACCATTCCGCCGGAATGAACCAAAGCGGCGTATGACGGCACTTTAAAATATGTTTCTCCAGAATGGGATTATCTGAAGAAATCACTTTGTAACCGAGACGGTCATAGTCGGGGATATGGAAATACGCACCCCCTGCATCGATGACATTGTGTCCGAAACTGTCCGCCTCCAGAGGCGCAAAAATAATGAAATCGCCGAGCTTACCGTCATAATTATCCGTTGCTGCAGCGACAAAAAAGGGAACGGACGTATGATTCCAATATTTCTTGGAAAGTCCGGGAATCGGTTTTCCCGTCAGGATATGACGGCAAAACTTGTTGATATCCCCGTGAAATGCCGGACTTCCGCTTTTTCCGAAAGCCGGTACGGGGATATAGTCCTCGTCCTGATCCATATAAAAGGTACGTCCCTCTTTTTTTATATCATCAAGAACATAAAATTTATTATTTCTCAGCGCCGGTGTAAACGTCACAAAAAAATCGCCGAAATCTTTTTGCAGTGCCGCAAGCGCCGCATCTTCCGTTTCAAAAGCGTTGTATCCGTAACCGCAACGGCTCATGAAACCGGTAAATCCGAACGGTGTCTCTTCATCAAATTCCGGTGGGAGCGGTGACAGGGGATCGGCAAAAAAGCGGTAGTCCCTTACCCCCGGCTGCGGCGTCGACACCTTAACCATGGGACGTATACGTCCCAAAACTTTTCCCTCTGCCTGGCGGAGAGAAAAAGAATTGTCGGAAGCAGAATTTTGCACATTAAAATAAGGCATACTCATTCCTCTTTTCTAAATAAACACGCACATTCCTGTGCTGAAAAGAATCCCTCGGGATTCAAGGTGAAAGAAATATTTCTTTCGGGAAATCTCCCTCAAAACCATGGAATCTCCTTCCATGAAATAACAGACCGTCCTTTCCGGTCCATAGAATTTACAGCAGACATCCGTAAATTCCTTTCCTCATTTTACCATATTTTTTCTAAGGAAATACTCAGAAATCAAAAAAAGACCTCTCAAAGAAGTCTTTTTCTTTTTTTACAATATTCCGTTTATTTTTTCGGAGTTCCTTTCATTTTTTGGAAATTTTCCTTTGTTTCGTTTACCGTTTTTATAAGAGATTCCGCTTTTTCTTCCAGCTTTTCCATACGGTTGGATTTCGTTTCTTCGGCTGTCATGCCGTCGGTGAAATAGTTCCCGTCCTGCGCGCCGCCCCTGATCCGTACATAATAGTCGCCTACCAGACTGTCCTGGGAAATGGAAAATTCCGCATCTTTCGGGATATTCACTTTTTTATCGAGGCCGAGGCGTAAAATTCCTTTTCCTTTTTCTACGGTAATTTTTTCCACATTTCCTACATGGACACCGGCATAACGGACTTCATTTCCCTTTTTGATGCCCTGCACGGAAGAAAATACGGCGTTGATGTGCATAACGTGAGCGTGGGAGAAAGGCAAAAAGGAAACGGAGAAATAAAAGAGTGCCGCCGCGGCAAGTAGAACGACGGTGATAATTCCTATGCGGGCTTCTTTCGTTACTCTCATGACCTTCTCCTTTCTTTTTTATTATTATACATTATCTGCAAAAGGGCATAAAAAAACCGCCCGTGACGGCGGTGATTTTATTCTTCTCTTTCATTTCCTCTGTAAAAAACCGTTTCTTCCCACGGTTTTCTCGGCAGGGCCTTCCCGTCTTTATCGGTATACCCGAGAGCGACTGCGGCCACCATTTCTCCTTCTGTGTCCAGCCATTCCTTCAATTCTTCATAAGCAAAGAAAATATTACAGGTCCAAAGCGTTCCGATCCCTCTTGCCGTCGCTTCAAGGCACATATTCTGGACGGCCGCGCTCACCGACTGTATGTCTGCCAGTTCCACCAGTCTTTCTGCGGTCGTTCTTTCTTTTCTGTAGTCTCTTCCTCTTGTATTCATGACAAAAACGGTGACCGGTGCCTGTTCAAGGATACGGGCGGTGTAAATCGCTGCGGGAATCAGCTTTTCATACCCTTTCCCGAATTCTGCGGACTCGTTATTTCTGTTTCTTTGTATCCCCGCTTTTAATGCGCGGACCATCTCTTTTCTTTCATCACCGCGGATGACGATAAATTTCCAAGGCTGCTCATTATGCTCCGACGGTGCCCACGTAGCCGCCTCTATAACGGCGTTTATTTCCTCTTCCGGTACAATTTTCCGTATAAACCGCCTTGTACTGCGGCGTTTCCTTATTTCTTCAATCACTTTATACTCCATTCCTTCCGCTATGCACGGAAAAACAAGACCTATTATAACGAAATGTCATAAGAGGTGCAAGCTTTCTTCCATGAACGGAGTTTTTCTCCCTATTTTCGCCGGTTATTATTTTATTTCACGGAAAAAACATATATAATGAAAGAAATACAAACATTTATTTTCCTGTGCGGCAGGATTTTTTTATACGAACGGAGAGAACTTTATGGCTTTAAAAGAATACTCTTTCCCTTACGGACGGGGATTTCAGAAGGTAATGCTTCCGGAAGAAAAAATTTCGGATATCCTGGAAGGCGTTCCGACCAAATCATGCGATATCAAAGAAGCTACGCTTGCATGTATGCGCCACCCGACAGAATCGGCTCCGCTGGCTGAAAAGGTCCGTCCCGGCGATAAAGTCTGCCTTGTCGTTGCCGATATCACCCGTGCCTGGAACCACGCAAGAGATTTCATCATTCATATCATCAATGAATTGAACGGTGCCGGCGTTCCCGATGAAGATATCTGTGTCGTTTTTGCCCAGGGCACCCACAGGGCCCACACGGAAGAGGAAAATATAGAATGCGTAGGCGAAGAAGCGGCAAAGCGTATCAAACTGTACCAGCACGACTGCAGGGATAAGAACGGCCTCACTTATATGGGAACGACAAGCCGCGGAACAGAAGTTTTTATCAATAAAAGAGTTGCCGAGGCGGACAAAGTGATTTTGGTCAATGCCGTTTCCACTCACGATATGGCAGGTTTCGGCGGCGGCCGCAAACTGATTCTTCCCGGTGTGTCAGGGTGGGACACGATACAGCAGAACCACTGCCATGCGCTGGGCGATGAAGTCGGCTCCGGACTCAACCCCGACTCCCATGTTTTAAAAATTGAAGGAAATCCTGTGAGCGAAGATATGCAGGAAGGCTGTGATATGGTGGCCCCCTGTTTCCTTATCCACTCCCTCATCAATGCGGACGGTGAAGTGTCCGGCATGGTCGGCGGCGATCCTTACAAAGCATGGCGTAAAGGAACGGAAGAAATTTACAGAATGCAGAAAGTGCCGATGAAACAAAAAGCAGACGTCACTATCGTAAGCGCCGGAGGCTACCCGAAAGACACAAATCTGTACCAGGGAACGAAATGCTATACCGCAGCGGAAATGGCAACAAAAAAAGGCGGCATCCTCATCACTCTCATGGAAGCGGATGACGTGAACGAACCGCCGGCCTATCTGGACAGCTTTAAGTATCCTGATGTAGAGTCTATGGAAAAAGCACTCCGTGCCTGCTTCACCATTCCGTTTTTCGTCGCTTTCTGTAATTTGCAGACCGCGCTTACCCACACCGTATATTTCGTGACGAAAAAAGAAAATTTTGATGTCATTCGCGAAAAAACGCACCAAATTCCCGTGGCCACACTGGAAGAGGCCTGGGCGCTCGCACAAAAACAACTGGAAAAAGAAGGAAAAACCGGCTACACCATCAATCTGATTCCCCACGGAAGTGCGGTCGTACCGTTCCTGAAATAAATGAAAAAAGGACAGTTTCAAATCACTGTCCTTTTATATTGCCAAAAAGCCGGTAAAAAAAACGCCCCGCAAGGGCGGTAAATCCTGATATGAATTCTACAGCATATCCCGTTTCCACAAAATCAAAGCCGTAATAATCGTAACCACCGTACCGAGCATAATGACCGCGGAGAATCCGAGTTCCACGCCTTCCCACGGAACAGGCACATTGATTCCCCAAAGGCTGAAAATCAAAGTGGGAACTGCCAAAAGAATCGTCACCGACGTAAGGAATTTCATGATTTGCGACAGACGGTTGGAAATAATCGAAGAAAAAGAATCCATCATGGACATCAGAATGTTCGTGTAGATTTCCACCATTTCCAAGGCCTGCTTATTTTCAATGATGACGTCTTCCAGTAAATCTTCATCTTCCTCATACATTTTGAGAAGCGAATGGACGGGACTGTTACGGAGACGCATCAGACGCTCCATCACACTTTCATTGGCATGAAGAGCGAAGTTGAAGTACGTCAGAGATTTTTGGAGTTCCAAAAGGCGGAACAGTTCCTTATTCTGCAAAGATTTACGGACCTGCGTTTCAATGGAGTCCGTCTTTTTGTAAATTTGCTGCAGAAAATACAGGAAGGAAGAAGACGAAGCCGACAAAATTTGGAAGAGGAATCTTGTTTTCTTATAGGTGTGGAACGAAAGAAAACTGTTTCTCACAAATTTGCGGATTACCGAATTTTCTTCCAGGCACACGGTGACAAAGTATTCCCTTGTAATAAAAATACCCAGCGGCAACGCATCATACGCATCCGTTTCCAAAACGACCGGCGTATTGACAACGACAAATATAAAATCATCCTCCAGCTCCACGTGGGAACGTTCTTCCCGGTCAAGAGCCGTCTGGAGTGCATCGATAGGTATCCCCGTCAATTCATGGAGTTTCCCCAATTCTTCTGCGTCGGGAGCAGCACAATTCAGCCAGGATCCCTTATCAACGGCATCCAAAGCCACTTCAAGAAGCTCGTGATTTTCATCATGTTTATAAGCGACAAGCATCTTCTGCCCCTCCTTTCACGCACAGTATTCCTTATCTAATATAGTTATTCACGAGAAATATGTCAACAAGAAAAAGGAAAATCATCGGGATTCCGCCTTTTCACAACGCAAAAATATATTTCACAAAGCATAAAAAATCCGCCCTCTTTCTCAAAGGCGGATTTTCATTAATCGTTTTTACATTTAAACGCTTTCCACTTCTTTTTTCTCTCCGGTAACAGACATCCAGATGAAACCGATGACAAGACCGGCCACAAAGAAAGATACCCATGCCATGCTGTATTCTGCCAGCGGTAAAGATGCCAGAATATCATCAACCGGTCCGAGTTTCAGTCCGAAACCGTGAAGACCGTCACAAAGAGCGGGCAGTCCCGTAAGTCCCGTCGCCCAGGCATATACACAATGACGTCCTTTGAAAACGGGATCGAGGAACGCCAGAATGATTAAAGAAATTGCCAACGGATAGAGCAAAAGCAGAACGGGAATCGAGTTTTTGATGATTGTCGTCAAGCCGAAAAGAGCGATAAAGAAACAAAGCACCGCATAAACAGTTACAAAAACTTTCGCGGAAATCTTCGGGAAAAGCAGATTGAAATAAGCCGCACAAGCCGCACCGAGACCGACACTAGTGGTCAGGCAGGCAAAAATAACGATAACGCCGAGAATCGCACTTCCTGCTCCGCCGAAATAATACATAGCCGTTTTTACCAAGACGGGAGCTCCGTTTTCCTGAATTCCGATAACCGGTACGGAATTGGCGCCCAAATAGCAGAGTGCCGCATAAATAAGAGCCATGAAGAATGTGGAAACTAAGCCGGAACGAAGTGTATCCCTTGTAATTTCCTCATTCGTTTGGGCTCCGTAAAGCTTTACCGATTCAACAACGATGATGCCGAATACCAAAGCCGCCAGACCGTCCATCGTATTATATCCGTCAACGATGGCCTGGGTAAACGCCTTAACACCGGTGTCATAAGCGGGAGTAGGAACCTGCCAGCTTCCCATAGGAGAAACAATCGCACTGATAATCAAAAGGAATAAAAAGAGCAAAAGTACGGGTGTCATAAATTTCCCGACACGGTCAACCATTTTTGACGGGGAAATAGCAAGCCACCAGGTAATGATGAAGAACACGGCAGCAAACACATAGAGGCCGACCGTTCTCATCTCCGGCGGAAGACTCTGTGCCACTGCGATTTCATAAGCCACAGTCGCCGTACGGGGAGCCGCAAAACACGGTCCGATCGTCATATAGAGAGCGGTACAAAAGAACAAGCTGTAAATAGGATGAATGCGGGAAGCCAACTCTCTCAAATTCACGCCGGAATAACAAATAGCGAGTACACCCAAAAGAGGAAGTCCCACGCCGGTAATTAGGAATCCGATAGTAGCAGGAATGGTATTTAATCCGGAATTCTGACCCATAAATACGGGAAAAATCAGGTTTCCGGCACCGAAGAACAGAGCAAACAACATCAGCCCTATCGCAAAAAATGCATTGTTAGATTTTTTCATAGGAACGCCTCCTTTTTTATTTTCCATACCTTAGTATGGGGTTGCCTGCATAAAATTGGCAGGCTGTCAATTTCTACCATCTAATTCTTAGATAAAACACACCGGCTTGTATGCATTTAACTTCTATACCGTAGATAGTATAGAAAGTATTATATCACTATATATATTTCTTGTTAAGAACTAATCATAAATTTTTTATGTAAAATAAAATTTTTTCACATCGGAAAATTCCCCCTCGCCTATGTGCATTTATGCTTATCCTCTGTCGAATTCTGACCTGTGTATGCACCCTTGCCCCTTTCGCCTCGCATGGCTCGGCACTTTCCCCGAAGTCGGGGACAGCTGACACTAAGGAAGAAAGAAATTATAGTTTATATTTGCATACGCTTTTAATGATTATCCTCTGCCGGATTCTTCGCTAAGAGTCACATGATGTTTTTTCTCTTGTCGTCATTCCGATTCTGTCCACCGCTCAAGAATGACGGCACGAGTGAATTCGTTTTCGAGAAGCAGTAAATAACTTTTGGCCCAAAAAGAAAAGCACAGGAAATGTAAGCCGTCCCCGCTTGTCGGGGAAGGTGGCGGCGATAGCCGTCGGAAGGGGCAAGAGTGAGTAGAAATGAAAGAAACGTTTCTTACAGAACAGTATTAACTGCTTGCCTGTCATTCTTGAACGGTCGTAAAAATAGGTATGACTGTAATGTAATAAAAGGATATTGACTCAGAGTGAAGAATCCGGGCAAAGGTTGCAAGATTTAAATATTCTGACCTGTGTACGCAAGCTTGCCCCTTTCGCCTCGCAAAGCTCGGCACTTCCCTCCGAGTCCGGGGGAAGCTGACACTAAGGAAGAAAGAATTATAGTTTTTATATGCGTAAAAACAAAAAATACCGAAATGATTCACATAAAAAAAGCCGTCCCCGCTTGACGGGAAGCAAGCGAACCACTTTTCGAGGAGCGGAGCGACGCTGTAAAAGTGTGTGAGACGCTTTGCCTTGGCTAAGGTGTCAACCGTCAGGTTGACGGAAGGGGCAAGTTGGAGCAGACACGCAACGACTGAAATGAGAGGTTTTTCTGTCTGATTAAAGCAATAAAAAAAGTGGGCAGAAAAATCTGCCCGCTTTATATTTCCTCTTTCATGAATCAAATTTCACTTGGTGACAACCATAACCGCCACGATGATAAAAAGCATGCCCGTAAGCTCGAAAAATCCGAAAGTCATGTTGAAAATGACAACAGAGAACAAAATAGACGCAAGCGGCTCCAATGCAGCGATGATACTTGTCTCCCCGGGATCGATATATTTTACACTTCCCAGATACATGGAAAAAGACAGGACCGTACCGAAAATGACGACATAGAGAAAAGCCGCCGCCGTTTCCCATCCCAAATTTCCCGTCACAGGTACGTAAAACGTGACGGGCGCTATCATGATACTTGCCACGAGCATGCCCCAGCCTATCACAAGAGTGGCCCGCCATTTCTGTATAATCCGTTTCGGTTCCACCGTATAAAAGGCACAGGCCAGTGCCGCCAAAAGTCCCCAGAAAAGAGCTTTCGGGGAAATCGCAAGACTTTGGAAATTTCCGTGCGTGGCAATCAGTGCCGTCCCCGCCACAGCAAAAAAAGAACAAAATAATTCTTTTTTATAAGGCAGGCGCCTATATTTCAGACAATACCACGCCACGATAAGAATCGGCATCAGATATTCCAACACTGTCGCCGTCGCGGCATTGCTGTACTTAATGGCCACGAAATAGCCGTATTGGGTAAAAAGCATACCTAAAGCACCGAATAAAAAAAGCTCGATGCCGTCCTTTTTATTATTCCAGATAGAAAAAATGTCACCTTTGTGAGTCAGGGCATCATAAAAGAGCAGCAGCAATCCTGCCAGAAATAACCGGCAAAGCGTCAACCATTCCGGAGACACCCGGGCATACCCCAAAAGATATTGCCCCGCAATTCCCGAAGTTGCCCACAAAACAGAACCTGCCGCGGCAAGAACGAATCCTTTCATCCGCAATTTATCCAAAATATCCCCCTGCTCCTTCCGCGTGAAATGATACTGTTATTATAAGGAAAATAAAACGGGAATACAATTTCTTGACCCCCTCGGAAAAGACAATTATCATAGTAAATAATGAAACCGAAAGGAGATACCATGTCTGTACGGAATGAAGTCACCCAAATGAAAGAAACGGCACCGCTTCTCGCCTCATCAAAAGAGGAAATAAGAAACGAAGCGCTCCGCCGTATCATAGAAACCCTTAAATCGCACAAAGAAGAAATTTTTGAGGCCAACCGCAAAGACAGGGAAGCGGCCCGCCACGACCATATCGCCCCTGCCGTCATGAAACGTCTACTCTTCGACGAAGAAAAACTGGAATCCCTCGTAAGCGGCTTGGAACAGCTGATCCGCCTTCCCGATCCGGTCGGACATATCACACTGGCAAGAGAACTCGATACGCACCTGAAACTCTACCGTGTCACCTGTCCCATCGGTGTCATCGGAATCATATTTGAAGCCCGTCCCGATGCGCTCGTCCAGATTTCTGCCCTGTGCATCAAAAGTGCCAATTGCGCCATTTTGAAAGGCGGAAAAGAAACAAAAGAAACAAACCGCATTCTCTTTTCCCTCATTCATGAAGCCGCCGTTTCCGCCGGACTTCCCGAAAAAGCATGGCTACAAGCGGAACAGCACAGTGAAATAGATGAATTACTCCAATGCGACGGACTCGTCGACCTGCTCATTCCCCGGGGTTCCAACGAATTTGTGCGCTACATCATGGACCACACAAAAATCCCCGTCATGGGCCATGCGGAAGGCATCTGCCATATCTACGCCGATAAAGCATGTGACAAGGAAAAAGCCATTCCCGTTATTATCGACGCAAAGACACAGTACCCCGCCGCCTGCAACGCCGTAGAAACACTCCTCGTTCACAGAGATATTGCCGGAGAATTCCTTCCCCCGCTGGCCGCCGCTCTTGCCGAAAAAAAGGTGACCCTCAAGGGAACGGAAGAAGTCGCCCGGATTATACCTGTCGAAGTCATTTCCGACGATGATTTCCACAAAGAATATACCGACCTGATTCTCGCCGTAAAACTCGTCGGCAGCACAGAAGAAGCTGTCCGCCACATCAACCGTTACGGCTCCCACCACACGGACAGCATACTTACGGAAGACGATACAGCGGCACAAACTTTCATGGCTCTCGTCGATTCCGCCGGTGTCTACAGAAATGTATCCACCCGTTTTGCCGACGGATTCCGCTACGGCTTCGGTGCGGAAGTAGGCATCTCCACAAGCAAGCTCCACGCCCGCGGTCCCGTAGGTCTGGAAGGGCTCATGTCCTACAAATACAAACTCTTTGGCGACGGACACACCGCAGGCGACTATGCGGAAGGAAAAAAATCCTTCCACTTCAAAGATATCCCGCCGGAAGAATAAAAATAAAAAAGCACGGTTTCCATTACGGTACCGTGCTTTTTGCGTGCTGTTCAAATTTGATTTGTATAAAATTTATACCACTTTTATATCAATGATTAAATACTATTCACGAAAAGTGTATCCATGAATCAAAATCAAATTCGTATAATCAGGCATGTATACGGATATAAAATTCCCACCTCTATATTCCATTGTTCTCTGTCTGAACCAGGGAATAGCTACAGTTCCGTCATCCAACTCATAAGGCTTTTTGTGCGTGCCTATAGTAACGAGTCTTGTTTGTTGATTATCAGACATTAATTTCATCTGTTTAAGAATACCGTCTTTGATAACAAAAAATCTATAATCGACAAAACCGCCACCCGTCATTTGCTGCGCCGATACTAAAATATCCGGTTGACTATTTTTACCTTTTATCAGATAGCATCCGCTTGTATAGGTCGGATCAGTAAGATTCATATATTCCGACCGTCCTTTAGTATCTCCAAACAGTTTTACCGATTGATATTTTGGAATCGAATCCCCCATGCCTGAAATGTACACACCATAAGATTTTGCCATATATATTCTATCGGATGAAGTCCGCTTCCATGCTGCCGATGATCCTGCAAATTTCTCTCCATCTCCGACAATATAAAGATTATAGGCTGTCCCATCTGTCCCATACATCAGATAAGATAAAGCCGCTCTTTCTGCTATCGAGGAATCTGATACAACATTTTGAAACGCATAAGAACTGCCCATATTGACAGAACAAAGGAATGTTAGCAATATGAATATTTTTACGAGAAATTTCATTATAATTTTCTCCTCACAAAAAATATACTTTGACCTTATTATAGCAGCTTTGATAAAGATAAAAGAAGATCCGTTCGTGCCTTGTTTTTTTATTTTCGCACACTAAAATATCCGCCCTGTTTGTGGGGCGGATATTTTTACCGGTTTATTTATTTTTCTCTTTCAATGCCGCTTCTATAAAGCCGTGGAAGAGGGGGTGCGGTCTGTTCGGCCGACTTTTGAATTCCGGGTGCGCCTGTGTAGCTTCGAAGTAGGGGTGGTCGCTCAGTTCTATGGTTTCTACAAGGCGGCCGTCAGGGCTGGTACCTGCGATAATGAGGCCCGCTTTTTCCATTTGCGGACGGAATTCGTTGGATACTTCGTATCTGTGACGGTGGCGTTCGTAGACGATTTCCTGATTGCCGTAAAGGGCTCTGGCTTTCGTTCCTTCTTTGAGTTTGCACGGGTAAATCCCGAGGCGCATGGTGCCGCCTTTTTCCGTAACGTCTTCCTGGTCGGGCATAAGGTCGATGACCGGGCATTTTCCTTCGGGAATAAATTCGGAGGAATTCGCTTCTTTCATGCCGCATACGTTTCTTGCAAATTCAATGACTGCCGCCTGCATGCCGAGGCAAAGGCCGAGGAAGGGAATTTTGTGTTCTCTTGCGTAACGGATGGTGTCTATTTTTCCTTCTACGCCGCGGTATCCGAATCCGCCGGGAACGACGATGCCGTCTATCCCCTTGAAAACTTTGTCCCAGTTTTGTTTTCTTTCTTCCAGTTCTTCCGCATTGATCCAACGGATATTGACTTTTGTGCCGAGTTCAAAGCCTGCATGGTAGAGTGCTTCTACGACGGAGAGGTAGGCGTCGTGGAGTTTTGTGTATTTCCCGACGAGGGCAATTTCCACTTCACGTTCTGTATGGGTCATGCGGTCTACCATGGCTTTCCAGTCTTCTAAATCGACAGGACGGTCTTCAAGGCCGAGTTTTTGGAGAACGATATGGTCGAGGCCTTCTTTTTCCATGAGGAGCGGCACTTCATAAATGCTCGAAGCGGTAAGGTTATTGATGACGGCTTCAGGTTCCACGTCGCAGAACATGCCGATTTTCTTTTTCATTTCCGGGGACAGTTCCTGCACGGTTCTGCAGACAATGATATCGGGCTGGATACCGATAGAGCGGAGTTCTTTGACGCTGTGCTGTGTCGGTTTCGTTTTCAGTTCGCCTGCCGCCTCGATGTAAGGAACGAGGGTGACGTGGATATAGGTGACGTCATTTCTATGGGGCAGGTCTTTTCTGACCTGGCGGATGGCTTCGAGGAACGGGAGTGATTCGATGTCCCCGACAGTGCCGCCGATTTCTGTAATAACGATGTCGGCATTGTCATTTTTGCCGACCCGGAGTACCCGGTCTTTGATTTCATTGGTGATGTGGGGAATGACTTGAATGGTAGAGCCTAAATATTCCCCTTTTCTTTCTTTGTTGATGACGGACTGGTAAATTTTACCGGTGGTGACACTGGACGCTTTGGAAAGGTTTTCGTCGATAAAGCGTTCGTAGTGACCGAGGTCGAGGTCCGTTTCCGCACCGTCGTCGGTGACAAATACTTCGCCGTGCTGGTAAGGACTCATGGTACCGGGGTCTATATTGATGTACGGGTCAAATTTCTGGATTGTGACTTTGTATCCTCTGTTTTTCAAAAGGCGTCCCAGGGAAGCGGCAGTAATGCCTTTTCCCAAAGATGATACAACGCCGCCGGTTACGAAAATATACTTTGTCATGTGTCCTCCTTTTACATGTGTTCCGGAGCGGAAACACCAAGAATTGCAAGTGCGTGGGTGAGTACGTATTTCACGGCGGTGATGAGTCCCAGTCTTGCCTCCGTCACTTCTTTTTCTACGCCGAGTATTCTGCATTCTCTATAGAAATGGTGGAAAAGTCCTGCCAGCTCATAAGCGTATTTGGCAATGCGCTGGGGTGCTCTTTCGGCTGCCGCTCCTGCAATGAGCATGCGGTAGTTTTCCATTTTCTTGACCAAATCAAGTTCACATTCTTCCGTGAGGCAGGTGAAATCGGTATGTTCCCAGTCTCCCCAAGAGATGCCCGCTTCTTTTGCCTGCTTATAGAGGCTGTGGATTCTTGCATTGGCATACTGGATATAGTAGACGGGATTGTCGCTGGACTGTTTTTTCGCAAGGTCGATATCAAAGTCCATCTGGCTGTCCAAAGTACGGCTGCAGAAGAAATAGCGGGCCGCATCACTTCCGACTTCGTCCATGAGTTCTCTTAAGGTGACCGCCTGTCCTGTCCGTTTCGACATTTTGACGGGCTGTCCGTTCCGGAGGAGCGTGACCATCTGGAGCAGCATGATTTCAAAATCGTCAGGGTTATATCCGAGGAATTTCATGGCCGAATGGATACGGATAATGTATCCGTGGTGATCGGCGCCCCAGATATCAATCAGTTTATTGAAGCCTCTCCCTATTTTATTGGGAATGTAGGCGATATCGGAACAGAAATAGGTGGGAACGCCGTTGGTACGGATAACGACACGGTCTTTATCATCGCCGTTGTCCGTCGTTTTCAGCCACAGGGCGCCGTCTTTTTCGTAGAGATGACCGCTTTCTTTCAGTTTTTCCAGTGCTTTATCCACTTCACCGGGATAAAGAGATTTTTCGGAAAACCAATTGTCAAAGGTAACACGGAAATCGGCCAGGTCTTTTTTGAGAATTGCCAATTTTTCTTCCAGTGCCACCGTTTTAAAAATATTTCTTCTTTCTTCTTCGGGAAGAGCGAGGTATTTGTCCCCTTCTCTGTCAATAATGGATTGTGCGGTTTCCACAATATCGTAGCCGTGGTATCCGTCTTCAGGCACTTTCTCGTCTTTTCCGAGAAGCTGGAGATACCGGGCGTCTACCGATTCAGCCAGATGCTCGATCTGGTTACCCGCATCATTCACATAGTATTCGGCACAAACTTCATAGCCTGCCGCACGGAAAAGGTTCACCAGAGCGGAACCGTAAGCCGCGCCTCTGGCGTGACCGATATGGAGAGGTCCTGTCGGATTGGCCGATACATACTCGACGAGAATTTTATCTTTATGGCCGCCGGGAAGATTTCCGTAGGATTCCCCTTTGGCAAGGATTTCCTCCAATTCGCGGTACACTGTTCCTTTGGCAAG
>QWCY01004219.1_pt1 | contig 15178 bp, 18 predicted proteins | sample 1972631 | NCBI WGS metagenome assembly QWCY01 (sample SAMN09866696, study PRJNA288562) | Human gut metagenome isolate pre1_stool, whole genome shotgun sequencing... | isolation source: gut | host: Homo sapiens | place: USA: California
GCTTCCCCAGCGCCAGATCGACACCTTTGGCCGCCAGTTCAGCATGACCCGCCAGGCGTTTATCAACGACGACGTGGGTTTCATCACCGAAATGCCCGGACTTTACGCCATGAGCGCCAAGCGCACGATCAACAAGCAGGTTTACAAGATCCTGATCGACAACCCCGCCATTTTCGACGGCGTTTCCCTGTTCGACAATGCCCACAACAACCTGATCGCCAGCGGCGCCGCCCCGTCCATTGACACCCTGCAGGCCGCCATGCTGAAACTGCTGCACCAGAAAGACCCGTTTGGTGATTCCATCATGGTGGAACCCAAGTACGTGATCGTTCCCGTGGGCTACGGCTTTAAGATGTCGCAGATCCTGGAAACCGCCATGATCGACGTGACCGGGATCGGCAGCCACACCGCAAACGCCCTGTACCAGTACCGCAACAAGCTGCAGGTTATTGAGGAGGGCGCCCTGAACGTCCTGGCCGGTGACGGCAACGCGATCCCCTGGTTTGTCGCCGGCGATCAGCGTTACGCCAAGAGCCTGCAGGTTGATTACCTGAACGGCCAGGAAACCCCCACCATTCGCCGCAGCGAGGTTCCGGGCCGCCTGGGCTTTGTGTGGGACATTTGGCTGGACTGGGGTATTACTGCGGTTGACTTCCGCGGTATCGCCAAGAACCCCGGCACGACTATTTAACAGGAGGTAAGAGAACATGACCGCAAAATACTGGCAGAAAGGCGAGGTGCTGGACTACAAGGCCAGCGCCGCAGTCAAAAACGGCGAAGTGGTGAGCCTGGGAACCAGGATCGGCGTGGCCGGTGAAGATATTGCCGCCGGCGAAACCGGCCACCTCCATGTGGTGGGCGTCTTTGAGATGGAAAAGGCCACCGGTGCCATGACCATGGGCGCGGCGGTGTACTACGACGAAACCGCCAAGAAGATCACCACCGTGGCCTCCACTGGCGAGAGTTCCGGCAAGGTGAACAACATTCCGGCGGGTTACGCTGCCGCCCCTGCGGCCAGCGCAGACGAAAACGTGCTGGTGAAACTGCTGGGCTAAGAGCCAGGAGGAAAGGAACATGAAGCGACTGACAGCACAGCGCCCGATCCTGTACGGCGGGCGTATGTATCAGGCGGGCGACACCCTCCCCGCCTATGACAAGCGCATGGTGCAGGCGTGGCTTTCCGCTGAAAGCGCCAAAATGACCGACGACGCGGCGGAGGAGGCCACAATGCCCCCGCAGGACGCTGACGGCGGCCAGGACGGCACCGAGAACGCCGACACCACCCAGGGCACCCAGGAGGTAACAGACGCCACAGAGGGCAACCAGGAGAGCCAGGAGAGCCAGGAGAACCACGACGGCAACAATAGCGGTGAAAGCACCGACATGGTGGAGGGCCATCTGGATCCCGCACAGCTGGGAGAAATGAACAAGGACGACCTGAAAAAGCTGGCCAAGGACATGGGCGTGGATCTCCCGCGCGGCGCTGCAAAGGCGCTGATCGTGGAGCGCCTGGCGGCGGCTATCGTCCAGACCCCTGCGGCGGCCATTGTGCCGCCTGCTGCGGATAACGGCGGGGGTGCCCAGTAATGGGCGCCCCTACGTTCAAGGAACAGATCGCGGCGGACATTTCCACCACATTCCTGAACTGCCTGGAGTTCGCGGACACCCACACGGTCAACGGTAAGGAAATGGCCGCGGTGGTGGACGACAACGAACTGCTGGAGCGGGACAAGGCCAAGATCATGGCCGCACAGACGGAGGGCACATACAAGGCCCGGCGCCTGGTTTATGTGGCAAAGGCTGATTTTGGCCCCCGCCCCGCCCAGGGGGCCATGCTGACGCTGGACGGCAAGGCGTACAAGGTGAAATCCTGCACCGAGGAGGCCGGAGTGCTGGCCATTGAACTGGAGGCGGTGAGATCGTGAGCGATCAAAGCATTTTGCAGATCGACACCGACGAAGAACTGGCCAGGGTCATGCGGCAGCTGAAAACGCTGCCCCAGCAACTGGGGGCGCCCAACGTGCTGAAAAATGCCCTGAACAGCACCGCCAGAAAGGTCCGCCGGCAAATCATAAAGGACAGCAAAGGCCGGTATGCGCTGAAAGAGAAAAAGGCGCTGCAATCAGAAAGCAAAATCCTTTCCGCCAGCGCCTCCACCCTGGAGGCCGCCGTGCTGGCCAAAGGTCCCATGCGGGACATTATGGACTTTATGACGCAGCCGAACACGGACACAGCCGCGGCGGCGGCCAAGGTCCTGAACAGCGGCACCATGAAACCGCTGGAGGCGGGCGGCCTGAAAGCGTTTATTACCACGTTCCGATCCGGGCACACCGCCATTGTGCAGCGGCGCGGCGCGGAACGCCTCCCCGTCAAAAAGCTGCTTTCGCCCGCCGTTCCCCACATGATGGGAAACGAGGAAGTGAGAGCAGAGGCGGAGGCCCTGGCATACGAAACCCTGCAGCGTGAAATCGGAAAGCGGATCGAGCAGCTGACAGGCGCAAAGGCATGAAAAAAGCGGCCCCATATAGGAGCCGCTGCGGAAAATTAGTTGGTTCCAACAATCTGCATATCATGGACGGCAATTATTTGAACGTCCGAAATGTTCAGATTGTCCAGCTTCAAAATGTCCGCCTCCATGCCGCTGATAATATCGGCGGCGTCCTCCGTGTCAACGTCGATCTGCAAAGAAACGATGAAGCCGGAGCCGTCGGAAGCGGTGAGAATGTCGCAAGAATAGCTTTGCCCGCGGTATTCGTCAGGCACAAGAGCCTCTACTGCGGATTGCACGTCCTCTGCGGTAACAACAACGTCGGAACTGGGCTGTGGTTCTTCCTCTGCAACGTCATTGTCAGGCGCGGCGGAGTTGGAGGCGCTGGGCGCTGGCCCGTCGGTGATCGTGACCCAGCCGCAGGCGGTTAAGGACGTTACAAGGAACAAGGTGCAGAGCAAGACAGCAAACGGTTTCATATTCGGTTATCCCCTTTCTGTGGACGCATTACGCGGCAAAACGCTGATTATTACCACATTATGCTGATTATTACCACACCACAATTATAAGTGACAAACAGAAACAAGTCAAGGAGGCGCAACCGCGTGACACAAGAGTTTTTGCAGGACGCCATTGTGGAGGACCTGAAACAGCTTTTTTCCCACTACACCCTGACCAATTCCCTGGGCGTCGAGCGGGCGGTGAAAATCGTTCCGCAGGGCCTCCCCATTCGTGAGGGCGACGACGAAGAAACCGACGCGGAAGCGCCGCCGGAGCCTTATGTGGCCGTGAAACTTTCGGACGGAGAGGTGACGGCGCAGGACGCGCGGCAGACCGTAAACGTGGTCATGGTCATTTGTGTGTGCGACCCGGATCCGAACCGCCAGGGCTACCGCGACGCCCTCCATATCGTCAACGAGATCGTGAGGCATTACGAACGTGACGGGATCGTGGCAAACCGCTATGAGGCGCAGCACCCGATCCGGTGGGCGACCCAGGAGGAGGACACACACCCGTATTATTTCGCCGCCGTGGGGCTGCCGTTCTACGCACCGGCGATTTTCAAGGAGGTGCCAGAAACATAATGGCGAAACCCAAAAAGGCCGAACAGGCCACCACCGTGGTTTACTGCGGCCCGTCCATTCCGGGCGTGGCGAAGCAGTACACCGCATACACCAACGGGATCCCCACCGCGCTGGCGGAGGCTATCGTGAAGCAGCCGGCCATGGAGGGCCTGGTGGTGCCCCTGGAGCAGTTACCGGAGGCCATGAAGAACCTGCGGAGCGGCACGGGGCATATTTCCCGCCTGTATCGTCTGGTACAGGTCAAACACTAAACAGGAGGTAGAAGAACATGGCATACAAACACGGTGTATATAACACCGAGCAGGCCACCAGCCTGACCGTACCCGTTCAGGGCAGCGCCGGCCTGCAGGTCATTTTCGGCACGGCGCCCATTCACCTGGCGAAAGACCCCGCGGCGGCGGTCAACACCCCCAAGCTGGTTTACAGCTACAAGGAGGCTGTGGAGGCCGTCGGCTATTCTGACGATTTCGACACGTTCACCCTTTGCCAGAGCATTTCCGCGTGTTTCCAGGTTTTCAACGTTGCGCCCATTATCCTGGTGAACGTGCTGGATCCCAATAAGGCGGCCCACGTCACGCAGAACCAGGCGGAAAGCTGCGACGTTGTGGACGGCGTGGTGCTGTATGACAAGAAATATGTGCTGCTGAACACCCTGACCGTGAAGAACGGCAGCGCCACCCTGGTGGCCGGCAGCGACTACGAGGCGGCGCACGAGGACGACGGCAGCGTGGCCATTACGCTGCTTTCCACGGCGGCCAAGGAGGCCGAAAGCCTGACCGTGAGCAGCACCAGCCTGAAACCCTCCGGCGTGACCGCTGCCGACATTGTGGGCGGCGTGGACACCTCCACCGGCAAGGAAACCGGCCTGGAACTGATCCGCCAGATTTACCCCACCCTGGGCATGGTGCCCGGCCTGATCCTGGCACCCGGCTGGAGCCACACCCCCACCGTAGCGGCAGCCCTCCAGGCCAAGACCGAGAACATCAACGGCAATTTTAATTGCAGTTGCCTTTTGGACATTTCCGCGGACAGCGACGGCGCGGTGGTTTACACCAGCGTAAAGGGCGCCAAGGAAGCCCTGGGCGCCAGTTCCCCCCATGCGGCAGCCCTGTGGCCCATGGTGGCCGTGGGCGAGAAGAAATATTATTTCTCCGCCATGTTTGCCGCCCTGACGGCCTACACGGACGCCAACAACGCAGACGTGCCCTACGAAAGCCCGTCCAATAAGGACCTGCGGATCACCGCCACGGTTCTGAAAGACGGCACCACGGTGGCGCTGGATCAGCAGCAGGCCAACGATGTGCTGAACGCAAACGGCGTCATTACCGCGATCAACGCCAACGGGTTCAAATCCTGGGGCAACAACACCGCGGCCTATCCCTCCACCACGGATCCGAAAGATCGCTGGTGGGCCGTGCGCCGTTTCTTTGACTGGGACGGAAATAATTTCATTCAGACTTATTTCCAGAAAGTTGACAAGCCGGGCAATAAGCGCCTGATCCAGTCTATTGTGGACAGCCAGAACATTATCGGCAACGGCTACGTTGCCCGCGACTACTGCGCCGGTTACCGCGTGGAGTTCCGCAGCGACGAAAACCCCGTTACCAACCTGCTGGCCGGCCACCTGACCGTACACACCTACCTGGCCCCGTACATTCCCGCGGAATATATCGAAAATATCCGCGAGTATGACGTGGACGCCCTGGAAAGCGCAATCGGAGGTGAATAAAGATGAACACGATCCCCACTAAGATCAACCGTTACAACGTCTACAACAAGGGAAACCGCCTGCTGGGTGTCGGTGAGGAAATGACGCTGCCGGACTTTGAGCCGTCCAGCGAAACCGTGACCGGCGCCGGGATCCTGGGTGAGATCGACGACCCCACCGTGGGCTATTTCGGCAATCAGGAACTGGAAATCCCGTTCCGCCTGCTGGACAAGGAAACCGCCGATATGATGGACATGACCAAGGCCGTGCAGCTGGAGATCCGCGGCGCCCAGCAGACCACCAACACCGAGGGCGATATTGAGTTCAGACCCATGCGCGTGGTGGTTCGTGGCCGCGGCGGAAAGCTGACCACCGGCAAGGTCAAGGCAGGCAGCCCCATGGACACCGCGATCACGCTGACCATTCTTTACATTCTCATTGAGGTGGACGGCAAGACCGTGGTGGAACTGGACAAGCTGAACGAGGTTTACAAGGTCAACGGCGTGGACGTTCTGGCCAAGATCAAGGAGATGTGCTGACATGAGCGACGAAAAGAGAATGGACACCGCCCTGCTGGCGGAGAACGACGAAAACACCGCGGCGGAGGAAAACGCCCTGGTTATGAAGCTGGACAAGCCTTTCACCTTTGAGGGGCAGACGTACACAGAGGTGGACCTGTCCGGCCTGGAGGACACCACGGCGGCAGACCTGCAGGCCGTGGGCCGTTTCGTGACGAAGAAGAACCCGGCGGCGAACCCCGCAACCGTGGAAATGACGCTGGAATACGCCCAGTTCATGGCGGCCCGCGTCGCCCACCTGCCGCTGGAGTTTTTCGAGCGCCTCCCCGCAAAGGAGGCAATCAAGCTGAAAGGCATTGTCGTGGGTTTTCTTTACGGCGGGGCTGGGGACAACTAACGCCCGCCGTCATAAACAGGGCCTGCGTCGGGTTGTCCATACAACTGCGGACAGGGCTGGATTATCTTCTGGCCCTGTCCGTTTCGGACTTGAACGAACTGGCGGACACGGTGACGCAGTACGCGGAGGAGGTGGCAAAACATGGCCGGCAAAAATAAAACGTATGAGTTAATGCTGAAAATCGGCGGCAAGGTGGACGGTTCCCTGAAAACCGCCTGCAGCACCGCAGACAAGAACCTGGCTGCGCTGGGGAAAACGGCAAAGACCGCGGGAAAGATCGCTGCCGGTGCCATGGTAGCAGCCGCCACCGCTGTGGCGACCCTGGGAACCGCTGCGGTGAAATCCGCGGCGGAGTATGAGGCCCAGCTGGCCAACGTTTCCACGCTGCTGACCGGCACGGAGGCAGAGGTGGCCGCACGAACGGCGGAAATCGGGGATCAGGTTCTGGAAATCTCCAACCGCACGGGCGTGGCCACGGCTGACCTGACGGACGGAATGTATCAGGTGGTTTCTGCTTTCGGTGACAGCGCAGACGCCGCGGCCATCCTGGAAACCGCGGCAAAATCCGCGGCGGCGGGAAACGCGACCACGACGGACAGTATCAACCTACTTTCTGCCGTAACCAAGGGTTACGGCGATACCTCCGCGGAGGCGGTGCAGCAGGCGGCGGATCTGGCATTTGCCACCGTAAGACTGGGCCAGACCTCTTTCCCGGAACTGGCCGCAGGCATGGGCAAGGTCATTCCCCTGGCCAGTACCCTGGGGCTGGAGCAAGAACAGCTATGGGGCGCCATGGCCACGCTGACCGGCGTTACAGGTTCCACGGCGGAAGTAGTTACGCAGATGAAAGCCACAATGCAGGCGTTCCTCTCCCCGTCCAAGAATATGCAGGCCGCCCTTAAAAACATGGGCTATGAAAGCGGCCAGGCGCTGCTTGAAAGCAAGGGCCTGCAGGGATCTCTGGACGCCCTAAAGGACGCTGTGGGAGGCAACGAACTGGCGTTTGCTGGCCTGTTCTCCTCTGTGGAGGCACAAACCGCGGTGCTGGCTATGGCAGGCAACCAGGCCGAAAACCTGACCAGCAAGACGGCGGAAATGTACGAAGCCACCGGCGCGGCAAATACCGCCTTTGAGCGGCAGACCAACACCCTGAAATACGACATTAAGATGATTAAAAACCTGGGCGCCAATTTCTTGACGCAGCTGGGCACCAACATTCTGCCGTATGTGCGGGAGTTCGCGGAGGCGGCCCTGCCGGTGGTTTCGGAGGCGCTGGAGAAGATCGGCAGCTACATGACCGGAACCATCATTCCGGCGGCGGAAACCGCGGTGAAATGGATTTCGGAACACCGCACCCTGATCCTGGCGCTGGCGGCGGGTATTGCCACCGCTGTGGCGGCCTACAAGGCGTATAAAGTGGCGATCACCGCCTACAACGCAGTTATGGCCGTGTATAAAGTGGTCACCGCAGCAAGCGCCACGGGCACCTTTACCCTGGCGGGCGCCATGACGGCGCTAAATCTTCCCGTGCTGGCAGTTGTGGCCGCCATCGGCCTGGCTGTGGCGGCGGGGATCCTGATTTATAAGAACTGGGACAAGATCAAGGCCAAGGCTGCGGAACTGGGCGCGAAGATCTCCGAGGTATGGGGAAACATCAAGACCGGCGTTTCCGAGGCCGTGGCGAACCTGGTTTCTGCGTTCCAGTCTAATTTCCCCCTGCTGTCCGCTTATTTGAGCGGGTGGTGGGAAAGTGTTTCGGCGGCCTGGGAAAACGTCAAGGCCATTTTTGCCAATATCATTGACTTTGTGCAGAACGTATTTGCAGGCAACTGGAGCGCCGCCTGGGACAATATCGTGGCCATTTTCGGAAACGTGTTTGGCATGATCGTGAACCTGGCGAAAGCCCCCATAAACGGGGTTATTTCCGCAATCAACTGGGTGCTGGAGAAGATCAACAGCATTTCCGTGACGATCCCGGACTGGGTTCCGGGCGTCGGCGGGAAAACCCTGGGCTTTAACATTCCGACGATCCCCGCCCTGGCTGCCGGTGGTATTGCCACGGCGCCCACGCTGGCGCAGATCGGTGAGGGCGGAGAGCCGGAGGCGGTGCTGCCGCTGTCCAAGCTGGCGGCCCTCCTGGACGAATGGACGAAGCCGAAGCCGACACCGGGCGGCGGAACGGGCGGCGGCGGTGAAACCGTCGTTTTCTCCCCGGTATTCAATTTCTACGGCGGGACGCCGAGCCGCGAGGAGGCCGAGGAGGCCGGGCGGATCAGTTTCGCGGAGTTCAAGAAACTGTATAGGCAGATGAAAGCCGAGGAGAAACGCAAGCAATTCAGCCCGGCATAAGAGGAGGACCACACCATGGAAAGCACCTACACCACCAAGCAGGGGGACGTATGGGACAAAATCGCCTATGAGGTGTACGGCGACGAAGAATACACCGGCTGGCTGATGGAAAACAATTTCCCGCTGCTGGACACGTTCGTGTTTGACGCCGGGGTGGTCCTCCAGACCCCGGCCCCGCCGGAGCAGACCGCGGCCAATGACCTGCCGATCTGGAGGAGCAAGGTATGAATACACGGCGGGCGTATGTAGACCTGATTTACAACGGAACCGCAGCCACGGCGGAAATTTCCGGTTTCGTGACGGATATTTCATACACGGATCCGGCCAGCGGAGAGGCGGACAGCCTGGACATTACGCTGCAAGACCGGGATCGCCGGTGGACGGGGGCGTGGATCCCCGTCGCCGGTGACACCCTGGCCGCGACGATCCGGGCGCTGAACTGCCAGTATTCCGGGGACAACCGGATCCTGCCGTGCGGTTTCTTTATCGTGGACAGTTTCAGCTTTTCCGGCTGGCCGGTTTCCGGGAGCATTTCCGCGATCTCCACGCCGCTGGACAGCAGTTTCACCACCACCCAGCGGACAAAGACCTGGGAAAACGTGACCATAAAAGAGATCGGAACCGAGATCGCAGGCCGCGCCGGGATCGCGCTGGCCTGGGACGTGGAGGGCGACCCGTTCACGATCAAGAGCGTGGAGCAATCGGAACAAACCGACTGTGAATTTTACATGAACCTGTGCAACACCTACGGGCTGGCCATGAAAGTCTACGCCCAAAAGATCGTGGTGTATGACCGGGAGGCATACAAGAAAAAGGGCGCGGCGGCGGTGCTGTCCCCGTCCAGTATGAAATCCTGGTCATGGCAGCAGGATCAGGCCGGCACCTATACCGGCGGAGAGTTCACATACACCAGCCCGGCCACGGAAAAGGAAATCAAGGTGACCGTGGGCAAGGGCAGCCGGATCCTAAAGCAGAGCGGCAAGGCCGACAGCAAGGCCGACGCGGAACGGAAGATCAAGGCGGCGGTGGCCAAGGCAAACCACGGCAAGACAAAACTTTCCGCCACCATTGTGGGAAACGCCTCTCTGGTGGCCTCCCAATGCGTCCAGGTGGTGGGCCTGGGGAAGCTGTCCGGCAAGTATTACATTGACACCATTACCCACAACGTCAGCGGATCCGGCGGCTACACCATGGACCTGGAAATGTCGCTGGTGGAGGAATGACGCGAGGAGGAACGCATGGAAAACAATATCCGGCTGGGTAAGATTTCAGCCATTGATTACGCCGCGGGCACGGTCCGCGTGGTGTACCACGAAAAGGACGACGCCGTAACCGCCCCCATTCCCCTGATTTCATCGGAGTATTTCATGCCGGAGGTGGACGACATGGTTATGGTGCTTCACCTCTCCAACGGCACGGAGGCGGGCGTGGTCCTGGGCCGACCGTGGAGCGAGAAGAACAAGCCCCCGGAGGGTTCCAAAGGGCTTTACCGCAAAGACCTGGCCCGTTCGCCGGGTGAGGCCATGATCCGCTATAAGGACGGCACCATGACCATCAAGGCCGCCAAGCTGGTGATTGACGGAACCGTGACCGTCAGCGGCGACGTGACCGCCGGCGGGGTTTCCCTGGACAACCACACCCACACGGACAGCATGGGCGGCGGAACCTCCGGGCCATCGTAAGGAGGCGATTTACACATGATCGGAACGCTGGGGCGCAAAATCATTTTTGAGGTGAGCGACAACAGGGTTTTGACCTTTGAGAGCATGAGCCGCGAGGTTTCCGGGCGCTGGACCGAACACGAAGTTTTAGGCGTGAAGCCGAAAGCGGAGTTTTTAGGGCCTGGCCTCCAGACCATAAGCCTGACCATTCACCTGTCCGCTGCCCTGGGCGTGAAGCCGCGGCGGATCCTGGATATGGTGGAGCGCATGGTGGAAAGAGGTTCGGCGGAGTACCTGGTGATCGGCGGCAGACTGGTGGGCCGCCGTCCGTTCCGCGTTACAGGATCGAGTGAAGCCTGGGACAAGGTTTACAGCCGCGGAGAATTGGCCAAGGCTACCCTGACCATTTCACTGGAGGAATACGCATGAACGAAAACGACCTTTTCAATTTCCAACTGGAATATACGTTCACGGCGGACTGGCTGGCAGAACTGGATCGGCAGCTGGCCCTCCTGCTGTCCACACGGGAGGGCACCATGCCGTTGGATCGGGCTTTCGGCCTGAACATGGATTTTGTGGATATGCCGCCAGAGGCCGCAAAGAGCCTTTACACGGCGGAGGTCACCGAAAAGGTGTCCAAATTCATACCGGAGGTGCGGGTGCAGGAAGTGACCTGGACCGGCGGCAACACCGGCAAACTTTTTCCCAAGGTGGTGATAACAAGTGCCTGATATTTCCGCAATTCAGAACACCCCGGACGTGTCTTTCATCGACAACAAGACCATTGACGACGTGCGCGGGGATATGGTGGCAGACTTTGAGGCGTTCATGCTCCAGACGACGGGCAGCAAGGTGTCCCTGGGCCGCGCCTCTGTCCACCGCATGATCCTGTATTCGGCGGCGGCGCAGATTTACCAAGCCATGCAGTACGTTGACCGAGCGGGCAAGCAAAGCCTTTTGAAATACTCCTATTCGGAGTTCCTGGACAATCTGGCGCTGCTGAAAGGCGTTACCAGAGAACCGGCCAAGGCGGCCACGACCACGATCCGCTTTACCGCGTCGGCCACCAGGACGCTGGCCACACCGATCCCGGCGGGCACCAGGGTTTCCTCCAGCGGTTCCATTTATTTCAGCACGATGGAGTACGCAGAGATCCCGGCGGGCAGCCTGACGGTGGACGTGCTGGCGGAGTGTACCGCAACAGGCAACGCGGGCAACGGACTGGCGCCTGGCGAGGTGTCCACCATCGTGGATCCCGTTCCCTACATTACCAGCGCCGTGAACCAGAACACCACGGAGGGCGGCGCAGACGTGGAGAACGACGAAAGCCTGGCGGAGCGGGTTTACCTGGCCCCTGGCGCCTATTCTACGGCAGGCCCGGAGGACGGATACCTGTACCACGCCAAGAAGTACAACGCCGCCATTGGTGACGTGGTGGCCACCAGCGACCACGAAGCGGGCCAGGTGGATATTGTTTTCATCATGGCCGACGGTTCCAAGCCGGGCGCGGCCATGATCTCCGGCCTGCAGGCGTACCTCTCCGGCAAGACGATCCGCCCCATGACGGACAAGCTGACCGTGAAAGCCCCGGAGGAGGTCACATACAGCATTAACCTGACGTATTACATCAACCGCAGCGACAGCGCCAGAGCGGTGGCAATCCAGGCGGCGGTGGCCCAGGCCGTGGAGGAATATAAAACCTGGCAGCGCACCATAGGCCGCGACGTGAACCCGTCGCAACTGGCCGCCATGGTCATGGAGGCAGGCGCCAAGCGTGTCACCGTGACCGCGCCGACGTTCGCGGCGGTGGCCGCCACCAAGGTGGCAGCATTGACCGGATCGGCCACCGTGACGTATGGAGGGCTGGAAGATGATTAAACTTTCCGGCAGCCGCTTCACGGACATTATGCCGGAGAACCTGGCAGAGCAGCCGGAGATCCAGGCGCTTGCCTACGCCGTGGGCAGGCAGGTGGAGAAGCTGCTGGCCTATGCCGACGGCGCCCGCACCTATGCGGCGATCTATGCTGTGCCGGAAAAGGTGCTGGATCTGCTGGCCGTGGAACTGCGTACCCCGTCCTATGACGAAAACTTTTCCATTAAGGTCAAGCGAACCCTGATCGCGGAAAGCCTGCTGTTTTACGCACAGATGGGCACCCCGGCAGCGGTGAACCGGATCATTGAAACCATTTTCCAGGCCGGTCATATCAGCGAGTGGTGGGAATACGGCGGGAAACCCTATCACTTTAAGGCATACACCACGAACCCGGCCATTACGTCGGACGACGTGGAGGAGTTCAAGCGGGTGCTGGGCACCGTCAAGCGCCTTTCCGCCTGGCTGGACGAAATCGTGTTGGATCTGTCCACACCTCCGGCGGAGGTATTCGTGGGCCATTGGATCCACACGGGCGATTTTATCACCCTGCAAAGGGCGACTATGTAACAGGAGGTTATCAGCCATGTTTCAGGCCCCGAAACTGACAGACGCCGGCAAAAACCTGTATTACAGGAATATGGCCGGTGAGGGGATCAAATTCACAACCATTCAACTGGGCAACGGCACAATCAGCGGCCCGATCTCCGCTATGACGGCCCTTGTCAGCGCCGTGGTGACCATTGACGCCGCGGTGAAAAACAACGCGGAGCAGTACGCCGACGTGTCCGGCCATTTCTCCAACGCAGAACTGGAGGAGGGTTTTTACTGGCGCGAGATCGGCGTGTTTGCGGCGGATCCCGATTACCCCAATGACCGCAGCCACGACATTCTTTACTGCTACCAAAACGCCTATGACACGGCGGACTTTATCCCCGTGGCGTCGGTGGAAACGGTGGAAAAAAACATTACCGTGCCCATTATCGTGGGCGACGCCTCCACGGTGTCCTGCACCCTGTCCAGTTCGCAGGTGCTGGTGTCGGAGGCGGACCTGGAGGCGCACGACAAGGACGCGAACGCCCATAATGCCCTGTTTGAGAAGATCAACAAAGAACTGGAAAAGAAACAGGACACGATCACCGCCAAGGGCATTTTGAAAGGCGACCAGGACGCAAAGGGAAACCCCACCGTGACCAAGGCCACGCCGGGCGTGGACTACCAGCAGCCCACCCAGGTGCTGACGGAAAGCAACGCCATGGCCCTGACAGACACGGTTCCGTTTTTCTCCGGTGCTGACGGGCAAAACCGTAAGGTCACGCTGAAAAAGCTAAAGGAGGCCCTGGGCGTCCAGTCTGCCAGTATCAACGTGACGACCTGCGCCGGCGCGGCGGTGGTTTGCACGGACGGAGAAACCACCCTGAACGGCGTGGGTTCCACCAAGTTCTCCCTGCCGGAGAACACCGGCACCTGGGAGGTAACCGCCACCCTGAACGGCCACACGGCCAGCGCCGTGGTGGAGGTCACCGGCGCCATGCAGTACAACGTGGATCTGGTGATTACCTCCAGCGTGGCAGTCACCCACGCACCCACGAAAACCGCCTACAACGTGGGGGAAACATTCGACCCCACCGGCCTGGTGGTCACCGCCACCTATGCCGACGGCACCACGGAGGACGTAACGGACGGCTGCACGTTCAGCCCCACCGTTATGGCAGCCAGCACCACGGCGGTGACGATCAAATACCAGCGGGCGGGCGTGACGGTCACGACCACCCAGGCGGTCACGGTCCTGGAACTGTCCAGCATTTCCGTGAAAACCGCACCCAACAAAACCGCGTATTACATCGGTGAGAGTTTCGACGCCACCGGAATGGTGATTGAGGCCACCATGTCCAACGGCACCAAAAAGACCGTGACGGGCTGGACGTACACCCCCAGCGGCGCCCTTTCCAAGACGGACACGGCGGTGACAATCTCCTACACGGAAAACGGCGTCACAAAGACCTGCACCCAGGCGATCAAGATCCGCACCCTGTCCAGCATTTCCGTGACGACGGCACCCGCGAAAACCGCCTACAAGTACGGGGAGAAGTTCAGCAGCGCCGGAATGGTGATTACCGCCAAATATTCGGACAACGCCACCCGCGTGGTGACCGGCTGGACCTATTCACCCACCGGCGCCCTGGGACTGTCCAATACCACGATCACGATTACCTACGCAGAGGGCGGCGTGAGTAAGACCTGCACCCAGGCCATTACCGTGAGCAACTACCTTTCCAGTATTGCGGTGACCCACGCACCCACGAAAACCTCCTATTTCACCGGCGAAACGTTCAGCAGCGCGGGAATGGTGGTCACCGCTACCATGGCGGACGGCAGTAAAAAGACCGTCACCGGCTACACCTGCAGCCCCACCACCATGGCAGCCAACACCACGGCGGTCACTGTCAGCTATTCCGAGGGCGGCGTGACCAAGACGACCACCACCCCGGTAACGGTCACCAGCATTTCCAACACGCTGGCCTCCAACAGCTGGGCAACGATCCGCGCCGTGTCCGACGCCGGAAAGGGGTCCAATTACTGGAGCGTGGGCGACGCCAAGGGGATCACGATCAACGGCAAGGTGGGCGCCACGACGATCTCCAATCTGTCCATTTCCGTGTTTATCCTGGGTTTCAACCACAACGCCAGCCGCGAGGGAAACAACCGGATCCATTTCCAGATCGGTAAGATCAACGGCACCCTGGTGGGCCTGGTAGACGGCAATTACGGAAACAGTACCAGCACCACCGGCGCCTTTACCATGAACACGTCATACACGAACAGCGGCGGGTGGAATAACAGCCACATGAGAAAGACCGTGCTGGGCAGCAACAGCACCAGCGCCACCAGCCCCGCGGCCAACACCCTGCTGGCAGCCCTGCCGGCGGATCTCCGGGCGGTTATGAAGCCGGCCACAAAGTACAGCGACAACACCGGCGGCGGAAGTGACACCGCCAGCTATGTCACCAGCACCACGGATCTGCTGCCGCTGCTTTCGGAGTTTGAATACCACGGGGCCAGAACCTACGCCAACAGCGCGGAGAAGAATTACCAGGCCCA
>QWCY01004227.1_pt1 | contig 15164 bp, 12 predicted proteins | sample 1972631 | NCBI WGS metagenome assembly QWCY01 (sample SAMN09866696, study PRJNA288562) | Human gut metagenome isolate pre1_stool, whole genome shotgun sequencing... | isolation source: gut | host: Homo sapiens | place: USA: California
TCTGATCCAAAAAGCGGGAATATCAAGAGCCAGCTTTTATCTGTATTTTGATGATAAAGAAGATCTGCTAAACTGTATTGCAGAGTCCTGGGTAGATGTGATATTATGCAAACTGACAGAAGCGTTTAGAGTGTCAGACGGAAGCTATTATGAAAGCATGAAGCTTTGGATGAGTCAGGCACTGGAAAATGACATTTCCAGAGAAGTATGGAAAGTCTATAAACGGGTCATGGAAGAAGAGGATTTCACAAGGAAAAGCAAGATGGGGGCTTTACAGTTTAAGGCAAGTCCCAAGTGGCGTCAGGTCATAGAAGAATGTTATGGTCATATGGACCAGAGCAGATATCCGGGACTGACACCGGAAAAACTGGCATATGCTGTTGATATGGGACTGCTGGCTATGGTCCAGCTTTCCATGCGCTATGTAGAGCACTATGCTCCTTTGGCAGAGTTAAAGGAGGCTGCATGGCACCAGCTGACAATATTAGACAAAGGGATCAGAGAGTGATCCGAAAGTTTGAGAAAAAGAAAGGAAGGCACAGGAAAATGAAAAAAAATGTAAAAAGACTCATCGCGGGAGCGGTAGTTCTTTTGGTAGCAGCGGGTATTGTTGTCCGTATTGCCGGTGGCAACAAAAAAGAAGAAGAATATGAAACCCGTCCAACCGTAGCTGTTGAAAATCCAAAAACAGGAGATATCACTCTGTATACCGATCTGACCGGTACGATTGAACCAATCTCCAAGGCAGTTGTACAGCCAAAGATCGGCGGAGAACTTCTGGAGGTAAACTTCCAGGCTGGTGATCAGGTAGAAGCTGGTCAGGTGCTTTGTAAGATCGACTCTGACGCACTGACTGCTTTACAGCTTCAGATGCAGTCCGCTTCTGTAGCAGCAGACAATGCAGCAAGAGAACTGGCACGTATCCAGCCTCTGTATGCATCTGGCTATATTTCACAGCAGCAGTTTGATCAGGCACAGTCTTCTGCAACCAGCGCCCAGCTGGCATACGAGTCTGCAAAGAACCAGTATGACCTGCAGGTAGAATACACTACAGTAACAGCACCGATCAGTGGTGTGATCGAGTCCAGAAATGTAGAACCACATGATCATATTGGAACAGACACCAAGATCTGCGTAATCTCCGGTGGTGACCAGCTTCAGGTTAAATTTGGTGTTACAGAAAAGATCCTTCGCAATATGAAGGTAAATGATCCGGTCCAGGTTGAAAAGAACGGTACTGATTACGAAGGTAATGTAACAGAAATCGGCAGTATGGTAAACTCCGCAACCGGCCTGTATGACGCAAAGGCATTTGTAAACAATGCAGAAAGCCTTACAAGCGGAACCAAAGTAAAACTGGCGATGATCATGGACAAACACGATACCATCGGAATCGATGCCGTTGCCATGTGTGTGAACGATATTGCCTGTGCAGGCGGAGAACCATTATTCTTCCTGGATTACATTGCCTGCGGGAAAAACTATCCGGAAAAAATCGCACAGATCGTAAGCGGTGTGGCAGAAGGATGCGTACAGTCCGATGCAGCCCTGATCGGCGGCGAGACAGCAGAACATCCGGGTCTGATGCCGGAAGAGGAATACGACCTGGCAGGATTTGCCGTTGGTGTCTGCGACAGAAAAGAGATGATCACCGGCGAGAACCTGAAAGACGGAGATGTACTGATCGGTATGGCTTCCACAGGCGTACACAGCAACGGATTTTCTCTTGTAAGAAAAGTTTTCGATATGACAAAGGAATCCCTGGATACCTATTATGACGAACTGGGAACCACACTGGGAGAAGCACTGCTGGCGCCTACAAGAATCTATGTAAAAGCTCTGAAAAATGTAAAAAATGCAGGTGTGACCGTAAAAGCATGCAGCCATATCACCGGCGGCGGATTCTATGAAAATATTCCTCGTATGTTAAAAGACGGTGTTCACGCAGTGATCGAAAAAGACAGCTATCCGATCCCTCCGATCTTTACCCTGATGGCAAAGAAAGGGGATATCGCAGAACAGATGATGTACAACACCTACAATATGGGTATCGGTATGATCGTTGCCGTAGATCCGGCAGATGTGGACAAGACCATGGAAGCTATGCGTGCGGCAGGCGATACGCCGTACGTTGTCGGTAAAATCACAGAAGGTGAAAAGGGAGTGACCTTATGTTAAAAATGGCAGTTCTGGTATCCGGCGGCGGTACCAATCTTCAGGCGATCATCGACAGCATAGTAAACGGAACCATCACCAACGCGGAGATTTCCGTTGTGATCAGTAACAATGCCAACGCCTACGCACTGGAGCGGGCGAAAAAACATGGTATCGAGGCAAGATGCATCTCTCCGAAACAGTATGAGACGCGAGAAGCATTTAACGAGGCGCTTCTGGCAGCGATCCAGTCTTACGATGTAGATCTGGTAGTCCTGGCAGGATGTCTGGTTGTGATTCCGGAGATCATGGTGAAGGCATATCCGAATAAGATCATCAACATTCATCCGGCACTGATCCCGTCTTTTTGCGGAACTGGCTATTATGGACTGAAAGTGCATGAAGGTGTGTTAAAAAGAGGCGTAAAAGTAACCGGAGCTACCGTGCATTTTGTAGATGAGGGAACGGATACCGGTCCGATCATCCTGCAGAAAGCGGTAGAAGTGAAAGAGGGAGATACCCCGGAAGTTCTGCAGCGAAGAGTTATGGAAGAGGCAGAATGGGTGATCATGCCGAAAGCGATTGATCTGATTGCAAATGATAAGATAGAGGTAGTGGACGGACTGGTAAGATCCAGATAGGAGGAAAAACATGAACGTACTGATCGTAGGAAGCGGCGGAAGAGAACATGCAATCGCATGGAAAGTAGCACAGAGTCCGAAAGTTGACAAAATCTACTGTGCACCGGGCAATGCGGGAATTGAAGAATATGCAGAATGTGTCAACATCGGTGCGATGGAATTTGACAAACTGGTGGCTTTTGCAAAAGAAAAAGCGATCGATCTGACCGTCATCGGTATGGACGATCCGCTGGTTGGCGGCGTGGTAGATGCCTTTGAGGCAGAGGGACTGCGTGTATTCGGACCGAGAAAAAATGCAGCGATCCTGGAAGGCTCCAAAGCATTTTCCAAAGATCTGATGAAAAAATACAACATTCCGACAGCTGCTTATGAAAACTTTACCGATCCGCAGGAAGCGCTTGCCTATCTGGAAACCGCAAAATTCCCGATCGTTTTGAAAGCGGACGGACTGGCACTGGGAAAAGGTGTACTGATCTGTAATACACTGGAAGAAGCACAAGACGGTGTCAAAGAGATCATGGAAGATAAAAAATTCGGCAATGCCGGCAATACGATGGTAATTGAAGAGTTCATGACCGGTCGTGAGGTATCTGTTCTGACTTATGTGGACGGAAAAACCATCAAACCGATGACTTCCGCGCAGGATCACAAACGTGCCAAAGACGGAGATCAGGGACTGAATACCGGTGGTATGGGAACCTTCTCTCCAAGCCCGTTCTATACGGAAGAAGTGGATGCATTCTGTAAGGCACATATCTATCAGGCAACGGTAGATGCGATGGCAGCAGAGGGAAGAGAGTTCAAGGGAATCATTTTCTTCGGTCTGATGCTGACCGCAGACGGTCCGAAGGTACTTGAGTACAATGCCCGTTTCGGTGATCCGGAGGCCCAGGTTGTTCTTCCGAGAATGAAGACCGATATCATCGATGTGTTTGAGGCATGTATTGACGGAACGCTGGATCAGATCGATCTGGAATTCGAAGACAACGCAGCCGTGTGCGTCGTTCTGGCATCTGACGGGTATCCGGTATCTTATCAGAAAGGCTTCCCGATCAAAGGACTGGATGCATTCAAAGAAAAAGAAGGTTACTATGTATTCCACGCAGGAACCGCAAAGAAAGACGGACAGATCGTGACAAACGGCGGTCGTGTGCTGGGTGTAGTAGCAAAAGGAGACGATCTGAAACAGGCGAGAGCGAATGCGTATAAAGCGATTGATCTGGTAGAGTTTGATAACAAATATTATCGTCATGATATTGGAAAAGCGATTGACGAGGCGTAAAAGATAATAAGAATAAAAAATAACAGGGGCAGAAGACGAAAGAATCGTTTTCTGCCCCTGTTTTTCTGTGTTGCATATCAATACTTGATTCAGTGGATCAATTTAAAATTACGCGAGCAACGAGCCAAAGTTCATGCTTGCATGAAATCTTGGAGATTGCTGCGATAACGAGTAAAATTTGTGAAGCGTATTTTATCTCGTTATATAAGAGATTTAAGTAGTATGAAAGTTGTATAAATACTGCAAAAATAATAAGTATTTATCAAGCACTTGTTTTTTATAGGTGCAAGATGTTTCTAATGTGCATATTTGTGTATAGCCGCGGTCAGGAGTGAAAAATCAGTGTTCTTCCTCCGGATACGTCATCCCCCAGTCTTTCCGGATCGAGGTCATCATATCCATCACATCGATTGTATAGTCGAGATGCATCCGATCCGCTTCTCCTGCAACTGCCGCTTCCATATCTGCAATTTCATATTCCAACGCCCGGTCGGTAGAACCGGCGGATATCACTTCTTTGTGACCGTCTTCCGTATAAGTGATGATGGCTTCCTCGCCCCGCGGATACTCGAAAAGTTCGATGTAAGCCTTATCAAAAGAAATGGTTCCCCGTTTCGGCTGTTTGGCGTGCAAAGATAAAATGACGGTAGCCATCTCCTCCTCTTTGTTTTTCAGCAGAATGGATGCTTGCTCGTCTACGCCGGTAGGCGCGTATTTTACCTGAGAGAGAATCTGATCCGGCTTTGAGGACATAAACCAGCGAAGGAAAGATAGCGCATACACACCGATATCAAGCAGTGCTCCGCCCGCGAGATTCCGGTTGAAAAAGCGGTTTTTCATGTCATACTCTTTGTAACTTCCGAAGTTCATCTGCAAAAGCCGAAGTTCCCCGAATTCCCCGGCATCCATCCGGCTGCGAAGTTCCTTGTAGATTGGCATGTGGAAAATCGTCATGGCCTCGGCTAAGACTACATGATGTTCTTCAGCGAGACGAACCGCTTCTTCCAGTTCTTCAGCGTTGAGGGTAATGGATTTTTCACAGAGTACATGTTTTCCGGCACGTAAAGCCTTCCGAAGGTAGGAAATATGTGTGTTATGCGGAGTGGAAATATAGATAATGTCCACCTCATCATCCGAAAATACATCGTCAATCTGATCATAAACTTTATCAATTCCATATTTTTCAGCAAAAGCAACTGCCTTTTCGTGCGTACGGTTTGCTACGGAATATAGTTTCCGTCCGTTTGCAGCAAACGCCTGTGCCAGCTGATTGGCGATCACGCCACATCCGAGAGTAGCCCATTTATATTCTTTCATAACGGTGTCCTTTCTTACTCTTTCTATAAGATTTTGTCATGTATTTATTATAGCGAAGAGAAAAGAAGGGTGCAAGTGGGAAGTATTGTGTTGACAGTGACTGGAACGGTTCAGATCATTACTTTGCTCCTGTTCACAGTAACATTACCTTTTAGAAACACAGGGAAAATACAGAAAACATTTGCAGAAATAAGGTAAATTGTGTATGATATAACTAAAAATAAAAAGAAAAAAGGGGGTATCCGATGACGTTGCAAATATATCCTTTTTTAGCATCCGAATCAAAGATTGATGGATTGCGTATTATTAATGTAAAAATGGTGACGGATGATCGAGGCACAGTGAGAGAACTCTATCGTGAGAGCAGCCATTCAGAAGTTTTACCGGAAACACTTTCTTCGTGGAAACAGATAAATTTAACACGTACAAAACGTGGAGCGGTTCGCGGTCTGCATGGAGAAGCCATGGCAAAGCTGGTTACAGTGGCAACCGGTTCCGTATTTGGTGTGTATGTGGATACAAGACCGGACAGTAAAACATTTGGTGCAGTAGAAACAGTACATATTACACCTGGAATACAGGTTTTTGTTCCACAGGGCGTGTGCAACGGATTTCAGGCGTTGGAAGAAGGAACAGAGTATTTATATTTCTTTGATAACGAGTGGGCTCCGGGAATGTCAGGAACAGCATTGACTCCTTTAGACAATGAACTGGGAATAGAATGGCCGATTCCTATTGAAAAAGACAATCGTGAACAGCTTTCGGAGAAGGATGCCAAAGCACCGACACTTCGGGAATTGAAAGAAATATTAAAATGTGAATAATGTGATTTTATTCTAAATATTACAAAAGAACCTTAGTTGGAAAATTCAAATGAGCACTTGCAAAAACAAGTGCTCAAGTGTATAATCTAATTAGAAAGGTAATCGGATATGACTCCGATTTGCCCTCTGTTAAAAACTATTAAAGAAATAGCATCCTAAACTTTGGGCGGTAGAGGATGCTATTTCTTTTTGCGTTTCTTTTTACGCTTATGTTTCTTTTTATGATTGTCTATGTAAGACAGAGCCTCAAAAACTACTAACAATAAAGTAAGAACTTCCATTGCGTTCATAGGGCATCACCCTCCTTTCATAAGATCAGAGGGCATAAAATAATCAGAAATCACATCCTGCTTTCTATCCGATTGTACAAATGTAGTATATTACATTGCAAACGGATGTTCAAATGGAAAGTATTCCGTATGAATAGAATAAAAATTAAAACGTTACTGTTCACTCCGTGCCCAGCAACACGCTGTGCGATGCACAGAATTTATGCTGTTCGCATAAATTCGCGCGATATGTCTCGGGTTTTCTGTGACCTTCGCTCACAAAAAACACCTCGCGGGATATTACCAGTGAACAGTAACATTAAAACATTACATTTTCACCCGAATCAACAACGAAGAAAAAGACCAACTGGTTTTATCCGCTCTACAGCCACCACAAGATATAGTAGCCCCACCACCAAAAAACGTGAGACAGCGTGAGACAAAAATTGTATCATTCAGACAATAAAAAAAGCAGAAAACCTGAATAAAATCAAAGCTTTCTGCCCTTTTCTCTGTATGCGGGAGATGGGACTTGAACCCACACGAGCATACACCCACAAGATCCTTAGTCTTGCCTGTCTGCCAATTCCAGCACTCCCGCGCGCTTTCTTTATCTGAAAGACAAGTGATATTATATCCCCGTAAAACAGAAAAGTCAACACTTTTTTGAAAAATTATGCAAAAAAATTAAAATAGACAGTCAGAGGTGCGCGCGGTATAATAAAGCCGACATAAACATACGATCCCGACAGCAAATGTCAGGCACCGTTTGGCAGGAGGGTATCAATGAACGAGAAAGAGAAAGTATTAACACATCTGGATATTCCATATTCCTATGAACTGGCAAAACGTATGGAGATGTATCGGTGTAATCCGGTGCTGGGATATCGGTCGGCAGGATCAAAAGCAGAGTTTCTGACCGGCGAGATGTTAAAAAAAGAGATGGAAGAGATTGGCCTGTCCGAGGTAACCAAAGACGAGATTACCGTGGATGGGTGGGAATTTCGCAAAGCGGTTCTGTATGTGCTGGATGAAAACGGAAAGAAACGTGAGATCCAGCTGGGAGCCTACCAGACCAACTGTGTGACCGATGGAGCGGAAGAATATCCACTGGTCTATGTTGGAAAAGGAACAGAGTTAGACTATAAAGACATCGACGTAAAAAATAAACTGGTATTAGTTGACATTAATCAGCGTGACGAATGGTGGATCAATTTTCCGGTATATCAGGCACATCTGAAAGGCGCAAAAGCACTGATCGCGGTGCAGCAGGGCGGTTACGGCGAGATTGATGAAGACGCGTTAAATGCACAGGATATCGCAGGACCTGCAGATGCTCCTGCATTTTCCATATCCAGAAGAGACGCCCAGTGGCTGAAAGAACAGCTGGATAACCAGCAGAGCCGGGAACTATGGGTGACACTCGAAGCGGACAGCCGGGTGATGCCGGAGTGCAAAACCTATAATATCACTGGTAAGATTCCGGGAAAACGCAAAGACCGTATGATCGTGCTTTCTGCTCATTACGATTCGTATTTTGACGGATTTCAGGATGATAATACGGCGGTGGCAATGATGTTCGGGATCGCGAAAGCATTGATCGATGCGAAGATTCAGCCGGAAAATACGATCCTGATCTGCGCGATGGCAGCAGAAGAATGGGGCGTGATCGATTCGGATTTTGACTGGTCGACAGGTGCCTACGAACAGGTCTTTACCGCACATCCGGAATGGGTGGGAAAAGTAATCGCCGACCTGAACTTTGAACTTCCGGCGCTGGCACACGGAGCCGGGGCGCGGATCCGAAGCTGTTATGAATATCAGCCATTTTTGGAACAATTTCTGGAAGACCTCCCGGTTCTTACGAGAGCGTATCCGGAGGATGCATCCGTGGTATCTCCGATCGAAACCTGGTCCGATGACTTTTCGATGGCAATCGCAGGAATCCCGTCCATGGTAAATGATTTTACCGGCGGAAGTTTTATGGAGACACACTATCACTCACAGTTTGACAACGACGAATACTACGATCCGCAGGTCTACCAGTTCCATCATGAACTGTATGCACTGCTGATTCTGGCAATCGACGCGACAGCCGTAGTACCACTTTCCTTTACCGGTGTTATGAAACGCGCACAGGAAGGTCTGGAACTGGTAAAATCCTGTGAAAACAGCTGTCTGGAAGAAAAATACGAAACAATCAGCAAATTACTGACCGGAGCAGAAAAACAGCAGGAAGAAAATTACCGGTGGATCATGCAGAAAAACAGTGCATATAAAGCGTGCGAAGATCCGGAACAACGGGAAATACTGTATCAGAGCCTGCGACAGACAGAGACAGAACTTCTGAAACGCTTCAAAACAGAACAGGATGCATTTGTCCGCATTGACTGGTACGGAAATGTATTCTATCCATATGAGATTTTACTGAGAAATATTCACCTTTTAGAGGGAGCCAAAAAGAATCTCGAAGAGGGAGAACTTTCGGTGGCACTCAGAAAACTGTATGATGTGGATAACAATGCCTATGCATTTATGTTTGATAAAGAAGTCTACAGACATTTTACCGATTATGTGTACCATCAGCCGAAAGAACGGCTGAAATGGGGATACAGACGTCTGATGCAGCATGAAAATCTGTACGATCTGGTAAAACAGCTGCTGAAAAAAGAAGAAGCAGGAGAAAAAGACTGTCGGGAAGAGGCAGCAGCACTTGCAAAAGTAATCGATAAACAGTACAAAATGGCAGAACAGACAATGGAAGAGATTTATCAAACCGTGAAAGAACATTTTGTGCATCCGATACAGGAACAATAAGAAAGGTGACGGGGAAACCCGCTGAAAAATATGGAAAGCGATAAGTTATATCGGGTAAAAAAAGAAGATTTACCTAAGTTAGAGGAACTTTTAAACATTTGTTTTGCACACGATCCACTGTACGAGACACTGATCCCGGATCCGGATGTGAGAAAACGTCTGATGCCGGAGCTGTTTCACTGCGATATGGATGAATTCTATGAAACGTGTGAGATTTTTGCGGACAGCGAAGAACTCAACAGTGTACTGGTGGTATCCGATGAGACAGAGTCCTACAATCTGTTTCATTTCCTGCTGACAGAAGCGAAGGCAACCCTGCAAAATGACATCTATCTGATCAAGGAGGATCCGTCTTTTCATACATTTTATAATTTTATCAAAGGCGGTGACTATCTGAATTCGAGCTGGACACAGCAGCTTCACCAGACAAAGCGGCTGCATATTATTTACCTGGCTGTTCATCCTGAGATGCAGCATCACGGAATGGCAGCGATGCTGATGGATGAAGCAATCCGCTATGCCCAGGAACACGGAATGATGATTTCACTGGAAACACATAACGAAAAAAATCTGGAATTTTATAAAAAGTTCCAGTTTAAAGTATATGGAATCTTAAAAAAGAACTTCAACCTGAAACAATACTGTCTGATCCGGGAATATCAGTAAGGGTCTGCTTTACAAACCGTGGGATCTGTTATATGATGAATAACACACAGAAAAGAGAAAGCAGGGTGAACAGATGCAGATAGAATTGCTGGAGATAGACTTTAACAGTGAAGAAGCGATTTATATGCAGCTTCGCAACCAGATCATACTGGGAATCGCGACATCCAGACTGCAGGACGGAGATACGCTTCCGTCGGTAAGACAGATGGCAGAATGTATCGGGATCAATATGCATACAGTAAATAAAGCATACGCGGTTCTCAGAAAAGAGGGCATCGTATCCATAGACCGGAGAAAAGGTGCGGTGATCTGCATCGATTCGAATAAATTGCTGGCACTGGAAGAGATGCGTCGGAATCTGTATATCATTCTGGCAAAGGGAAGATGCCATAATATATCCAGACAGGAAGCACATCAGCTGCTGGATGAAATCTATGATATGTGGGAGCAATCCCCCGAAGACCCGTTGGAATAATCTGCGGGCAAAAAGGACACGAAAAATGGAGGATAGAACGCTGCATGAGTACACAATATACGAATCAGGCAAAGACAGCGGTAAAATATGCGGAAAAGACAGCGCGCAGATGCAAACATAGTTATATCGGAACGGAACATTTGCTGGCAGGTCTTTTACACGAAGAAGAGGGAACAGCCGGTATGGTTCTGCGTGATATGGGAATCAGTGAAGAACGGCTGATGGAAATGATCCGGAAACTGGTAGCACCGGAAGAGAGCAACGTGCTGACTGCTGACCGGGCAGGATATACCCCGCGCGCAGCAAGAATGTTAGAGGGAGCTGTGGAAGAGGCAGATGATCTTCGCAGTGAAAAAATCGGAACAGAACATCTGTTGCTTGCAATGCTGCGGGAAGTAGACTGTATGGGAACCCGTCTGCTGCACACGATGGGAGTAAATATCCGAAAACTGCAGAATGAAGTTCTGACAGCGATGGGAGAAGAAATTGCGAATCCAAGAGATAATAGCAATGCAAGATCCCAAAATGAAGCGGCTACAGGCACGCCGACGCTGGATCAGTACAGCAGAGACCTTACCGAGATGGCGCGGCAGGGAGTTATGGATCCGGTGGTCGGAAGAGAAGAAGAGATCGGACGCGTGATCCAGATCTTAAGCCGTCGGACGAAAAATAATCCGTGTCTGATCGGCGAACCGGGAGTTGGAAAAACAGCGGTAGTAGAAGGACTTGCCCAGCGGATCGCACAGGGATTGGTGCCGGAAAAAATGAAAAACAGACGGCTGGTCGTTCTGGATCTGTCCGGTATGGTGGCAGGATCCAAATACCGCGGGGAATTTGAAGAAAGAATCAAAAAAGTGATCGCAGAAGTGATGGAACATCCGGGGATTTTGCTGTTTATTGATGAACTGCATACGATCATCGGAGCTGGCGGTGCGGAAGGAGCACTGGACGCGTCCAATATTTTAAAGCCGTCTCTTTCGAGGGGAGAGATTCAGATCATCGGTGCGACTACGATTGAAGAGTACAGAAAACATATTGAAAAAGATGCGGCACTGGAACGAAGATTTCAGCCGGTTACGGTAGAAGAACCGACCGAAGAGCAGGCGGTTGAGATCCTGAAGGGACTGCGTCCTTATTATGAAAAACATCACGGAGTTACCATTACCGATGATGCGCTGGAGGCAGCAGTCAAGATGTCTATCCGCTACATCCCTGATCGTCATCTGCCGGACAAAGCCATCGATCTGATGGATGAAGCGTCTTCGCGGGTACAGCTGGCAGGGATTGCAGTGCCTCCACAGTTAAAAGAGATGGAGCAGAACTTGCATGTAATTTCCGGGGAAAAAGAAGAAGCGATTCGAGCAGGCGATTTTTCAAGAGCACGGGAGTTACAGGAAGAACAGAAAGAACTGGAAGGATCCTACGAAAAATTGAAAAAACGTCAGGAACAGCGCTATAAAAATAAAAAAATGCAGGTGACCGAAGAAAATATCGCGCAGATTGTATCCAGCTGGACCAAGATTCCGGTACAGAAACTTGCACAGAAAGAGTCCAAACGTTTGGCAGGTCTGGAAAAAGAATTGCACAAACGGGTAATCGGTCAGGAAGAAGCGGTGGAAGCAGTCGCCAAAGCGATCAAACGTGGGCGCGTGGGCTTGAAAGATCCGGCAAGACCGATCGGTTCCTTCCTGTTTCTCGGACCAACCGGTGTAGGTAAGACGGAACTGTCTAAAGCACTGGCAGAGACAGTCTTCGGCTCCGAACAGGCGATGATCCGTGTGGATATGTCGGAATACATGGAAAAGCACAGTGTATCTAAACTGATCGGTTCACCACCGGGATATGTGGGATATGAGGAAGGCGGTCAGCTCTCCGAAAAGATCCGGAGAAATCCATACAGTGTGATCCTGTTCGATGAGATTGAAAAAGCACATCCGGATGTATTTAACATCTTATTACAGGTGCTGGATGACGGTCATATCACCGATGCACAGGGAAGAAAGGTGGATTTCAAACAGACCTGTATCATCATGACATCCAATGCCGGTGCACAGTCGATCGTAGAACCAAAACGTCTTGGATTTTCTCAGGGAGAAGACAAGAAAAAAGACTACGAAGATATGAAACGCGGCGTTATGGAAGAAGTGAGAAGGATCTTCAAGCCGGAATTCTTAAACCGTATTGATGAGATCCTGGTCTTCCATATGTTAGATAAACAGGAGATCCGGCAGATCGTCAATATTCTGGTGAAAAAACTGGAAAATCGATGCAAAGAACAGTTGGATATCGAACTGATTGTACGAAGCAGTGTGAAAGACTATCTGGCAGAAAGCGGATTTGACAGCAAATACGGTGCCCGACCGTTGAAAAGAGCGATCCAGAACAAACTGGAAGACAAGATGGCGGAGGAAATCCTGGAAGGAAAGATCCACAGAGGAGACCGGGTTATTGTGTCTGTATCTAAAAAAGTTATTAAATTTTCAGTCAATGACTAGATGTTTTTCTGAATTTATTATATAATATATACAAAACAAAAGCAACGTCAGAGATGACGGAACGCACAGAGGAAAACTAGGAGGGTACTATGGCTACGATTAAAGAATTGATCAGAACAGAAGCAGCTGGAGGAATCAGTTTCGGTAATTATGAACTGGACACCAAGACGAAACTTTCTGATTATGAATATGATGGTGACTTATATAAAGTAAAAACCTTTAAAGAGATTACAAAGCTGGAGAGAAACGGAATGTTCGTATACGAATCCGTTCCGGGAACCACAGTTTTAGATATGAAGATCGGAAATAACGGTATGGTATTTTCTGTGGAAGGAACAGAGAATACACAGATTACAGTAGAGATGGAAGCAGATTGCGAATACAAAGTTCTTCTGGATGATGTGAGCGTTGGTCATATGAAAACCAATCTGGGAGGAAAATTATCTTTCAGCGCAGACCTATCCCCGGATAAAGCCGTGTGCGTAGAGATTGAAAAATTATAAGCAATCAAAAGCTTGTGATAAAAAGAGCTGTCGTCTTACCGGAAAACGGTAGGGCGGCAGCTTATGTTGTATATGAGGATGAACAGGAGTAGAAAAGAGCATGGCAAAAGCGAAGAAAACAGTATTTTTCTGTCAGGAATGTGGATATGAATCACCAAAATGGATGGGACAGTGCCCGGGATGCAAAAGCTGGAATACGTTTGTGGAAGAGACCGTGAGTCCGAGCCAGGCAAAACATCAGGAGGCAGCAGGAAGAAAGAAAGCAGAACCCGTGGCACTTTCCGAGATTTCCCTGGATGAAGAAGACCGCATCCATACTGGCATCAAAGAACTGGACCGAGTTCTTGGTGGTGGAATCGTGCAGGGCTCGATGACACTGGTAGGCGGTGATCCGGGTATCGGAAAATCTACGCTTCTTTTGCAGGTGTGCAGAAATCTGGCAGATCAGGTATCGGTTCTTTATATCTCCGGTGAGGAATCCTTAAAACAGATCAAGCTGCGGGCACAGAGGATCGGTGCGTTCGGAGATCGGCTACGGCTACTGTGCGAGAACAATCTGGACACGATCCGCCAGGTGATCGAAAAGGAGAAACCAACGGTGGTTGTGATCGACTCGATCCAGACTATGTACAATGAGGAGGTATCTTCGGCTCCCGGAAGTGTATCCCAGGTAAGAGAATCCACCGGGGTGCTGCTTCAGATAGCAAAAGGGCTTGGCGTTTCCGTATTTATCGTCGGTCATGTGACAAAAGACGGAAATGTAGCAGGACCGAGAGTGTTGGAACACATGGTAGATACGGTGCTTTATTTTGAGGGAGACCGCCATGCATCTTACCGGATCCTGCGTGGAGTAAAGAACCGTTTTGGCTCCACTAATGAGATCGGTGTTTTCGAGATGCGCGAAGAAGGTCTGGTGGAAGTGGAAAATCCTTCGGAGTTTATGCTGGCGGGAAGACCGGAGGGAGCATCCGGTTCCGTAGTAGCCTGCTCCATGGAAGGGACCAGACCGATCCTGATAGAAATCCAGGCGCTTGTATGTGCCAGCAACTTCGGTATGCCGAGAAGAACGGCGGCAGGTACGGACTATAACAGAGTCAATCTTTTGATGGCGGTACTGGAAAAACGCCTGGGGCTCCATCTTTCGGCGAGCGATGCATATGTCAATATCGCCGGTGGAATCCGTATGAATGAACCGGCGGTGGATCTGGGAATCCTGCTTGCGGTGGTATCGAGTTATAAAGATATTGTGATTGATGATAAAGTGCTGGTATTCGGAGAGGTTGGTCTGAGCGGCGAAGTGCGTGCGGTAAGCATGGCAGAACAGAGAGTACAGGAAGCAAAAAAACTGGGCTTTACCACAGTAATCCTTCCGGCAGCATGCATGAAAAGTGTAGGACAGGAAACAGAAATCACCCTGATTCCGGTGGAGAACATCAAAGATGCAGTTCGTTTTCTGGAACAGAAAAGATAATGTAAGAAGCATATAAAAGAAAATGTAAAAAAATGTCAAAAGGTAGTTGACGAAAACAGAAATAAATGCTATTATATCAGAGTTGCAGCTGACAAACACGGTTGAAAAAAGAAATGAAAAAAGTTCTTGACAATATAAAGTGAGTTGTGATAAGATGTCAAAGTTGGCGCTGATGAGTCGAAAAAGTTAAAAATAACTTCAAAAAAAGTTGAAAAAACTTCTTGACAAGCAGAAAACAACATGATATAAT
>QWCY01004231.1_pt1 | contig 15155 bp, 7 predicted proteins | sample 1972631 | NCBI WGS metagenome assembly QWCY01 (sample SAMN09866696, study PRJNA288562) | Human gut metagenome isolate pre1_stool, whole genome shotgun sequencing... | isolation source: gut | host: Homo sapiens | place: USA: California
ATTTTATTATCAAGGAACATTTTGGCATATATTTGACGCCCTGTGATACTAAACTTACCACTTTTTCAGTGGCGTCCTACAGGTGGGGGAGGATGTCACTCTTCATCTCTGGTGATAAACATCATTATAAATGCCAACAACAGCAATACGGAAGATATAAGGATTGCCCGTTCATGGAAGTATTTAATACACTGGTTTCCGATGATCGCCCCGCAGATAAAGCAAAGAATAATTCCGTAATAGAGAAGCCCTTTTTCAAGAGCTTCTCTTTTTTTTGTCTGGAAGAACGTGTAAATATTCTGTGTGCCGCTTCGCAAGTTTCCGATGCACATAGTAGTAGCGATACCATTTCCATGAATTTTACGAAAACTTTCTACCTGAATGCCACAGGCGAGGGAAGTTAAGCTATTTGCAAGAAGGTTATGACTTTGTGGGAGAAAGCTTACGATAGTAAGAATAATAGCCTCTGCCACAACAGAAATCTGCCGCCAATGCAAATGACTTCCTATTCCTGAATTTCGGACAATGTCTGCAAGTGCGATTCCAAAGGTAAAAGCAAGAACAGGGCAAAGGTAGCGGATAGCTGCAGGAATATTTCCTTCAGAAAGATGGACACCGAGAAGGAGCATATTTCCCGTCTGGGCATTTGCAAATACCTCGCCTCTGCCGATATAGGAATAGGCATCCATAAAGCCGCCGGATAGCGCAAGCAGGATACCAAGTTCTATGGATTCTGAAATTTGGACTTTTTTATTCAAACAAAAAACCTTCTTTCTATCTATAAGTGTGATTTACAAGTTCTATACACAATATCTTCAAAAAAATTGTGGATAGACGCAGTGCTTTGGGAAAATATTGTGGATAACTTTATAAAATTTGCATGATTTACAAAAAATAATTCAAAAGATGCCGTAATGATTATAGTGGGAATGAGACTGTTTGTCAATTAGAATATCTTTACTTTCAAATGGCAGAATGTTATCATAGTAGCTGTTGACCAAGGAAACATCTACATGATTTTTTCATTAAAAATATAGGAGGATTGCAATGGCAAAGAAAGCATTAATCGCTATGAGTGGTGGTGTTGATTCATCAGTAGCAGCATACCTTATGAAAGAGGCAGGATATGATTGTATTGGTGTGACAATGAAGCTTTATGATAATGAAGATATTGGAATGGCAAGGGAGAAAACCTGTTGTTCTTTAAGTGATATTGAGGATGCCAGAAGCGTGTGTGTTAAACTGGGAATCCCATATTATGTATTTAATTTTAAAGATGATTTTAAGGAAAAAGTTATTGATAATTTTATTTCCTGTTATCAGAATGGAATGACACCGAATCCCTGCATCGAGTGTAATCGTCATTTAAAATTTGAGCATTTATATAAGAGAGCGAAGGTATTACATTGTGATGTTATCGTAACGGGTCATTATGCAAAAATCACACACGATGAGCAGGGATATCATCTGTTAAAAGGTGTCGATGACAGCAAGGATCAGAGCTATGTACTGTATTCTCTTACACAGGAACAGCTTGCCAATACATGTTTCCCTTTGGGAGATTACAGCAAGACAGAAATTCGTAAGATTGCAGAAGAACAGGGATTTTTCAATGCCCATAAGCACGATAGTCAGGACATCTGCTTTATTCCAGATGGAGATTATATGTCATTTATCGAGAAAACAACGGGCAAAAAGAGCGAGCCGGGAGACTTCGTAAATCAGGAAGGCGAAGTAGTCGGTAGGCACAAGGGCTACTATGGCTATACTATCGGACAGAGAAAAGGTCTCGGCATATCCGCACCAAAGCCATACTATGTAACAGAAATCCGCCCGGAAGAGAATAAAGTCATCGTCGGAAGCAATGAAGACTTATTTAAGACTGATTTAATTGCAAATGACTTCAACTGGATAGAGAACTTAGCGGAGGACGAAGTCGCTAAGGCAAGAATCCGCTATCACCAGACAGAAAAAGAAGCAACCGCCAGGAAAAATTCAGATGGAACAGTAGACATTCATTTCTTAGAACCACAGCGTGCGATTACCAAAGGCCAGGCAGTAGTCCTGTATAGGGATAACCACGTAGTGGGGGGAGGAACAATCATAAAATAATTTTTGATTTGCCGCAGGCAAAGGAGACGCATCCCAAGAGAAAAGAAATCTGTGGTCGGATTGCCAGAAGAATTTAGAAAAGAGTCAGTAAAAAATTACCCCATTTTGTTCCGTTGTGCTAAACGTTCCATTTTGCCCAATAAAACAGAAACTTCGGAGAAACGAATCCGAAGTTTCTATGGTCAAAATTCCACAGCACAAAGTCACAAAATGGGGTGATTTTTTTACTGACTCTTCTTCTCGTATTCTTCTGGCAATCCGACCACAGATTTCTTCACTCTCGGGGAGCTGTGCTTTGGTTGGGGCAGAATCAGAATATTATGTTAGATAATTTTGAGATTTTTCAAAAGGTTATGGCTTTCCAGAAAATGAATACTAAAGATTGACATATAAGTGATTGCTATGATATCACAGCAATTTTACAATAATAAATTAAGTTGTCTTTTATCTATTTTGCAGAATTAAAGTAAGCAGGCGTTTTCAAAATTTTTAAGCCGGATTGCACAGAAAAAATTGAAAAAGAATGGGTTCACTATAAGATTGAATTTTATTCCTTTGCGCTGTGGAGTTCTGACTGTAACCTCACGAGATTGTTTTTGAGCAAGGTTGTTTTATCAGGCAGAATGGAACATTTAGCGCGACAGAACAAAATCAAACTTATAATGAACCCCTTCTTTTTAGATATCTAAGATAATCTGGCAACAGCCAAAGACAGCTCCCAACGAGAGAAGCCATCCTATATTTGTGGCCTTAGAGCAAGGATTGAATGCGAGTATGTAAGCGAACATTCAACCCGTAGTGATAGAGTCACAAATATAGGATGGCTTCTCTCGTTGGGAGCGTCTCCCCTGCCTGCGGCAACCCAGAGCTTAATAAGAAATTACCGTAGTATTCGCTGGCATATATTTCCAGATATAATATGCATCGGAGTCCATCAGACGCACACATCCATTAGATGCTGGTTTACCAATTGTAGCATCTGCATACACCGTGCTTGCAATTGGAAATTTATGATGATTCTGGCTGCTGCCGGATGGGTAACGGTGTACTCTGGTGTGGAAAGAGTTTCTTCCACAATAATGAGTTATGTATTCTTCATAAGTATTAACATAATACCAGCCATTTTCCTTCTGACCAATGCGGAAAGTTCCATGGGGAGAACGGGTATTATAGTTTCCGGAGGCGCAAGGGAACGATTTAATTAATTTCCAATTGTTCTTTCGACCCTGAAAAATGCTGACTTCCTGTGTATAATGACTGACCCAGATTAAATAGCTGGTTTTGCTGGAATACTTTTTAACATAAGCAAGTTTTTGAGCAGTAGAATATTTGGATGTTGTGTAGTTGCATTTGAAAGCGCGAAGACTTCCTGTAGTGAGGTAGTAGGTCTTTCCTTTATAGAGAATCTCGCTTCTCTTATATTTGGTATTACGTCCGATTAAATCAACGGTTACACCGCTGCTTAATGTTTTAACAACTTTTTTAGAAGTCCAGGAACGGTAAAGAGAAACTTTCTTGGTTGTCTTGCAGAAGTAAGTCATCGTTCTTATTGTTTTTAATGGTGAAAGTAAAGTGTTAGGGGTACAGCTTACAGTAGCTCCTGTTGAAGAAGTATAATTCTTTCCATTAATCGTTGTGTAAGGTTTTACCATAAAAGTAATACTTGAAGCGCCGCTTGTAATGGAAGTCTGATAAGTGGAGCGGGTGGTGTTTGCTAAAAGAGTGTAGCGGCTGCCCTTTTTTTTATATACACTGTAACCGCTTGCGTTATAAAGTGTGTTCCATTTTAAGTTGAGACGGCTATTGCTTGCGTAGACAGATAATCCAGTTACATTCTGTGAAATGGTTACGGGAATCGTAGCAGAGAGCTTTCTGGAAACTGTTTTTGCGTTAGGAGCGAATGCTTTTACAGTAAATGTGTAGGTCTGGCCTTCATTTAACTGATTAAATGTATAAGTTCCGGCTTTTTTAAACTTAACAGAACGTCCATCGGAACAAAAGAGTTTATATTTATTAGCTCCAGTGACGGCTTTCCATGTGATTTGTGCACTTTTATATCCTGGTGTAACAGTAAAATAAGGTGCTTTCAGTGAGACGGCTTCGGTTGAACTGGTTGTGCTCTGGCTTTTGACCGTTGTCTGACTTGCATTCAGAGAAACTGCCGGATAAGTGCAAAGCCCGAAGAATAAAAGGGCTGAAGCGACAGAAAGACAGAGTTTATTTGTTATTTTCATGAAAAATCTCCTCTCTCATAGTATTAATGGTCATTGATAATTTACTATCTGACTAATATAACAAATCCTGCTACCAGAAGTCAAGGAGATGGATTTACTATTTAATTCAAACAAAATTCAGCCAAAGCCCTCTGTTTCCATCCCCCGAATCTCTCCAACCATTATTTTAATTCAACTAAAAACAGCCAAAGACAGCCCCGGAAGAGAAACGCTATCCTATATTTGTGGCCTTAGAGCAAGGATTGAATGGGAGCCAGTAAGCGAACATTCAACCCGCAGTGATAGAGTCACAAATATAGGATAGCGTTTCTCTTCCGGGGCGTCTGTCGCTTAACGAATTAAACTAGCCAAAAATTCTGGGAGAATACTTTCTGGTACTTCCATTTCTCCCTGTCCTTTAAATAAGGAAATATGTGGTTTGTTCTGACCGTGGAAGTCTGTTCCGCCTGTTTTAAGAAGACCCCACTGTTTGGCAAGACCAGCAACATATTCCTGTTCAACAGGAGTGTAAGTGTTATAGTAAGCTTCAATTCCAACAAGGCCGGCTTCTTTTAATTCGCGGACCAGAGTTTCTTTTTTGGCGGAATCTAACTTTTTATAGAACATAAGGTGTGCAAGAACAGGGACACCGCCACTGTTTTTGATTAGTTCGATTGCTTCCTGCGGAGTAGGCATGATACGTTCCACATAGCAGCATCTTCCCTCTGCAAGATATTTATCAAATGCTTCTTGAACAGAAGAAACATATTTCTTTTTCATAAGAAGCTTTGCGATATGTGGGCGGGCGATTGTTTCGCCTGGCTTATCTGGTTTGATTTCGTCCATGGAAATCTTAAAGCCCTGTTCCTGAAGTTTCTCAATAATTTTTGCATTACGTCCGTCACGGCTTTCACGACAAACGGCAAGGCGTTCTAAGAGAGCCTTATTTTTTGTGTCGATGTTATAGCCAAGAACATGAATTTCTACTCCGTGATAGTCTGTAGAAATCTCTACACCAGAGATGGCAGTAAGTCGTTCTTTATGTTTGGCAGCAGCTTTCTGAAATTCTTCTGTGCCAGCAACTGTATCGTGATCGGTAAGAGCAATTACAACAGGATTTTTATCACCAGCAAGTTTTAGGGCATCATTTATAATTTCTGTTGGGGAAAATGTACCATCAGAAGCAGTAGAATGAATATGTAAATCAATATAAGTTTTCAAAATGTACTCCTTTCATGCAATAATCAATCAAGTATCTATAATATTCTATATCTAGTATCGCAGAATTAGTTAAAAAAATCAATGTATATGACAATTATTTATATGAATTGAAAGAAAGTGATGGAAAATGTGTAATAATGCAATACTTGTTTGTAATAATTGCATAAAGGTGTTAGAATATCTTTATTGAAAATGAGAAGCTAAACAGGCAGACAGAACATGTAACGGAGGTTAATCTATAATGGAAGATATGATGAAAGCGTTGTTGGATGTGGTGAGAGCACAGCACACTGCAACAGAAGGAAGCGAAGAAAGACCATTTGATATTAATGATATTATTGATATGGCGCTGAATATTACCGGGAGACCAGAAGAACCAGAGGAACAGCAGGAACTTTCTGATACGATTCAGAAGCTGGCAGAATCTCTGGCACCAGATATTTTCCCACCGAAGACATTTGAGGAGATGGATGATTCCGAGCAGGCAGCTTCTGCAGTGAATATGATAGAGGAACGGTTAAGAAATGGTGGCAGAAGAAGAGAGACAGCAGCCCCACAGTCACAACAGGAAATGACTCCACAGCAGAATAGTTCACAGATGCAGAGTGAGTCACATGAGGAGAATCCTTTTGCACAGGTAATGGAGAATGAAAATGCGAATATTCAGCAACAGTCAGAAACTGCAGATGGATATGGAAATATGGCATCCACAGACAGTGGTGCGTCCGAAGATTATGGTAATGGCAGTTCTTACGATATGTTTGGACAAGACGATGTAAATCATCAGGAAGCGGCGAATCTTAATGATTTGATCTATAATAATTTTATGCAGATGATGGGATTAAATGATCCTAAGGTAGAATATCCATTTGACCGTTCTCAGATTCGATATGGAAGGGAAAAGACAGCGACGGAAATGCTTGCAGAAGATGAGGCTAACAAGGCAGAAGAGAGAGCATTAGAAGAGCAGAGAAGAAGGCCAGTTTCAGCCTGGGAACTTGCACAGTCAGCTGTGGATAAGGATGAGGAAGCACATCAGAAAGAGGAATATGAACCTAAAGAGATGAAGATGCCAGAAACCAAATCAGCTTCTCAGTTAGCCGCAGAAGCAATCGCGAAGGCCAAAGAAGAGGATCAGATGAAGCTTGAGGCAGAAAAGAGAGCAGAACGTCTTATGGAAGAGGCAAGAAAGCGCGGAAAAGATCCGATGGAATTTGCACTTCATCAGCAGGAAATTTTAAATTATATGGAAAAGAACAGTGATGAACTCGTTTCTTTTGAAGATTATGAAGATTTATCACCAGAGGAAAAATTAGAGATAGAGAAAGAACTTTATCGGGAAAAACAGATTGAAGCGGGAGTGGCTCCAGAAGATATCAGTGATGAGTTACCAGATGAGATTCTGGAACAGTCTGGAATCGCACCAGATCAGACAGCAGGAGAGCAGAATAGTCAGGAGTCTGCCGGACAGGGAGATGGAACAACAGCACAGCAAACCAGCCAATCACAGGGAATGCCGACATTTTCAGATGATATGCTTCGTATGATTAGTCAGGAAGTAGTACAGGAAAATGCAGAGATGATTCTGGCTGAAGATGCCAATGCAGACTTAGGATTAATTAACGAGACGATTTTCGAAAACTTGAAAAATCTAATGAGTCAGACTGGCGGAGCTGTGACGCAGGAAGATATGGAATCTTTGATCGGAGAAGTTATTTCCAGAAATACGTCTTCTGACTCAGAAGAAAAACAAGAAACTTTGGCGCAGACGGAAACAGGTACTACAGCTGAAACGGCACCGATGGCATTTGAAGGCGAAAGTGCAGGCAGTGCTGTTGGAAGTGGAATGGCAGGAACGAGGGAACCAGCAGTGGAAAGTTCACAGTCAGAATCACAGAGCCAGCCAATGTCAGCGGTAGAACTTGCCAGGGCAGCACAGCAGGCAGCTAAGCCAGAGCCACAGGAAGCCAGAGAAACAAAGTCAGCAGTAGAACTTGCAAAAGAGGCACAAGAAAACGCAGTACAGAAGAAGGCTGAACCAATATCGGAGACAGAGGAAGAACTGAGCGAGGATGATTTAAACTTTGATGAATTAGATTTAGAAGAGGAGTCCGAAGAAAGTCAAAGTCCTTCCATTGAAGAATTAAAGGCACAGCTTAAGGCAGCAGAAGAAGCATTGGCAGCAGAGCAGTTAAAAGCGGCACAGAAAGCCGGGAAAGCAGAGGAAGAGAAGAAATCAGAAGAAATTCCGAAAGTGGAAGAAGCAACAGAACAGCCGATGGAAGAGAGTGCATCAACAGCCGGGGAACAGACAGCAACAGAAGAAAGTTCTGAGATAACCCCTGCGCCGACAGCAGAAGAAGTACAAGAACAGCCTGAGTATTCTGAAGTTTCAGAAAAAGAAGCGGAAGAATTTGAATATGTTGATCCGGGCGAATTAGTTCTTGGAGACCACACACAGGCAGAGATAGATGAAGCTTTGGATAATCTGGCATCTCTTGGCCTGGAGGGTGAAGTCTATGAGCGTGCAAAAAGAATGCTCTTACTGGAACTTGCTGGTTCAGAAGTAGCACTTGATGCATGGCTTGAAGAACAGGAAAATGGCAAGAAGAAAAAGGCAGCGGTATCCGCGTTAGATACAGAAGAAGATGCTCTTGAAGATTTAGAAGATTTAGATGAAGATGACCTCGAGCGAGAATTAGAACTTGCTATGGATGAAGACTTTATTGAGGAAGATTTAGAAGAACCTGCAAATGAAGAAACTTTAGAAGAAAGCAGTCAGGACAAATCTGAAGAAACAGAAAAAGAGGCAGTTTCTGAGGAGAATTTAGAAGAAAACTCTGTAGAAAAAACGGAGGACGAATCTGATAAGACGGAAGGTGCCGAAGATGTATCAGAACAGCCAGAAAGTATTTTAAAAGAAGCTTCTGAGGAAGAAATAAGCAGTGAAGAGGAAAACTCTGAGGAAGAAGAGGGAGAGACCTCAGAGGCAGCTCAGGAAGAAGCAGCAAATAAGGAATACTTTGAGACAGAAGAGAAAGAGGCAGCAAATAGAGAGTACTCTGAGACAGAAGAGAAAGAGACAGCAAATAGAGAGTACTCTGAGACAGAAGAGAAAGAGACAGCAAATAGGGAGTGCTCTGAGACAGAGGAAAAAGAGATAGCAAATAAGGGCGTTTCTAAGAAAACAGAGAAAGAAGCAGAATACAAGGAAGCAGAATACATTTCTGAATCAGAAGACACAATTCAGGTAGAAAAAACAAGACCGGAAAAGGCAGAGAGGACATCTTCACAGACGAAGAAGTCTGCGCACAGTGAGAGAACATCACATTCCAGAAAACACAAGAATATTGTAAAACGTAAGGAAAAAACAGCTCCAGAAAAAGAAGAAAGAGAATTTAGCGCAGTAGTTCTAACAGGAAAGAATGTCGAAGAAAAAGAATTCCAGGTAAGTGTCCGCAATCCATTTGTTCTCAAAAACTCTGCAAGCTTTATGGATAAATTTGAAGAGTATATTGTAGATACACAGGAAAACAGAAAGTTAAGCACAGGATTCAAACGTTTAGATGCAATGCTCCGCTATGGCCTTCATAAAGGAAGTTACTTTGTAGATGCTACACCTCAGTATTTAAAGAACGGATTTATGCAGCAGATAGCCGACCGGGCAGCAGAAAGCGGTGTAGATGTACTTTATATTTCAACAGAGCTTACCCGCTATGACCTTATGGTAGATACTATCTCTCGTCTCAGCTATGAAATGAATAAAAAAGATGAAGAAAAAGCAGTATCCTCTATGGCAATCATGACAGGAGAAAAAGGCGCAGATATTCGTTCTTTAAAAGATGAATTGAATTGGTACAGAGGACGAATCAGTGAACATCTTTTTGTACTTGATCAGGAAGCAGTGTCTGAATATGTAGAAAATATGGAAGATGCCTCCGCAGGAGATATATTAGCAGAACTTATTCGTTCCATCGTAACAGAGGGAGCACATAAGCCAGTGGTATTTATTGATAATATTGAAAATATACTCTCAGTAGAAGATTCTGAGGATATGAAACCGCTCATGGATGGAATCCGTAAACTTGCAAAAGAACTGGGAATTCCGATTATTATGTCCTACGGATATGCACCAGCAGAAAGTGAAAATGAGCTTGACCCAGATGAAATCGAATATCACAAATCATTAGGAAATATGTGTGATGTATATCTTGAACTCAAATATGCAGATATGATAACAGAGGATTACGAAGAATTAACAGAAGATGATATTCAGGAAATGGTAGAAAACGGTGAAATGCTTCTTATTAACGTACAACTTCATAAAAATAGAAGAACAATGAAAGCATCCTGTCAGATACAGGCAACACCGAAGTTTAATTATTACGAAGAATAGTGATTTGCCGTAGGCAAATAGACGAAACACCAAAGAGAAGATATCCTATATCTGTGACTTTAGTCGCGGCGGTTTGAATGCTCGCTTATGCGCTTGCATCCAAACCTTGCTCCGAGGCCACAGATATAGGGTATTATATGGCGCTATTCCGTAATCCCAATATAATCCGTTACGACCTTAATCTTCGCACTGATCTTCTGAAGCTCTTCTGTTGGTTTATAGTCTTTCGTACCAAAGAGATATTCGTGTGCTTTTTTTACATTTGTCTGGGCTGTAATTGGAAAACCGTAATAAATGCCGTTATATCGTTCATCTTCAGATTTAAAAGGATAAGCCTGCGAATCTTCTATCTTACAACGTGCCATGGAAAGAGTCAGCTTTGTGAGAGCGTCATTAGAGAGGCTCGTTTTACACTGTGGAAGAACAGTACTGATTAACTTTCCAAGTTTTAGCGGCTGTTTTTTAGCTGTATTCATAATACCTTCAAGAACAAGTCGCTGATGGTTAGCTCTTGCGTGATCTCCGCCTTCCATGTAGCGGATACGAGAGTAGGCAACAGCCTGATTACCATCGAAGGTATAAGTTCCGGTTTTTTCAAACTTCGGAGAATTTCCACCGTTAATATGATTCATATTACCAATATAATCATTTAAATTCTGTAATTCTTTTTCAGAATTAATGGTCAATGGAATACCTCCAAGCACATCAACAGCATCGGCTAATGCTTTAAAGTTAACCGTGGCGAAATCTGTGATATTTAAATCCAGGTTACGGTTAATTGTGCGAAGAGCAAGTTCTGGTCCGCCATAAGAATATGCTGCATTAATCTTATCGTATTCGCCATCAATACTTACATAAGTATCACGGTAAATAGACATCAATTTTACCTTTTTGGTTGATTTATTGATGCTGGCAATGATGATACAGTCAGTACGGGAACCTTTATCTTTAATTTTATTATCCTGACTATCAACGCCAAAAAGAGCAATATTTTGATAATCTTTTATATTAGCATCCGTATCATTTACAGTTACACTTGTTTTATCTAAAGGATATTTTTCTATTTTGGAAAATGCACCTTTTAATGAGAAACGGAATGCAAAAACCGCCCCGGCAATTAAAAGAATGATTAAAAGAAGGAAAGGAAAACATCCCCGTTTTTTCTTTTTTTTACGTTCATGATAAGTTAAAGCTCGTCCGCCAGAAGTCTGCCGCTTTTGAGACTTTGTATCAGGCTTATTCTGGGAAGAGGACTTCTTTGTTGATGGTTTGCCAGAATTTTTTATAGAAGAACCAGAGGAATGATATCCTGTACCGGAAGAACTTCGAAGCAGGCCATCAGTATTCAATGTGGAATGTGTATGATGGTCGTGAGAAGTTTTGAAATTATTCTGAGAACTTCGTCTGCCGCCTGTGCTGGAATAGTTATATTTGTTTTCAATGTTATCTTTACTATATATTGAACCATATTTCATAAAATATGCCTCCATTCTGTCATAGGTACTTCTGGAAATTTAATAGGTTTATGGAATGTTTCGGAGAGTACATTCATTAGTTAAAAAATCTGTGTTAGTAAGCATTTTTATTGACAAATCCTTTAAATACAGTAAGAAATAGAATCTTAATATCAAAAGATAATGTCCAGTTTTCAATATAAAAAATGTCATGTTCAATTCGTCCCTCAATGGATGTGTCTCCACGGAAGCCGCAAACTTGTGCCCATCCTGTCATACCGGGACGTACCTGATGCTTTATCATATAACGAGGAATCTCCTCTTTAAATTTCTCAACGAAAAGAGGTCGTTCTGGCCGTGGACCAATGAGACTCATATCACCCTTTAATACATTAAATAACTGTGGCAGTTCGTCAAGACTGGTCTTACGGATAATTCTTCCCACGGGAGTGACCCGGGGATCGTTGTGTACTGTCCAGGCCTTTTGTTCCTTAGAGGCAGACTGTACTCCCATCGATCGGAACTTGTACATTTTAAAAGGTTTATTATGAAGACCGACTCGTTCCTGACAGAAAATAATTGGTCCTGGGGAACTCTTTTTAACGAGAACAGCAACAACAGCCATAATCGGTGAAAAGAGAATGATACAAACGATAGAACCAATAATGTCCACAAGACGTTTGATACATTTGTTTACAGTATTTGTAAGCGGAACATTACGGATGTTGATAACCGGAAGTCCGTTCAAATCCTCAGTAACTGGGTTAGTAGAAATAAATTTATAATAATCTGGAACAAACTTTGTATGCACACCAGACTTTTCGCAGATAGCAACCATATCTCCCAGTTTATAATACTCTTTCAAGCTGAGTGCGATTGCCACCTCATCCATAGAAGTGTTCTGAAGAAACTTTTCTACATCCTTTAACTTACCAATGCAAAAAGTATTGCGGTAAGAAAAGTCAGCCTTGAGATTATCATCGAAAATACCGTGAATGGTGTAGCCCCACTGTGGGTTTGACTTAATACGGTCGATGTAGGCTTCGGCTGCTGCACTGAAACCAATAACAACAACATGTTTAAGATTAAATCCCTTTCTGCGAGTTCTTTCTAATGCATAACGGATTGCCGCCCTTTCAGCAATGGTAAGAAGCATGGAAAGAACATAGAACATTAACTGAAGACTTCGTGAAACATGGGGAATCTTCATAAAGATTATATATATAAAGAAGAAAACCATTCCAATGGAATTCGCCTTAATGAGATTCGCATACTCTGAAGTCCTATTTTGAAATCTTTTTGGTTTATATAAATTAAACTTTGCATATAAAATAAGGTATACAGGAATCAGAACAAGAAGTATACCCTGATATTGCCACAACTGCCGCCAGTAACCAAAACGAGGGAAAATGTCTTTAAAAAGAGGGCATATATATCGAATATAGTAACTAAGACAAAAGGAACAATAAATAACCAGTGCATCAAGAACGACGTGGAACCGGTTAAGATATTTTTGATTCTCTTTAATCATAAAAGTGTACCTCCATCACCCAAAAGGGATATATATATGGAAAAAAGGGCGTAATATACCTCTTACTGGGATAATTTTCTAACTTATTATACAATAGAACAGGGCATTCCACAAGGTTATTTCTTTTCCTGCTTTTACGAAAAAAGTGTGAAAAAGCTGCAAAATCAGTAGAAATCCATAAATTTGCCATAAATACAACACAAATTTATCACACATCGTTGCTAAGATAAGGTTACAAACTTAGGAAAGGGGATAACATTATGAACGAATTTGAAAATGGATTCCATAATGAGAATTTAGAGAACAACAGGATAAATAACCAGGAAAACAACAGTCAGCAAGTAGCTATAGATGTAACACCGATTGAGGAATCGGTAACACAGGAGAATACAGAGAGTCATAGATATTCTTACAGAGAACAAGGTACAGGTGGCAGTTCCTATCAGTATGACAATGGAAATAATTCCAACGATACTTATAATAATTCTTATAGCAGCCACGGATGGAGAGATGAGAGTACTTATAATAATGAAAATTATTATGGGAATATCCCGCCGGAACCTGATAAGAGACGCAGACAGAGAAAGAATGGCAGTAAAAATAATAAGAACGGAATGGGTAAGAAAGCTGCCAAGTTAGTTGCATCTGCAGCAGTATTTGGTCTTGTAGCGGGAGCCTGCTTTGTAGGAGTGTCCGTAGCAAAAGATAAATTATATCCTTCTACAGCAGATCGAATTGAAACAACATCGGGAACAACAAGTGCAAAGAGCGAGACATCATCAAGCGGCTCAAGCAGCTCCAGCAGTAATGTAGCAAGTGTAGTTAATGAAGTGATGCCATCTGTTGTATCTATTACAAGCACAATTCAGTCTTCCAATTATTATGGCTTTGGTACACAGGAATCAGAAGGAGCAGGTTCAGGATTTATCGTTGCAAAGACAAAAGATAATCTTATGATCGCAACCAATAATCATGTTGTATCTGATGCCACTTCCCTCACCGTAGGATTTGCAGACGATACAACAGCCAAAGCAACAGTAGTCGGAACAGACTCCAGTGCAGACCTTGCAGTTATTTCTGTAAAGATAAAGGATATCAAAGACTCTACAGCATCAAAGATTAAAGTTGCAACACTTGGAAGTTCTGATGATTTAAAAGTAGGAGAAGAAGTTGTAGCAATCGGTAATGCATTGGGATATGGCCAGTCTGTTACAACAGGTGTAGTCAGTGCAAAGAACAGAGAAGTATCTTTAACAGATGGAACAATGAATCTTCTTCAGACAGATGCCGCAATCAACCCTGGTAACAGTGGTGGTGTACTTATTAATATGGATGGTCAGGTTGTAGGTATCAACAATGCGAAGTTAGAAGATACATCCGTAGAAGGTATGGGATATGCAATTCCTATCACTACAGCTAAAACTATCTTAACAGATTTAATGAATGCCAGCAGCGTAAGCACAAAAGATGCTGCATTCCTTGGAGTCGTAGGCCGTGACATTAATGAATCTTATTCCAGCGCACTTGGAATCCCTAGCGGAATCTATGTATCACAGGTAGTCAGCGGATCACCAGCAGAAAAAGCAGGAATCTCTGCAGGCGATGTCATTACCAAGTTTGAGGGTAACAACGTATCTACAATGTCCGGCTTAAAAGAAAAACTGGCACTGAAAAAAGCTAATACAAAAGTAAAAATCACATTTAAGAGAGCAAACCAGAGCGGAACATACGAAGAAAAGACTGTTACAGTAACTCTTGGTAAAAAGAGTGATTTCAGCGATGTAACAACAGATAACTCCAGCGATTCCAGCAATGATTCCAATAATAACTCCAATAATGGAAATAATAATGGAAACAGCAATGGCAACTCTGGTAATAGCAATGGAAATTCCGGAGACTATGGTTATGGCAATGGAAATTTTGGAAATGACAATGGCAATGGATATATAAATCCATATGAATATTTCTTCGGAAATAACTATTAATTTACCATTTAATTCGGAAGCTGTCTTTGGATGATTTTTAGATGAATTGAATTTAATCATAGTCCAAAACAGCAATCTACAAATCCCTCCCTTGATAGCAGGTGATAGCATAACCATGGTCAGTGCATTTTTGCAACGGCCTAGAGCGTGTTTGAAAAATCATTCCTGCAACCTGCACGCCCCAATTTGCGGTATATTTTGCCTTCATTCAGTTGACGTAGCCCGCTACGCCGCCCTCATTCA
>QWCY01005590.1_pt1 | contig 15148 bp, 10 predicted proteins | sample 1972631 | NCBI WGS metagenome assembly QWCY01 (sample SAMN09866696, study PRJNA288562) | Human gut metagenome isolate pre1_stool, whole genome shotgun sequencing... | isolation source: gut | host: Homo sapiens | place: USA: California
CACAAAACGGGTCTGGGGCATGCAGCCCTCGGCGGCATCCACCAGCAGCAGAACGCCGTTGACCATCTTCAGCACGCGCTCCACCTCGCCGCCAAAGTCGGCATGGCCCGGAGTATCGACAATATTGATCTTGACACCCTTGTAGGTGCAGGAGCAGTTCTTGGCCAGAATGGTAATGCCACGCTCACGCTCGATATCGCCGCTGTCCATGACGCGCTCAGCCACGACCTGATTATCGCGGAATGCGCCGCTCTGACGCAGCATTGCGTCCACCAGGGTGGTCTTGCCGTGGTCAACGTGAGCGATAATGGCAACGTTGCGCAAATCGTTACGAACCATAAAATTCAACCTCTCTATTATTAAAACTCATAAAATACGAACGAACGTCATACAAGTTTAAGTTTATAACAGGAAGGGGTGGTTTGTCAAGATTGTATAAAAATTTTTTCAACCTTTCGGCAAAATGCCTGAGAAAAGCCATGCGATTTGTGCGGCGTGTACCTTTAGAATATGCTATACTAAGGATACAGAAGAAATAAAGCCGGAGGTGTTTTTATGAAGATCACATTTCTGGGCGCGAACCATGAGGTCACCGGCAGCTGCACTTTGATCGAAGCGGCTGGGCAGCGCTTTTTGATCGACTGCGGCATGGAGCAGGGCAAGGACGTATACGAGAACCAGCCCATCCCGGTGGCACCCGGCGAGATCGACTGGGTGCTGGCCACCCATGCACACATCGACCATACCGGTATGCTGCCGCTGCTGGTGCGCAACGGCTTCCGCGGCAAGATCTATGCCACGAACCCCACGGTGGAGCTGTGCGGCATCATGCTGCGGGACTCGGCCCATATTCAGGAATTTGAAGCGGAGTGGAAAAACCGCAAGGGCCAGCGCTCCGGCGCAGAACCGGTGGAACCGATGTATACTGTGCAGGATGCTGAAGCAGCCATGAAGCTGTTTGTGGGCAAGGCCTATGAGCAGCGCTTCCAGCTTGCACCGGGCATTGAAGCCCGCTTTGTGGATGTGGGCCATCTGCTTGGCTCGGCCAGCATAGAGCTTTGGATCACCGAGGGTGAGACCACGACCAAGCTGGTATTCTCCGGTGATATCGGCAATCTGGATCAGCCCATCATCAAGGATCCTGCTTACATCAAAGAGGCGGACTACGCCTTTATGGAATCTACCTACGGCGACCGCAGCCACGGCCCGAAGCCGGACTATGTGAGCGAGCTTACGAAGATCCTGCAGCGCACCTTTGACCGGGGCGGCAATGTGGTCATTCCCAGCTTTGCGGTGGGCCGCACGCAGGAGATGCTCTACTTTATCCGTGAGATCAAGGAAAAGGGCCTTGTGAAGGGGCACGGCAACTTCCCGGTGTACATTGACAGCCCGCTTGCAATCGAGGCGACCCGCATCTTTAAAGATACCGACCCGGACTGCTTTGATGCGGACACCCGCGCTCTGCTGGAAAAAGGCATTGATCCGATCACCTTCCCGGGGCTGCGCGTCACGGTGACCAGTGATGAATCCCGCATGATCAATGCAGACCGCGTGCCAAAGGTCATCCTCTCGGCCAGCGGTATGTGCGAGGCAGGCCGCATCCGCCACCACCTCAAGCACAATCTGTGGCGGCCGGAGTGCACCATTCTGTTCGTGGGCTATCAGGCGGTGGGCACGCTGGGCCGCACCCTGCTGGAAGGTGCCACGACGGTAAAACTGTTCGGTGAACCTATTGAGGTGCAGGCAGAACTGTGCCAGCTCACCGGCATGTCCGGCCATGCGGACAGAGAAGGTCTGCTGCGGTGGGTGAACTCCTTTGAGCAGAAACCAAAGCGTGTGTTCGTGATGCACGGCGAAGATGAGACCGAGGACCACTTTGTGCAGACCTTGACGGAACAGGGCTTCACTGCCTGCGCACCCTACAACGGCGCACAGTGGGCCATCGGAGCCGAGGGAGCCGTATGCCTGCAGGAGGGCATGCGCGTCCGCATTGAGCACAAGGCTAATGAAGGCCAGAGCCGTGCTGCCAGTGTGTTCCAGCGGCTGGTCAGCGCCGGCAAGCGCCTGCTGCGGGTCATCGAGCACAACGAGGGCGGCGCAAACAAAGACCTTGCCAAGTTTGCCGACCAGATCAATGCCCTGTGCGATAAGTGGGACCGATAAAGCAAAACAAAAGCGCCGTGACCCAAAAGGCCACGGCGCTTTTTTGCATGGAGCGGGCAATGGGAATCGAACCCACCTCCTCAGCTTGGAAGGCTGATATACTAGCCGATGTACGATGCCCGCATTTACGAACGATATTATAGCATGTTCCGGCACAAATGTCCAGCCCAATTTTTGTATGTTCCTTAAAGCACCGGAAAAGAATGCCGGAACGGCCTTGCTTTTCCATACGGCTCTGCTACAATAGAAAAGAACGGAGGGAGAGAGGATGGAGCCGGAAGCAGAGATCATTCGTGCGCAGCTGTTTGCCCTGCGGGATGAAGCATACCGCACCTTTCACAGTGCGTTGATGCCTACCGTGCCGCCGGAAACGGTGATCGGCGTGCGCGTTCCGGCTCTGCGCAGGCTGGCAAAACAGCTCGCGGGCACAGCGCAGGCAGAAGTGTTTTTACAGGCCCTGCCGCATGGATACTACGAAGAGAACAACCTCCACGCGTTTCTGATCGAACTTATCCGGGACTACGACAGGGCGCTGGCTGAAACGGAAGCGTTCCTGCCCTACATCAACAACTGGGCCACCTGTGACTGCTTTTGCCCCAAAGTGTTTGCAAAGCACAAGAAGGAATTACTGGTGCCCATCCGCCGCTGGCTGGATTCGGGCGAGGTGTACACCGTGCGCTATGGCATGGAGATGCTGATGCGCTATTATCTGGATGATGCATTCCGGCCGGAATATCTGGAATGGGTGGCCGATGTGCACAGCACGGAATACTATATCAATATGATGCGGGCATGGTATTTTGCCACAGCACTGGCAAAGCAGCCGGATGCCGCGCTGCCGTGGCTCACAGAAAAGCGGCTGGATCTGTGGACCCACAACAAAGCCATCCAGAAAGCGGTGGAAAGCCGCCGCATTCCGCCCGGAATGAAGCAGCTGCTGCGCGGTCTGCGCAGCCGTTCATAAAAGCTTCCGGATTTCCGCGCAGATTTCCTGTTTACTTTATGGATGTTTTATTGTAAAATAAGCTATAGTAAAAAATGCCAGGGTATGCCTATGCCCTGACGGAAGATAAAAACAGGTGGTGTTTGGATTATGGCATTGAAATATCAGCGTATCCTTCTGAAGATCAGCGGCGAAGCACTGGGCGGCGAAAAGGGCATGGGTTTTGATGAACCCACCATGGACGCGATCTGCGGCGGCGTGAAGAAAGCACACGAAACTTCTGGCGCGGCCGTTCCAGCGGCAAGATGGAGCGCACACTGGCCGATAAGATCGGTATGCTGGCAACCGTGATGAACGCACTGGCTGTTTCCGATAAGCTGGAACAGCTGGGTGTCCCCACCGAGGTGTTCACCTCCATCACCATGCCACAGGTGGCACAGCCCTTTACCCGCAAGGATGCCCTGCGCGCCATGGATGAGGGCAAGATCGCCGTGTTCGGCGGCGGCACCGGCAACCCGTTCTTCTCCACGGATACGGCAACCGCTCTGCGCGCTGTGGAAGTGAGCGCCGATGTGATGTTCAAGGCTACTATGGTGGATGGCGTTTACGATAAGGATCCCCACAAGTACGCCGACGCAAAGAAGTATGATACCCTCACCTTTACCAAGGTGCTGGAAGACCAGCTGGCTGTTATGGATGGCACTGCTGCCACTCTGTGCCGCGACAACAAGCTGCCCATCCTCGTGTTCGATCTGGCCGACCCGGACAACATTGCCCGTGCCGTGCAGGGCGAGAATGTGGGCACACTGGTTTACGAGGGCTGAAACGCCTGCAGCCGACATACATTATAGGGCAGACGCATTGCAGCGCAGCCCCAAGATAAAAAGGAACAGGAGACTACCGCAATGAGCAGCAACACCAAGGTTTACGAAGACAAGATGAAGAGCTCGGTCGAACATCTGGGCCGCGAACTGGGCGCTGTGCGCGCAGGCCGCGCAAATCCCGCTGTGCTGGATAAGGTCAGCGTGGATTATTATGGTGCCCCCACTCCCATCCAGCAGGTGGCATCCGTGGCTGTGGCCGAAGCACGCACCCTGACCATTACCCCGTGGGACCGTACTCTGCTGCGCCCCATCAGCAAGGCCATCATGGCCAGCGATGTGGGCATCACTCCCATTGATGACGGCTCTACCATCCGCCTGAACTTCCCGGCTCCCACCGAGGAGCGCCGCAAGCAGCTGGCAAAGGAAGTTTCCAAGCTGGGCGAGGAGGCTAAGGTGGCAGTGCGCAACATCCGCCGCGAGGCTATGGATAAGGCCAAGGCCATGAAGAAGGCCGGCGAGCTGACCGAGGACAGCCAGAAGACCATGGAAGAGGATGTCCAGAAGCTGACCGACAAGTATATCAAGAACATCGATGCTGCGGTGGAAGAAAAGCAGAAGGAGATCATGTCTGTCTGATCTGCGCAGATGCAATAAACTGGAGGTGCCGTGCGCTGAAGAAGAGTGCGCGGCACTTTTGTTGAAGGCGGCGTTGCTGCCGGGAGGAAACAATGGCGCATCCGAAAGAATTTGCCGAGGGCCTTTCCATCGGCATCATCATGGACGGCAACGGCCGCTGGGCAAAGAACCGCGGCCTGCCCCGCACTGCCGGGCACAAAAGAGGCGCAGAGGTGTTCAGCGATATCGCAGATTACTGCGATGAGCTGGGCGTTTCGTCGGTGTACTTCTATGCGTTTTCCACCGAGAATTGGAAGCGTCCGCTGGAAGAGGTCAACGCCATCATGCGGCTGTTCGGCGAATATCTGCTGAAGGGCTTTGACTACAAGAACCGCAATATCCGCATCAAGTTCATGGGCGACCGCACGGTGCTGGATGAAAAGCTGCAGCAGCTGATGAACAAGCTGGAAGCAGATTCTTCGGTCAAGACCGGCATGACCCTGAACATTGCCATCAACTACGGCGGCCGCCCGGAGATCGTGCGGGCGGCGCAGCAACTGGCGGCAAAGGCGGCGGCAGGGGAGATAAAGCCCGAAGAGATCACGGAACAGCTGCTCAGCGATGCCATGTATACCGCTGGCCAGAAGGACCCGGATTTTATCCTGCGTCCCAGCGGAGAAAAGCGGCTGTCCAACTTCATGCTCTGGCAGGCAGCTTACTCGGAGCTGGTAGAAATGGACGTTCTGTGGCCGGATTTCACCCGCAGCGATCTGGACGCTGCCATTGAGGAGTTCAATCATCGTTCCCGCCGGTTTGGCGGACTGTAAAACCCAAGACCTCCTGCACACGGTGCAGGGACCGGACGGCCCGGCGGCTTTGCCGGAGCCAAACTTAATCCAGAGGGGCGCGGCATCCGACCGGTGAAAAGGAGATCCAATCTATGAAAACACGTGTTATTACTGCAATCGTGGGCATCATCGTACTGATCGGCGTGATGTTCACCTTCAACACTCTGATCTTTAATCTGGTCATCGCGGCCATTACGCTGATCGCCGTTCACGAGATCTACAGTGCCCTCGGCTTTGAAAAGAAGGACTGGCTGATGTATGCGGTTCTGGTGCCGTATACACTGCTGGTCATGACGAGCAACTATCAGGTCATGCGGCGGCTGGTGATGCCGATGTCCTTTCTGCTGGTCACCTTTTATGCCATCTATCTGGTGGTGCGCAATGGCACCATCAGCTATCAGAAGGCCAGCGGCCTGCTGATGTTCTCCGGTATCGTGATCTTCTGCTTCTATTCCTTTATCCGGCTCAAGGAGCTGCTGCCGGTGGAGCAGTACGGCTACGATGCGGTGTTCTTTATCTTGCTCATCCTCTGCTTTGCCTGGGGCGGCGATACCTGTGCCTACTTTGCAGGCCGTGCCTTTGGCAAGCACAAGCTCTGCCCGGTGGTCAGCCCCAAAAAGACCGTGGAAGGTGCCATTGGCGGTGTTCTGGGCACCATGGTGTTCGGTGTGATCATCACACTGGTGTACTCAGTGGCGGCAAACCGGATGGAAGCCTTCACCCGCTCCAACATTGGCGTTTCCATGTACGTGATCATTGCGCTGCTGGGCTGCGTGGCGGCGGTGCTGGGCATTTATGGCGATCTGTTTGCCAGCGTGGTCAAGCGCCAGTGCGGCATCAAGGATTACGGCACCATCTTCCCGGGGCACGGCGGCATTCTGGACCGCTTTGACAGTGTGATGTTCATTGCGCCCTTTGTGACCATGGTCATTACGGCGGTGTTCTACTATTAAAAGGGGGAACGTGTGATGTCGAAAAAAATCACTCTGCTGGGTTCTACCGGTTCCATCGGCACCCAGAGTCTGGATGTGATCCGTGCACAGGGCTATGAGGTGTTCGGTCTTTCTGCCCACAGCCATGTAGATAAGATCCTGCAGCAGATCGAAGAGTTTCATCCGCGCTATGTCTGCATGACCGACCCGGATGCGGCCCGCAGGCTGGATGCGGAGCTTTCCGGTCGTGCAGATGCGCCCCGGCTGCTGGTAGGGCCGGAAGGGCTCAAGCAGCTGGCCGCACTGGACGGCACCGATGTGGTGCTGAACAGCGTGGTGGGCATTGCAGGCCTTGGTGCCAGCCTGTGCGCGATCGAAAGCGGGCATGATCTGGCCCTTGCCAACAAGGAGAGTCTTGTCACCGGCGGCCATCTGGTCACACAGGCCGTGGCAAAGCATGGTGTAAAGCTGCTGCCGGTGGACAGTGAACATTCGGCCATCTTCCAGTGCCTGCAGGATAAGGAGAGTGCCCCCAGCCTGACCAAGATCCTGCTCACGGCATCCGGCGGCCCCTTCTTCGGGATGAAGACCGAGGAGCTGCGCGGTAAGACCAAGGCGGATGCCCTCAAGCACCCCAACTGGAACATGGGCGCAAAGATCACCATTGACTCTGCCACCCTGATGAACAAGGGTCTGGAGCTGATCGAGGCGGTGTGGCTGTTCGGCCTGCCGCCGGAGAAGATCCAGATCGTGGTGCAGCGCCAGAGCATTGTGCATTCGGCGGTGCAGTTCAGCGATAATTCGGTCATTGCTCAGCTGGGTGTGCCGGATATGCGCATTCCCATCCAGTATGCGCTCACCTACCCAAAGCGCGTACCCGGCGTTGTGCCGGAGCTGGACTTTGCCGCACTCAAGGTGCTCACCTTCGATGTGGCAGACGACGAGACCTTCCGCTGCCTTGCCGCCTGCAAAAAGGCCATCAAAAAGGGCGGTCTCGGCCCATGTGCCGCCAACGGTGCCAATGAGGAAGCTGTCAAGCTCTTCCTTGAGGACAAAATTGGCTTCCTCGATATTGGCCGTCTGGTGGAAGCAGTCGTGGACAGCGACAGCTTTGGCGGCGAGTATACCCTCAGCGATGTGTACGAGTGCGACCGCATGGCACGGGAATTTGTAAGAGCGCACTTATAAAAACCCTCTCAGCCTCACTGCGTTCGGCAGCTCTCCCGAAGGGAGAGCTTTCAAAAAGCGTAAGGCCAGATGTGCAAAAGCTCCCCCTTTGGGGGAGCTGGCAGGGCGGCAGCCCTGACTGAGAGGGGTTCCGACTTTTCAGCTTTAGGAGACGCAATGTCAATTTTTATCACCCTGATCGCCGCACTGATCGTGTTCAGCGCTGTAATCGCCATTCATGAATTCGGGCACTTTACCGTGGCAAAGCTCTGCGGCATTCAGGTCAACGAGTTTTCCATCGGCATGGGGCCGGCTTTGTGGAAGAAAATTTACAAGGGCACCCAGTACAGCCTGCGTGCATTGCCGGTAGGCGGCTATGTGGCGCTGGAGGGCGAGGAAAGCCCCGAGAGCCAGCAGGCCGAAGCGGCCCGCGACGAACGGGAAGCAGAGGACGAAAACCCTGTCCCGCCGGAGCAGCGCACCGGCATCCCTTTGAACGAGGCACCGGTATGGCAGCGTGTGCTTGTGATGGTGGCAGGTGCCTTCATGAATTTCGTGCTGGGCTTTGTGGTGCTGGTCATTCTTGTGGCAGCACAGGAAGGAGCCATCACCAGCAAGACCATCTATTCCATTGAGAACGATGCCCTCTGCGGCCAGACCGGCCTGCAGGCGGGGGACGAGATCGTTGCCGTGAACGGCAGGCGCTGCTTTGTGGCCAACGACATCCTTTATGAGCTGGTGCGCACCGAAGCCTATCGCGCCCGGTTCACCGTGAAGCGGGACGGCCAAAAGGTGGAACTGCCGGACGTGCAGTTCGACACCTGGCAGGACGAGAACGGCCAGACCCATATGACCCTTGGCTTTACGGTGTACGGCATCAAAAAAACACCGCTCAATGTGTTAAAAGAAGCATGGAACAGTACCCTGTACTACGGACGCATCGCGTTTATCTCGCTGGCAGACCTTGTGCGCGGACGTGAGAGCATCAACAATCTGTCCGGCCCGGTGGGTATCGTGACAGCGATCGGTCAGGCGGCAAGCTACGGCTGGCAGGATCTGCTGGAGCTGCTGGCCCTCATCACCATCAATCTGGGTGTGTTCAATCTGCTGCCCTTCCCGGCACTGGATGGCGGCAAGGTGGTATTTTTGATCATTGAGGGCGTTACCGGCCATGCAGTGCCGGAAAAGCTGCAGGGTACACTGACCATTGCGGCCTTTGCACTGCTGTTTGGCCTGATGCTCTTTGCAACCTATAATGATATCATCCGGCTTGTGACCGGTGCAATGTGAGCAAAAACAGAAAGGGGAGCTTTATGCGGCAGTTAAAACGGGAAGTGAAAATCGGCAATGTGACCATCGGCGGCAAGAATCCTGTTGCGGTGCAGACGATGCTCAACGTGCCGGTGGAGGATATTGAGGGCAATGTGGCGCAGGCAAAGCGGTGCGAAGCTGCTGGCTGTCAGATCCTGCGCGTGACCTGCCCCAGCCCGGCGGATGCAAAGTGCATCGAAGCCGTCAAGAATGCGGTGAACATCCCCATTGTGGCAGACATCCATTTTGACTACAAGGCGGCTCTGGCCTGCGCAGATGTAGGCGTGGATAAGATCCGCATCAACCCCGGCAACATCGGCGACGATGACCGGGTGAAGGCTGTGGTGGATGCCTGTCAGCGCAAGAACATTCCCATCCGCATCGGCGTGAATGGCGGCAGTCTGGAAAAGCACATCCTTGCAAAATACGGCGCACCCACGCCGGAGGCCATGGTGGAGAGTGCACTGTACCATGTGCGCCTGCTGGAAAAATTCGATTTCAACAACATCGTCATTTCCATCAAGAACTCCAATGTGCCCCGCATGATGGAGGCCTACCGCCAGCTCAGCGCTGTCACGGATTACCCGCTCCATGTGGGTGTTACCGAGGCGGGTACCTACCAGATGGGTCTGCTGAAAAGCGGCATGGGCATCGGCGGAATGCTGCTGGAAGGCATTGGCGATACCATCCGCGTCTCGCTGGCCGCAGAGCCGGAAAAGGAAGTGGAAGCGGGCTACAACATCCTGCGCGCCGTGGGCTTCCCGGTAGCAGGCCCGGAGGTCATCACCTGCCCCACCTGCGGCCGCACCCAGTATCCCTGCACCGAGATCGCCAATGAGGTGGAAAAGCGGCTGCAGGGCTGCAAAAAATCCATCAAGGTGGCCGTGATGGGCTGCGTGGTCAACGGCCCCGGTGAAGCCCGCGAAGCAGACATCGGCATTGCCGGCGGCAAGGGCGAGGCGGTGCTGTTCATCCACGGCAAGCCCATCAAAAAGCTGACCGGAGACAACATCCTGGATCAGTTCATGGATGAGATCTATAAACTGTAATTTGGCTTTTTTCACAGCTGCCACACCTGCAAAAACGGGTGCGGCAGTTTGTGCTGTATAAAAAGGAGTACCATTTGTGACACCACTCGTATCCAACCTGTGGCCGCAGTTCATGGTTGACCCGGCATTTGCGGCCTGCTTCGGGCAGGTCATTGTGGAGCATGCGCAGATGCTGCGGCAGGAGCGGCAGGTCATCTTTACCCTGCGCAGCGGTGCGCCACTGGACAAAAATCTCTGTGCCCGGCTGCTGGCATCCCTGCAGCCGGATTATGAGGGCTTTGAGCTGCGCATCCAGAACCTGTTTGGCTATGCCATGCTGGACGAAGCGGCCCTGCGCGATCTGATGGAAGAGATGAAGCGGGACGGCGTGCCCATCAACGGCTTTCTGGACCGGTGCAAGATCAACATCATCGGACAGAAGATCACCATCGGCGTATGCCATGGCACCAAGTTTTTGCAGGAGATGCACTTTGAAAAGCTGCTGGCAGAGCGCATTGCGGCCCACACCGGGGTAACGCCGCAGGTAACGCTGCAAAGCGCTGTAAGCGAAGCCGAGCAGCACCAGATGGAAGAAAAGCTGGAGCGCAAGATCGCGCCACCGGTGGTCAAGTTTGAGAAAAAGAACACAGCACCGTCCATCAAGGTGGACGGTCTGGACCTGACCGATAAGCCCGTCACCATTTTCCACGGCAAGATGTTCACCCCCAAGAACCTCACCCCGCTGAAAGACCTTGGCGGCGAGGGCGGCAAGTGCACGATCTGGGGCGATGTGTTCTTCTCGGAGGTCAAGGGCAACTTCCGCAAAATTTATACCGTATCCATCACCGATTATCAGGGCTCCATCAACCTGAAGATCCGCGCGCAGGAAGGTGAGGACTGCTCCAAGTGGGAGAGCCTTGGCAAAGGCACCACCCTCATCGTGCGCGGCGACTGCTCCTACGACAAGTACGAACACGATTATATCGTCTACCCCTACGATGTGCTCATCGTGGAGCGTAAAAAGCGGGAGGATACCGCACCGGTCAAGCGTGTGGAGCTGCATCTGCACACCAAGCTTTCCAGCATGGACGGCTTCTGTGATCCCGGCGGCATCGTCAAGCTGGCCCACCGCATGGGACATCCGGCCGTTGCCATCACTGACCACGGTGTGTGTCAGGGTTACCCGGAAGCCATGCTGGCAGCGGACGATATCCATAAATCAGACCCGGACTTCAAGCTGATCTACGGCTGCGAAGCCTACTTTGTGGACGACATGATCCCCTGTGTATACGGTGTGAAGGATCAGCCGCTGGACGGGGAGTTCTGCGTGTTTGATACCGAGACCACAGGCCTTGACCCCGGCGTGGAGTATATGACCGAGATCGGTGCCGTCATCGTGAAAAACGGCGAAGTGGTGGAGGAATTTGATACCTTTGTCAAGCCCGGCAAGCCCATCACCCCCAAGATCACCGAGCTGACCGGCATCACCAACGAAATGGTGGCGGATGCTCCCGGCGAAAAGGAAGCACTGGAAGCCTTCCTCAAATTTGCGGGAGACCGCATCCTTGTGGGCCACAACGTCCATGCCTTTGATATGCGTTTCCTGCGCGCCGCCGCCAAGCGCAGCGGCATCAAGCTGGAGCCGACCTATATCGACACCCTGACCATGGCGCAGGCCATGTACCCCGGCCTGCACAACTACAAGCAGGGCACCATCAACAAGCATCTGGAGCTGCCTGCCTACGAAGCCCACCGTGCCTGTGAGGATTCTGCCGCGCTGGGCCGCATCTTCGGGGTCATGCTGAACGACCTGAAAGAAAAGCAGGTAGCAAAGGTCAGTGAGATCAACACCGGCCTTGGCGGCAACCGCGAGGTGCTGAAAAAGAAGTATTACCACCTCATCATTCTGGTCAAGAACCAGATGGGCCTGAAAAATCTGTACAAGATCGTCAGCGAAGCCCATGTGAACTACTTTTTTAAAAAGCCCCGGGTGCCCCGGAGCCTTTTGAACAAATACCGGGACGGCCTGCTGCTCACTTCCGCCTGCGAAGCCGGCGAGCTGTACCGGGCCATCGTGGATGGCACCAGCTATGAAGAACTGAAAAAGATCGCGTCCTACTACGATATTCTTGAGATCCAGCCGCTGGGCAACAACGCCTACATGGTGCGGGACGGCAAGGTGGACAGCGAAGAGGACATCAAAAACTTCAACCGCACGGTCATCAAGCTGGGCGAGGACCTGCACAAGCCGGTCATTGCCACCGGCGACGTGCACTTTACTGAGCCGGAGGATGCGGCGTACCGTGCCGTGCTGCAGGCGGGCAACGGCTTTAAAGATGCCGACAATCAGCCGCCCCTGTTCTTCCGCACCACGCAGGATATGCTGGCGCAGTTCTACTATCTGCCCAAGGAAAAAGCCTACGAGGTAGTGGTGAAGAACCCCCGCAAGATCGCGGCGATGATCGACAACAATGTTCGTGCCATCCCGCGCGGCACCTACCCGCCCAGCATCGAGGGTGCAGAGCAGCAGCTGCGCGATGCTACGTGGGAACACGCCAAGCGCGATTACGGTGACCCGCTGCCCGAAATTGTGGAAAAGCGGCTGCAGAAGGAGCTGGACTCCATCTGCGGCCATGGCTACGCCGTGCTGTACGTCATTGCGGTCAAACTGGTGGCCTATTCCAACGCGGGCGGCTATCAGGTGGGCAGCCGTGGTTCGGTCGGCTCATCGGCCGTGGCCCACTTCTCCGGCATCTCGGAGGTGAACAGCCTGCCGCCCCACTATCGCTGCCCCAAGTGCAAGCACAGCGAGTTCATCACCGACGGCAGCGTGGACGACGGCTTTGACCTGCCGGATAAAAACTGCCCCAACTGCGGCACCCGGATGCTGGTGGACGGCCACGATATTCCCTTCGAGACCTTCCTCGGCTTCTACGGCGATAAAGAGCCGGATATCGACCTGAACTTTTCCGGCGAATATCAGTCCAATGTGCACCGCTATACCGAGGAGCTGTTCGGCAAAGCCAACGTGTTCAAGGCGGGCACCGTGTCCGGTATTCAGGACAAGACCGCCTACGGCTATGTCAAAAAATATCTGGATGAGCGCGGCCGCACGGTGAACCATGCGGAGGAGAACCGCCTGACTCTGGGCTGCACCGGCGTCAAGCGCACCACGGGTCAGCACCCCGGCGGCATGGTCGTTGTGCCGGACACCTACGAGATCTACGATTTCTGCCCCATCCAGCATCCGGCGGATGATGTGGCAGGCGGCCTGCTGACCACCCACTTCGAGTTCAAGTACCTGCACGATACCCTGCTCAAGCTGGACGAACTGGGCCACGATATGCCCACCTTCTACAAGTATTTTGAGGAGTACACCGGTATCCCCATCGACAGCATCCCCATGAACGACCCCAAGGTGTACAGCCTGCTGACCAGCCCGGAAGCGCTGGGCGTGACCCCGGAACAGATCGACAGCCAGACCGGCACCTTCGGCATCCCGGAAATGGGTACCAACTTCGTGCGCGGTATGCTGGTGGAGGCACGGCCCAAGAACTTTTCCGAACTGATCCAGATCTCGGGCCTGTCCCACGGAACGGACGTGTGGACCGGCAACGCGGACGAGCTGATCCGCAGCGGCACCTGCACCATTGCGGAGGTCATTGGCTGCCGTGACAGCATCATGCTGTACCTGCTGCGCAAGGGGCTGGAACCCAAGATGGCCTTTGATATCATGGAGGCTGTGCGTAAGGGCAAGGTGGCCAAGGGCGGTTTCAAGGATGGCTGGGAGGAAGCCATGCGGGAGCACGAGGTGCCGGACTGGTACATCGAGAGCTGCCGCAAGATCAAGTATATGTTCCCCAAGGCCCATGCTGTAGCCTACCTGATGTCGGCCATTCGTCTGATGTGGTTCAAGATCTACCGTCCGCCGGAGTTCTATGCGGTATACTTTACCGTACGCGGCGACGACATCGACTATGAGGCCGCTGTGGGCGGTGCGGCAGTGGCCCGCGCCCACATGGAAGAAGTCAAGCGCCGCCTGAAGGAAGAGAAGAACGCCAAGGACGAAGATGTGCTGGTCAGCCTGCAGCTCGTCAACGAGATGCTGGTGCGCGGCTACGAGTTTTTACCCATTGAGCTGGGCAAGAGCCGCGGCTCCAAGTATGTGGTGGAGGACGGCAAGGTACGTCTGCCTTTCTCTTCGCTGAAGGGTCTTGGCGGTGCTGCCGCCGATGCACTGGAAAAGGTGACCATCCACGGCGAAGAATATATCTCGGTGGAAGAGTTGCAGCAGGCTTCCGGTGTCGGCAGCAGCATTCTGGACCGTCTGCGTCAGGTGGGCGCTCTGGGCGACCTGCCGGAGAGCAGTCAGGTGAGCTTCTTCTGAGGATTCTGAAAGCAAAAGTGCCTGCACGGCTTTAGCTGTGCAGGCACTTTTGCTTTAAAAAAGCACCCGCGGCAAAAATCGCAGGTGCTTAAAAAATCAGCAGAACGGGGGAGTGTTTACTCCACGCTGATCATATAATAGTAAACGGGCTGGCCGCCGCGGATGTGGCTGACCTCAACGTGGTTCGGGCACTTTGCCTTTACGATCTCGGTCACTTTCTCGGCATCCTCATCGCTCACGTCGCAGCCGGAAATGATGGTGACGAAGCTGGAATCCTTCTTGCACATGCCGCGTGCCAGACGGTAGGTAGCTTTGGTGATATCGTTGGAGGTGGAAACGATCTTGCCGTTCTCCAGAGCCATGATCTCACCCTTCTTGATGCGCTTGCCGTCGTACTCACTGTCGCGGGCAGCATAGGTGATCAGACCGGTGGACACCTTGTCGGCAGCAGCCATCATGTTGATGGTGTTGGTCTCGGCGTTCACAGAGGGATCAAAGTTCAGCATGGCAGTGATGCCCATGGGCACGGTGCGGGTAGGCAGAACGACCACCTGACGGTCGGCCAGCTTCTGGGCCTGCTCAGCAGCCATGATGATGTTCTTGTTGTTGGGCAGCACGAACACGGTCTTTGCGGGCACGCTCTGGATGGCGGCGAGGATATCCTCGGTGGCTGGGTTCATGGTCTGACCACCGGAGACCACTGCGTCTGCAGCCAGATCGGTGAACACGGCCTTCAGGCCTTCACCGGCGGCAACGGCAACAAAGCCATAGTCACGGCTGGGGTCCACAGCAGCGTAGACGAACTCGCTGGACTGAGAAGGAGCCTTCTCAGCAGAAGCCTGCTTTTCCAGGCTCTTGCCCTGCTTCTGGCGGGCCAGGAACTGCTCGTGCATGTTCTCGATCTTGAAGTTGGTCAGGTAGCCATACTTG
>QWCY01004242.1_pt1 | contig 15115 bp, 10 predicted proteins | sample 1972631 | NCBI WGS metagenome assembly QWCY01 (sample SAMN09866696, study PRJNA288562) | Human gut metagenome isolate pre1_stool, whole genome shotgun sequencing... | isolation source: gut | host: Homo sapiens | place: USA: California
CTGTGCGTCCCCGCGGCCAAAGACGAAAATACGCTCGTGCTCCAGATACCGCCCGATGATGCTGCGCACCGCGATGTGCTCCGTCCGCCCGGGCACGCCCGGCCGCAGGCAGCAGATGCCGCGCACGAACAGCTCCACCTCCACGCCCGCCTCACTCGCGCGCACGAGCCGCGCCATGACGTCCGCGTCGTTCATGGAGTTGACCTTGATGCCGATGTAGCCGTCCGGGCCGAGGCGCGTCTGCGCGTCGATGTGCGCCAGCAGCTGCGGCTTGTAGCCCTCCGGCGCGACCCAGAGCGCCTCCGTCTCGCCGGCGGTCTCGCCGCGCGCGAGCCGGTCGAACGTTTTCGCCGCGTCGCGCCCGATGGCAGGGTCGCTCGTCAGGAGCATGAGGTCGGTGTACTGCTCGGCGGTCTTTTCGTTGTAGTTGCCGGTGCCGACCTGCGTGTAGTAGCAGATGCCGCCGGGGCAGCGCCGCGTGATGAGGCACAGCTTCGTGTGCACCTTGTATTTGGTCAGGCCGTAGAGGATGTCGCAGCCCGCATCCTCAAGCATGCGCGAGTAGTCGATGTTGCTCTGCTCGTCAAAGCGGGCGCGCAGCTCGAGCAGGCACTGCACCTGCTTGCCGTGCTCGGCCGCGTAGGCCAGCGCCGCCGCGATGCGGCTGCTGCCGGCGAGCCGGTAGAGCGTGATCTTGATCGACACAACGTCCGGGTCGTCCGCCGCCTCGTACAGCAGGTCAACAAACGGGTTGATGCTCTGATACGGCAGCGCGAGCAGCAGGTCGTGCTGCGCGAGATAGGCAAAGTAGTCGCCCTTTTGCAGCGCCACGTTTTTGGCCGGCGGCACCTCGGGACATGTCAGCCCCGCGAGGTCGAACTCCCCCGGCATTGCCAGCACGAACGACAGGTCCGCCGGCGCGTTCGTCACGAACAGCTGCCGCTTCGGCAGGCCGAGCAGGTCGCGCGCGAGCGCGCGCATCTTGTCCGAGACGCGGCCCTGCACCTGCGCGCGCACCGGCTCGAGCCGGCGGCGCCGCCGCAGCAGCCGCTCCATCACGGCGCGCAGGTCCGCGTCGCACCCGTCCATGATGTCGCGCACAGAGATGTCGGCGTTGCGCGTCACGCGCACGATGGCCGTTTCGCGCACGCGCCGCTCGCCGAAGAGCAGGGGGGCAAAGTGCGCCACCAGCGGCGCCGTGAGCGCGAGCTTCTGCACGCCGTCGACCGTGAGCTTAAAAAACTTCGGCAGCTGCGTCGTCGGCACCAATCCCGCGCCGCCGCGCTTGCCCGCAAAGCGCACGAGCACATACTGCTCGCGGTTGCGCAGAAACGGCAGCGGGTGCTCAGCATCGAGCACCTGCGGGCTCAGCAGCGGGCGCAGCGCGTCAAACCGCCGCCGCAGCAGCACCTCGTCCGCCTCGTCGAGCCGGTCGAAGTCCAGGATCTCCACGTGCTGCTTTGCCAGCGCCGCCGTCACCCTGCGCCAGAGCGTCTCGAAGTCTTTTTGCTGCCGCGCCGTCTCGTCATAGATCGCGCGCAGCTGCTCGCGCGGCGTCAGGCCCGTGACGGTCTCCGTGTGCCACGGCTGCAGCAGCGCCCGGTCGAGCAGCCCGCCGACGCGCACCATATAAAATTCATCGAGATTCGAGCAGTAGATGGACAGAAACTTCAGCCGCTCGTAGCCCGGCAGCGTCTCGTCGGCCGCCTCGGCCAGCACACGGCGGTTGAATTGCAGCCAGCTCAGCTCGCGGTTCAAAAACAGGCCGGCATAGGCCGGGTCGGGCGCCCGGTCGGAAAACAGGCCGCGGCTGTCGCTCTGCGCGGCCATCTGCCGCAGCGCCTGCGCGCCCGGCAGCTCGGCGCCGGAATGGTGGGGCATATCCTCGCCTCCTTGGGTTCTGCACGATATTAAACCATTATACCCGAACTGTCCAACATTGGCAATCCCCGTGCAAAAAGGTTGCAAAACCGGGGCGGGACTGCTATAATTTTGGCATACAAAAACCCCGATGGAATTCTGGAGGTAAGATCATGGATACATTCCGCGTGCTCGAAATCAAAAAGAGCGTTTTTGAAAACAACGACCGTCAGGCAGATCTGCTGCGCGAAGAGCTCAAGCGCAATCACACCTTCCTGCTCAACCTCATGTCCTCGCCCGGCAGCGGCAAGACCACGACCCTCATGGCGACCATCAATGCCCTGAAGGACGATCTGCGCATCGGCGTCATGGAGGCCGACATCGACTCCGACGTCGATGCCGCGACCATCTCCACCAGCGGCGCGAAGGTCATCCAGCTGCACACCGGCGGCATGTGCCACCTCGACGCGGGCATGACGCGTCAGGGCCTCGAGGGCCTCGGCACCGAGAACATCGACCTCGCCATCCTCGAGAACGTCGGCAACCTCGTCTGCCCGGCGGAGTTTGACACCGGCGCCGTGAAAAACGCCATGATCCTCTCCGTGCCGGAGGGCGACGACAAGCCCCTGAAGTACCCGCTCATGTTCTCGATCTGCGACGTGCTGCTCGTCAACAAGATCGACGTCGCGCCGTACTTCAACTTCGACCTCGACAAGTGCATCGAGCGCGTCAAGAAGCTCAACCCGAACATTCAGGTGTTCCCGATCTCCGCGCTCAAGGGCGAGGGCATCGAGCCGTGGGCCGACTGGCTGCGCACGCAGACGAAGGCCTGGAACGCATAAGCACCGAAAGCCAAAACCGGGACGCTCCCATCGGAGCGTCCCGGTTTTTTGTTGTTTCAGGCCCTGCACACCGGGCGCACGTATTTGAAAAACCGCGCGCAGTCGTGGTAAAAGTAAAACACCCTGCCCGGCGTCAGGTCGAGCCGGTAGCCGCTGGCGGCATAGTCAAAGTCGCGCATGGCCTGCTCGACCTTCGCCTCCACGGCGGCGTTCTGCGTCTCGAAATCGAACGGCCCGTGCTCGAACACGAGGTACTCCCCGGCGGGCACGTCCATGAGCTGCATCTGCGCCGGAACCGGCCCGGCATAGTCTGCGCTCAGGGTCAGCGCCTCGTCCTGCTGCGCGCGGATGCAGTCGTCGATGATGGTGATGATGTCCTGAATGTTCCGGTGCCACTGTGCCATGCTGTGTGCCTCCTGACTGTTCGATGTATCGATCTTACCGCAAATGCTGAGCCGCTGCCTGATTTTCGTTGCGCTTTTTTACGGGTTGGCCTGCGCCCACGCGCGCACAAAGGCGGCGAACGTGCGCACGAGCGGCTTACCCTCGCTCTCCGGTGGGATGGCCATGGCGATCGTGCGGTGCGCCGGAGGGTCGAGCGGCCGCACGACGACGTTGTGATGGTCCGAGCGCAGCACGAGCTCGTGCGCGATGCAGATGCCCAGCCCGCTCTCGACCATGGAGATCATGGCGTAGTCGTCCGCCGTCTGAAAGCGGATGTCGGGGTGCACGTGCGCGGCGTCGAGCACGCGCAGCGCGTCGCGGTTCGTGCTGTCGACGAGACTCACGACCGGCTCCGTGCCGAAGGCCGCGATGGGCACGGCGTCCAGCTCCGCCAGCGGGTGCCCCGCCGGCAGCACGGCCAGCAGCCGGTCGCTGCACACGGGCACGATCTCGCCCGGCAGCTCGCTCGGCAGCGAGATGAAGCCCATATCCACCGTGCCGCTGCGCACATAGGCGTCCACCTCGGCGTAGGCCCCGTCGAACAGGCGGAAGCGCGCCTCCGGGTGCTGCACCTGGAACTGCTTGATCATCGGCGGCAGCCAGTTGACCGCTACGCTCTTGAACGTCGCGATGCGGATCGTGCCGCCGGCGCGCTCGCGCACCTCCTGAATGCGGCTGCGCAGGTGCGCATCCGCCGCGCACACCTGCTGCACGGCCGGCAGCAGCGCCTTGCCCGCCGGGGTCAGATGCACGCCGCCGCGGTTGCGCACCAGCAGGGGAAAGCCGCAGTCGCGCTCGAGCCCCGCCAGCAGCTGCGTCAGCGCCGACTGGGACACACCCAGCGCCTGCGCCGCGGCCGACACGCCCGCGCACTCCACCGTTTTTAAAAACGCCTCATATTGCCGCAGTGTCACATGTACCCGCTCCTTGTCCGAACTTTTTCGGTTAAAATAAGATTATCTTATATTATACGCGTAGCTTCCAAAAAGTCAAGCGCAGAAATTTTTCCTGATATTGCAGAGAAAACGCCGCATTTCTCCCGAAAAAGCCAAAGAAATTGTTGACACGGCGGGGAAAGTGGCGTATCATACACTCATCTTGTTTTTGAGGGAACTATATAAGGTTTCCTAATGAAAGGGGTCAAACATCATGGGCACTGCTTCGAGCGGTGAATGGATCGCCATATTACTGTATTTTGCGCTGGTCATCGGCGTCGGTGTGTATTTCTTCATCCGTGACCGCCATGTGGAGGGCGAAAAAGAGTATTTCCTCGGCGGCCGCAGCATGGGCGGCTGGGTCGCGGCGCTGTCTGCCGGCGCGTCGGATATGAGTGCGTGGGTGCTCATGGGTCTGCCCGGCTCGATCTATCTGTACGGCATCGGCAAGGTGTGGATCGCCGTCGGTCTGGTCATCGGCACGATCTGCGCGTGGGTGTTCGTCGCGCCGCGTCTGCGCCGGTATTCCATCCGCGCGAACGATTCGATCACGATCCCGCAGTTTCTCACCAATCGCTTCCAGTCGAAGAACAAGGGCCTGCAGATCATCTCGGCGATCGTGTTCGTCGTGGTCTACTGCATTTACAGCGCCTCGAGCATCTCGGCCTGCGGCACGCTGTTCAACACCGTCACGGGCATGAGCGCCAAGACGGCCATGATCATCGCCACGGCCATCATCCTCGTGTACGTGTTTCTCGGCGGCTTCAACGCCGTGTGCTGGACGGACTTCTTCCAGGGCATGCTCATGCTGGCTGCCCTGATGCTCACGCCCATCCTCGCGCTGTTCGTCATGAAGGGTGCAGACTTTGTCGCACCGGTCATGGCCGTTCCGGAAAACTACTATAATGTGCTCTCCGGCGGCGGCTTCAACTGGAAGAGCATGTCGGATATCATTTCCGGTCTTGGCTGGGGCCTGGGCTACTTCGGCATGCCGCACATTCTTGTGCGCTATCTGTCCATCAAGTCCGAGCATGAGATGCGCAAGAGCCAGATCATCGGCTGCAGCTGGATCCTGATCATCCTGGCCATGTCCGCCGTCGTCGGCCTAATCGGCCGCCAGTTCCTCGGCGAGATCGACAACGAGAACCTCGTCTTTGTGCACATGGTGCGCCGCCTGTTCCCGGCGTTCATCTCCGGCGTGCTGCTCTCGGCCATTCTTGCCGCGGCCATGAGCACGGCCGACTCCCAGCTGCTCGCGAGCAGCAGCGCCTTCGCCTCCGATATCTATAAGCCGGTCATCCGCAAGGACGCCACCGACCACGAGATGCAGTGGGCGGGCCGCATCATCGTCATCCTCATCTCCATCGTCGCGTACTTCATCGCGGCTGACCCGAACTGCGGCGGCATCATGGCGCTCGTCGAGTGCGCATGGGCGGGCTTCGGCTCCGCGTTCGGCCCGGTCATCCTGCTCTCGCTCTACTGGCGCCGCCTGACGTACTCCGGCGCGGTCGCCGGCGTGTGCGTGGGCTTCGCGGTCGATGCCCTGTGGTATGCGTTCCTGTCCACGCCGACCGGCCTGTATGAGATCATCCCCGGCTTCCTGTGCGGCCTGATCGCGGCGGTCGTCGTGTCGCTGTGCAGCAAGGCCCCGTCGAAGGAGGTCACCGACCTGTTCGACCGCGCCTTCGAGCCCACGGACTGAACCGAAATCGTTCCCAAATAAAGCCGTCCCTCTCCGGAGGGGCGGCTTTTTGCACATTTTCGCCAAAATGTCCTGCGTGATACTTGACAGAAGCGCGCGGGGCCTGTATTATCTAATGGTAAAAGGGAACGGTATTAGTGAAATATCCATTTTCCACCCGGCCCCGGCCGGAGAAACGGAGCGATATTCTATGGATTTCTTTGAACAGATCGCGCGCGAACAGGTGCGCGCGATGATTCTCAACCACGCGCGCCGCGAGGATCTCAGCCAGGTCTTTTCGCAGGGCGAGATGCGCCTGCTCGGCTGCCTCAACGCCGGGGCCGACGGCCGCACGGCCGGCGAGCTGAGCACGCTGCTCGACCTGAGCACGGCGCGCATCGCGGCCATGCTCAACAATCTCGAGCGCAAGGGCGCGATCACCCGCGCACGCGACACGGCCGACCGCCGGCGCGTCGTCGTGCGCCTGACCGACCAAGGGCGGCACGAGGTGCAGACATCGCTCGACGAGGCGGTCGCGTGCCTGTCGGAGGTCTACCGCCGCATGGGCGAGGCGGACACGCGCGAGCTGCTGCGCCTGAGTGACCGGGCGGGAGCCATCGCCCAGCAGATCTATGAAGAGCAGAAGGAGGACACGCCATGCGGGTGCTGAAATACCTGCGCGGGCACCTCCCGGCCGTGGCGCTGATCGTGCTGCTGCTCGTGACGCAGTCGTTTTGCGAGTTGTCGCTGCCGGCGTACACGAGCCGCATCGTGGACACCGGCATCCAGAGCGGCGGCATCGAATACGCAGCGCCCCTCGCGCTCACGGACAAGACCATGGACGGCGTGCGCCTGTTTTTGTCGGACGACGACGCGGCAACGGTCAGTGCCGCCTACACGTATGATAACGGCGTCTGGACGCTGGGTGACACGGCGCGGCTGCCGGAGCTGGAGGGCATCTTCATCCGGCCGCTGGTCATGTATGCCCGCCTGTCGGAGCAGGGGGCGAACACCGTGCTCGCCCTGCGCCAGCAGATGCAGGGCGGCCTCATCACGCATGAAGAGATCCTCGCGCGCGGCGAAGAAGCGCTCAGCGGCATGGGCACGCTCACCGACAGCGTCCTGCGCAGCGCGGCCGTGCAGTTTCTCAAGACGGAGTACGCCGTCGCGGGCCTGAACGTGGACCACATCCGCAACAGCTATCTGCTGCGCACCGGCGGGAAAATGCTCCTGCTCACGCTCGGCATGATCGCAGCGGCCGTGCTCTGCAACTTTGTCGGCGCGCGGATGTCCGCCGCCATCGGGCGCGACCTGCGCGCGCAGGTGTTCCGCAAGGTCCTGTCGTTCTCGTCCGCCGAGATGGACAGGTTCTCGACGGCCTCGCTCATCACGCGCACCACGAACGACGTCACGCAGATCCAGGCGGTGTGCGTGCTGATCGTGCGCGTCGTGCTCTACGCGCCGATCATCGGCCTCGGCGGCATCGTCATGGTCGCGCGCACCAGAACCGGCCTTGGCTGGATCATCGCGCTGGCCGTCGCGGCGATGCTGCTGCTCGTCGGCGTGCTCATGAAGGTCGCCATGCCGCAGTTTCGCGCCATGCAGCAGCGTGTGGACGATGTCAACCTCGTCAGCCGCGAGGTGCTGACCGGACTGCCGGTCATCCGCGCGTTCCACCGCGAGCGGCACGAGCAGGAGCGCTTCGGCGCTGCGAGCGCGGCGCTCATGAATACGCAGCTGTTCGTCAACCGCACCATGGCGTTCATGGGCCCGGTCATGACGCTCATCATGTACGGCGTCACGGTCATGATCGAGTGGTTCGGCGCGAAAAGCATCAACGCCGGCAATATGCAGATCGGCGACATGATTGCCTTTTCGACCTATGCCTCGCTCATCATCATGGCCTTCATGATGATCACGATCGTGGCGGTGCTCCTGCCGCGCGCCGAGGTATCGGCCACGCGCGTGGACGAAATTCTGCGCACACGTGCGAGCGTGCGCGACCCGCGCAGCCCCGAGCCCGTGCCCGCGGACGCGACCGTCACGTTCGACCACGTGTCGTTCCGCTACCCCGGCGCGGAGGACGACGTGCTGCACGACATCAGCTTCACGGCGCGGCCCGGCGAGGTCACGGCCATCGTCGGCTCGACCGGCTGCGGCAAGTCGACGCTGCTCAACCTCATCCCGCGCTTTTACGACGCGACCGGCGGCACGGTCAGCATCGGCGGCGTGAACGTGCGCCGCCTGCCCCAGGCCGGCCTGCGCGCCCTGCTCGGCTACGTGCCGCAAAAGGGCGTGCTCTTCACGGGCGACATTCTCTCGAACCTTGAGTTTGCCGGCGGCGTCTCGGAGGCAGACGCCATCCGCGCCGCCGCCACGGCGCAGGCCGAGGACTTCATCTGGTCGCGGCCGCACCACTTCCTCACGCCGGTGGCGCAGGGCGGGGCGAACGTGTCCGGCGGGCAGCGGCAGCGCCTGTCCATCGCGCGCGCCATCGCCAAGCATCCGCAGGTGTACCTGTTTGACGACAGCTTCTCCGCGCTCGACTATCAGACGGACGCCGCGCTGCGTCAGGCCCTGGCCAAGCAGACGCGCGACGCCACGGTCATCATCGTGGCGCAGCGCCTGAGCACCATCCTGCACGCGGACCAGATCCTCGTGCTCGACGGCGGGCGCATCGTCGGCTGCGGCACGCACGGCGCGCTGCTGCGCAGCTGCGAAACCTACCGCGAGATCGCGCTCAGCCAGCTCAGCGCCGCGGAACTCGGAGAGGAGGGCTGACCATGGCGGGTCCCAGACGCGGACCGGGCCGCATCCCGGAAAAACCGAAAAACTTCAAGGGCACGATCGGGCAGCTCTTCCGCTACCTCGGCCGCTACCGGCTGCCGCTCGCGTTCGTGCTCGTGCTCGCGCTGGCGAGCACGGCCTTCGGCATCGTCGGGCCGAAGATCCTCTCGACGGCCACGACGGAGCTGGCCACTGGTCTCGGGCGCAAGCTCTCGGGCCTCGGCGGCATCGACTTCGGCAAGATCGGCAAGATCCTGCTGACGGTGCTCGCGCTCTATCTCGTCAGCGCGGCGTGTAGCTTCTTCCAGTCGTGGATCCTTGCCGGCATCACGCAGAAGCTCGCCTACCGCCTGCGCGGCGAGATCAGCAGCAAGATCCACCGCATGCCCATGCGCTACTTTGAGCGCAGCACCGTCGGCGATGTGCTCTCGCGCATCACAAACGACGTCGACACCATGTCCTCCGGCATGGCACAGTCGGTCACGCAGCTCGTCACGAACGTCACCATGCTCATCGGCGTGCTGGTCATGATGCTGCGCATCAGCTGGCTCATGACGCTCATCGCGCTCATCGTGCTGCCGGTCACGGGCGTGCTCACGAGCCGCATCGTCAAGTGCAGCCAGCGCTACTTCGTCGCCCAGCAGAAAAACCTCGGCGACATCAACGGCAAGGTCGAGGAGACCTACGCCGGGCACAACGTCGTCTGCGCCTTCAACCGCGAGGGCGCGACGCAAAAGGAGTTTGACGCCATCAACGCGCGGCTCTACCGCTCGGCGTGGAAGAGCCAGTTTTTGTCCGGTCTCATGTCGCCCGTGACGACGTTCGTCAGCAAACTCGGCTACGTGTGCGTGGTCGTGCTCGGCGGCTCGCTCGCCGCGCGCGGCACCATCACGATCGGCGACATTCAGGCGTTTCTCAGCTACATGTCGAGCTTCACGCAGCCGATCACGCAGCTGGCGCAGATCAGCACCCAGCTGCAGACCATGGCGGCTGCGGCCGAGCGCGTGTTTGCCTTCCTCGAGGAGGCGGAGGAGCCGGCCGACCCCGCGCTGCCCGCTCCGGCAGACCATATCCGCGGCGACGTGTCGTTCCGCCACGTGCGCTTCGGCTACGATCCCGCGCAGCCGGTCATCCATGACTGGAGCTGCGACGTGCCGGCGGGCAGGACCGTCGCCATCGTCGGCCCGACCGGCGCCGGCAAGACCACCATGGTCAAGCTGCTCATGCGCTTTTACGATGTGGACGCCGGCGCCATCCTCGTCGACGGGCGCGACGTGCGCGACTATGCGCGCGGCGACCTGCGGCGTGCCTTCGGCATGGTGCTGCAGGACACGTGGCTCTTCAAGGGCACGATCATGGAAAACATCCGCTACGGCCGCCCCGACGCGACCGACGCCGAGGTCGTCGCGGCCGCGAAGGCCGCGCGCGCCGACGCCTTCATCCGCACGCTGCCCGGCGGCTACCAGATGGAGCTCAACGAGGAGGCGACGAACGTCTCCCAGGGGCAGAAGCAGCTGCTGACCATCGCGCGCGCCGTGCTCGCCAACGCTCCCATCCTCATCCTCGACGAGGCGACCAGCTCGGTCGACACCCGCACCGAGCAGCTCATTCAGGAGGCGATGGACCACCTCATGCGCGGCCGCACGAGCTTTGTCATCGCGCACCGCCTGAGCACCATCCGCAATGCCGACTGCATCCTCGTCATGCGCGACGGCAACATCGTCGAGCAGGGCACGCACAGCGAGCTGCTCGCGCGCGGCGGGTTCTATGCCGCGCTCTACAACAGCCAGTTCGAGGACGTGGTCGCGTAAAGCAAGGCTGGCATTATGACAACCAAAACCGTGCAGAAATGCTGATTTCTGCACGGTTTTTCTATTCGAGAATGTGCATTATGTAAACTTACAGAGAAAATATACAGTTATGGTAACCACGTTATGAAAACTATATGATTGAAAAATTCTTGAAAAATCAATGTATATTTTATAAATAATAGTATTTATGTAAACCGAATTATGTAAATAAACAGATAAACGTGATGTCTGCCATGAATACAGTTATGGAAACTAAATTATGACAACCAAAAACGAGAAATATTGCTTGAAATTTCAGCAAATACAAAATTCAAGATACAATTATGTAAATACAATTATGTAAACAAGCCGTGCAAAGATCTGCCCCGCGCGAATTTCTCGCGCGGGGCAGAGGGAATATATGCATTTTGGCAGGCTGCCGGTGCGCTGCGCGTCTGGCCGCAGTGAGCCGGTGCACCGTACATCCGGCTGTTGTGTGTCGTGTGCTGTGTGTCCGGCTTCGGCGTATTGCGCGCCGCGGCGCGCGTGTGCGGCCCTGCGGCGTTCCCGGCTTGTGCGCTGAGACGTGCGCGGCGGACCATGCGCACACACCCGCAGCCTTATGCGTACTCGACCTTGATGGTGTTCGTGTTGCCGCTGCGGCCGTTGATGATGCCGCCGGTGATGATGACCTTGTCGCCCTTTTCGAGCTGCATCACGCTGCGGCTGACCTGCAGCGCGTGGTAAAACAGCACGTCGGTGCTCTCGTACACCTCACTCATGACGGGCGTGATGCCCCACGAGAGGGCAAGCTTGCGGTAGGCGCGCTCGTTCGTGGTCAGGCCGATGATGTCCGTCGGGCCGCGGAAGCGCGAGATCAGCCGCGCGGTGCGCCCCGTGATGGAGCAGACGGTGATGACCTTCGCGCCGATGTCGATGGCCATGCCGCACGTGGCGTGGCTGATGGCGTCGAGCGTGTCATGGATCTCAAACTGCGTCTTGGGGAAGCGCTTGGCGTAGTTGATGTGCGCCTCGGTGTATTCGGCGATGCGGGCCATGGCGCTCAGCGCCTCGACGGGGTGCTCGCCGGCGGCCGTCTCACCGGAGAGCATGATGGCACTCGTGCCGTCATAGACGGCGTTGGCCACGTCGGCGATCTCGGCGCGGGTGGGGCGGATGTTGTGCGTCATGCTCTCGAGCATCTCGGTCGCGGTGATGACGCGCTTGCCGAGCAGGCGGCACTTGCCGATGAGCTCCTTCTGGATGCTCGGCAACTCCTCATACGGCACCTCGACGCCCATGTCGCCGCGGGCGATCATGATGCCGGTGCACTCGGTGAAGATGTCCTCGATGTTGTCGATGCCGGGCTGATTCTCGATCTTGGCGATGACGGAGATGTCCCCGCCGCCGTGCGCGCGCAGGAAGTCGTTGAGATCGACCAGGTCCTGCCGGCGCGACACGAAGGACGCGGCCACGAAGTCCACGTCGTTTTCGATGCCGAAGAGCAGGTCGCTCTTGTCCTGCTCGCTCAGAAACGTCTGCTTGAGCACCTTGTTCGGGAAGCTCATGCTCTTGCGGTCGGACAGCACGCCGCCGGCGGTGACGCGGCAGACAACGTCCGTGTCGGTCGTGGCGGTGACGGTCAGGGCGATGAGCCCGTCGTTGACGAGCACGGTGTCGCCCGGCTCGAGATCCTGCGCAAGGCCGGCGTAGCTCACGGACACGCGCTCGGCGCTGCCGGTGACAGGCTCGGTCGTGAATGTGAACGTGTCGCCGTTGTGCAGCTCGATCTTCCCGCCCTCGAACGTGCCGATGCGGTACTCGGGGCCCTTCGTGTCGAGCATGATGGCGATGGGCAGGTCAAGCTCTGCGCGCAGCTTCTTGATGCGGTCGATGCGCACCTGATGCTCGGCGTGCGTGCCGTGGGAAAAGTTCAGGCGCGCGACGTTCATGCCCGCGAGCATCATGGCGCGCAGCGTCTCCTCGCTGTCGCACGCGGGGCCGATGGTGCAGACGATCTTCGTTTTTCTCATATTCCGACTCCCTCTCTGAATGTTGCGGTTTACTTTTTCTTCTTGCCGAACCAGCGGCGCTCCTTGCGGCTGCGGCCCTCGGGCGCGTCGTCGTCGGCGGTGATGTTCCGGGCGGCTTCGGCCACGGCGTCGGCGTCAAAGTCCACGCCCATCTCGGCCGCGGTATTGCGCATCTGCTCAAAGAACTCGAGCTGGGCCTTGAGCGTCTGGAGCATCTCGCGCGTAAGTGCAAGGCCGCTGCCGACGCCGGGGTCGATGATGATGCCGGTGTCGTTCGAGGAGAGCACGAGCGGGGCATAGTCCTTCACGCCGAGCTCAACGCTGCCCATGTTGCGCCACTGCAGCAGGCGCGCGCGGTCGGTGAAGGAGCAGAAGAACGTGCGCCCGTCGTCGGTGCGCACCTTGCCGAACTGCAGGTGCTGCTGACCGTCGGCCGGGGCGGTCTCGCCCTCGGGCCGCTGGGCGGGGAAGAACAGCGGCGCCGCGATCATGGTCGCGGCCAGGCGCTGGAAGTTTTCCTTCGAGGCGTTGATCTTGCAGGCGTCGAGCGCGTCGCGCAGCTCCTCGGCCAGCGCGGCGCGCATGGCCTGCTCGGGCGTGCGCTCGCTGAGCTCGATGTGGAAATCGGGGTAGGCCACGCGCAGCATGTCCAGCGCGGTGCTCAGGCCCTGCACGTCCTCGTCGGGGCGGTCGTTGGCGGCCACGATGAACAGGCGCGGGCGGTGGTTGGCGCTGCGGTCGACGATGCCGGAGGCGTAGAGCTCCTCGAGCTTCGTCTGCACACACAGGGCAATGCAGTTGGGGTGCTCACTCGTGGCGGTCACGGCGATGGCGTAGGTCTCGTCGCCGTCCTGCACGGGCATTTTCGCCGTCTCGAGAATGTGCGGACGGCCGAGGGCGTAGGCGGCTTCGGCCTTGTGCTGCTCGCGCTCGGCGTCGGTCATGTCGTCGATGTTGTCCGGCTCCGTGTAGGCGCCGGCGGCCAGCAGCTCGCTCACGGCCTTGCGGCGGATGTCCTGAATACCGAGCAGCTGCATGGCGCGCGAGCGGTCGGCGGCGACGTGGTCGTACAGATCGTTAAAACTACTCATATGCTTCCTTCCCGGGGTCCCATTCGCCCCTTGGTTTTCTTTGCCGCCATTATAACACACCCCGCGCCAAATGCAAAGCGCCGATTCGCCGCGGCAGATTGCACAAACATTGCCGCGGGGCGCAAAAAAATTTCTTGCCGCAGAGCACCGGTTTCTCTTTGCAAGCGGCAAAAATATTGGTATAATGATTTTGTATGAAAACTTGGGTTTCTGCGCCTGTGCGCAGGACGTGGAAATTTTCAAAAAGAGAGGAAGTTACGATATGATTCCACACGGCAAAGAGATCAAGGTGTTCACCGGCTCGTCCAACCCCGATCTGGCGGACATGATCTGCAAGAACCTCGGCATCTCCCTGGGCAAGAGCACGGTCACGGCGTTTGCCGACGGCGAGTGCTCCATCTCCATCAACGAGCCCGTCCGCGGCGTGGACGTGTTCATCGTGCAGAGCACCTGCAAGCCGGTCAACGACAGCCTCATGGAGCTGCTGGTCATGATCGACGCGATGAAGCGCGCCTCCGCCGGCCGCATCACCGCCGTCATCCCGTACTTCGGCTATGCCCGGCAGGACCGCAAGGCCAAGGCCCGCGACCCGATCTCGGCCAAGCTCGTGGCGAACCTGCTGACCGTCGCCGGGGCCGACCGTGTGCTGACCATGGACCTGCACGCCGCGCAGATCCAGGGCTTCTTTGATATCCCGGTGGACAACCTTTACGGTGCGCCGCTGTTTGCCACGCACTACCTGCGCCGCTTCGGCTACGGCCGCGAGGACATGGTCGTTGTCTCGCCGGACGTCGGCAGCGTGGCGCGCGCGCGCTCTTTCGCCATGAAGATGGGGCTCGGTCTCGCCATCGTGGATAAGCGCCGCGAAAAGGCCAACTGCTCCGAGGTCATGAACATCATCGGCAATGTCGAGGGCAAGACCTGCCTGCTGCTCGACGACATGGTCGACACGGCCGGCAGCCTGTGCGGCGCGGCCAAGGCCATCGTTGAGGTCGGCGGCGCGAAGGAAGTGTATGCCTGCGCGTCCCACGGCGTGCTCTCCGGCCCGGCCATCGACCGCATCAACGACAGCGTCATCGACGAGCTGCTCCTGCTCGATTCCATCCCGTATCCGAAGGACAAGCCGGCCTGCGACAAGATCCACTATCTGCCCGTCGCGCCGATGTTCGCCGAGGCCATCAACCGCATCTATGAGGAAATGAGCATCTCCTCGCTGTTCGAGTGATGTTTTTTTCCGATCACGGCGGCGTGCAGTGGCTGGTCGTGTTTCTCGGCAACCCGGGGCTGAAGTATCAGAACACGCGGCACAACGCGGGCTTTCTCACGGCGGACGTCGTGGAAAAGGACTGCGGTGTGCGCATCGACCGGCTGCGCTTTCACGCGCTCACGGCACAGGCGGAGCTCGGTGGGCAGAAGGTCCTGCTCATGAAGCCTATGACCTACATGAATCTCTCCGGCGAAGCGGTACACGAGGCCGCTTCCTTTTACAAGATCCCTCCGGAGCGGGTCCTGGTGGTCTCCGACGAGGTGGCCCTTCCCCCCGGAAAGATCCGGGTCCGAAAAAATGGCAGTGCCGGCGGCCACAACGGCCTGAAAAACATCATTGCCCACCTTGGCACCGACCAGTTTCCCCGGGTTCGGGTGGGGGTGGG
>QWCY01009616.1_pt1 | contig 15112 bp, 18 predicted proteins | sample 1972631 | NCBI WGS metagenome assembly QWCY01 (sample SAMN09866696, study PRJNA288562) | Human gut metagenome isolate pre1_stool, whole genome shotgun sequencing... | isolation source: gut | host: Homo sapiens | place: USA: California
AGCGACAGCTCCACGTCTTTGCCCTGCTGTTCCTCGAAAGGCATACAATAACCGCTATCGGATTGCAGGATCATTTCTTCTGTATATTTCATGCTGTTTACCTATTGATTCATATCCCTATCTTCTCATCCCTCCGCCATGCGTCTGTTCCTCTGCCGGAAGTTCGGGCGTCCGGGTGCGCTGCACGTTTTCTGTCTCCGGCGTTCGGAAGACACCCGCATTGTTGCCGATGAGCATCATGCCGAGGAATGCGCCGGCAATCTTGCCCAGCCAGCCGAAGCGTCCGAATATGAGGAACGCCGCCGCAACCAGCCCGGCAATACTCAGCCCCGACACGTTGCCGCTGCCGAGGTTACGGAAAAAGTTGCCGAACATATCAAGGCCTCCGCCACCGGAGGCTTGGCGCAAAAAGTTCGACACACCGTTCAGCTTGTTGTCGATGCCGGTTACCGCACCGCTGACCGAACTGACGGCTTCCCCGGCCTTGCCCGTCAGTTCACGCACTCCGTCCGCCGTCTCCGCGAGGGTATTCGTTGCCGGTTCGCCGATGACCGCATCGCTCACGATACGCACCACGCTTTTGTCGGTGGTCAGCTTCTCCCAGCCCACATAACCGACCGCACCGCCGATGGTCGCCGTCTTGACGGCCTGACCCGCGCCACGCAAGGTCTGCGAAGGGTGCAGCACTGCCTTACCCATACTTTTGCCGGTAGTCGCTGTAGCCGTACCGACACCTTTCATGGCCTTGCCGCCATATTTCAATAGTGTACTCCAAACGCCCATACGTTGTCTGTTTTTAAGGTCTTACATTTCTTCCTATCTGCCGCCAGCGTCTTTTGGCGGCTTCCACGATATCCCGTTTGTCGGCTGCCGGGCGTGCCCCCTCGTCGATTTCACGCCAGATGTCGCCCATCGTCGTGTATTTCACCGCCTTGGTCAGCCGTTGCAGTTTCTTGTTCATCATCTTGAGCTTCGGACGGATGCCAAATACGATTTCCATGCGCTCCTTCTCCGTCATTTTGTTGTCTGACAGGCACGCCATGCGGATGTCATTCACAATCTCCACGCTGTTCATAATCAGTTCCCGGTAAATGCGGTTCCGTTGCGTGGAGAGAGCAACGGCCAGCGCGTTGGGACTATTGCGGCTTACCTGTCTGGTAAAGTCTCCCATATTGTCCGTCAGCCTTGATATTTCGTGGTAAAAACCGTATATCTGCGCTGCGTAGCAGATTATCGACCGGAAAGAGTCCAAATAGTTGTTGAACTCCCGTTGCAGGTCGGTCGTGGCTTTCACTTCCTCTTTCGTCCACAGGTGTCCGGTGGTCTGTATCAGCATGACCTTCTCCTGGTTCTTCAGCTCCTTTTCCGCCTTGTCGGTATAGAGCAGGATCATCCCGGCAAGCACGGGGTCGTTCTGTGCCCGAACCTTGCCGATACCGATGCACAGCAATAAGATGCCTATCCAAATCGTCCGTTTCATCATTCACCTGATTTTATCGTGCAAGGACGGCAGCCCTGCGCCAACGGGACATGGCCATCCGTGCCGCCTCTCCGTTGTTGCGGTCGAGCATCCCGGCCGTCACGTTGTTCCACACGTCATTGAGGGTATAGTACCGTATGCTCAGGTAGAGCAGGTGCAGCTTCCGGCTGAAAACCGAAAGTTTGTCGTTCAACGCCCACAAGGTCTTGCTGCGTTCCGCACCCGTGAGCATATTCTCTTTGCCGCCCTTGGCCACTGCGTCATTCAGGAGCGTGAAGACCGATACCAGTTCCGTTGCCGTCTCGATATACAGATTGTTCATGCTCATGGAGGCGATGATGCCCTGCGGGTTGTTTCGGATGGCGTTGCCCAATTTCCCTAACGTGAGAAAGATTCTCACGCCGTCGTTGTAGAGATGGGTGCAGGCTTTCAGCGATGAAGCGTAGCCGCTTACCGTCTTGAGATAACTGTTGTACTGCTTCTCCCATTTGTGGATGCGGTTAAACTCGGCGGCGATGCTGTTCTGCAGCATAGCTGTCTTCGTCTGACCATTTATCTGTTTCTCTATTTGGTCATTGATAACCTCGTTGCCCTCGGCCAACGCCATCCATTCCAACGGATTGGACGCCGTGATTTGGGCTTTTGCCCAGTGTGGCATCAGGCAGAGGGCAAAAATGACCAGACTAATGATTCGTGATTTCATATATTCCCTTTTTTCGTTTGTTATACTCGACCCGTTCCCGGATAAGCGTTACCACATCGAAGTTGTGTCTGATGCCTACCAAATCAAGCCGGGGTGTATTCCTGTCCATCGAGAAGATGCGTACCGTCTTTAGGCCGCAAAGCTGCTGCATGAGGCTTTGGTGTTCCACAAAGTCCACGATACGATATTGTTCCATGTAGTCCGTCTTCCGGGACAGCACCCCATGCCTGCTGATAAGCTGCTCGCTACCGATGTGGTAGCGTGTCCGGCGCAGATAGATGAAACGGTACAGCAATGCCAAAGAAAGCAATGCGGCAACCGATACGGCAAGAGCTGTCAGAGGCAGTCCCTCCATGCCACCGTACACCCATGCTGCACAGCACAATACGATTGCGGGCAGCTCGTCGATGACGAACTGTCCGGCGTGCGGTTGCAGCACGATGCTTTGGAAATGTCCTGTGGGTGCATCGGTCATCATCGGCGAAAGTGTGTTTGTTGTTCCTCTTCCGGTGACTGTTCTCTCGCCTGTGTCTCATCGACCGTCTCTTCCTGTTTCTGCCCGGCCAAAAGCTGTTCGTTCCAGTCCTTGTTGGGATAGGTAGGCTGTTCACGGACAAAAGAGGCGTCATTCGCCTTGTCCAGACCGAGGAACTCCCGCAATCCTTCACGGAACTCCTTGTAATTTCCGTTCATGATATCCGTCTGTTCCCGTATGTCGTCCGGATGGCACAGGCCGCTCGAACGCATCGACATGGCTTCTTCCCATGCGGATTCATATTTCCCGTAGCTCGACCGCAAAGCGTCGGGCAGCAGGTCTATGTCTCCTTCATCGAGGTTCTTGCCGTCAGCGACGGAATCCAGATAAGGCTTCCGCTCCGGTGTCTCCTCGATGGTGGAACGGACAGCCCGGTACATCTCCTGTTGCAGGTTCTTGGCAAACTCGATTCCCGCAAGGTCGGTATCGAAACAGATGTGTTGCTTGGCAGGAAGCGAGAGCGTGAGGACACCCCGCATCTGTTCCACCGTCGGGTTACCGCCGGTAGATATGAAGACCGCTTTCCGCAAATCCTTGTCGTTGGCCTGATGAAGCTGGTAATAGGCCATCGCGTCGTATGCACTCTCGAACCAGTAGATATGCTTGGCTTCGGTAAGCGTAGTTTTGGCTGGGCTGGCAATCCATAGCCCTTGGCTCGAATTGCTCCCTTCCGCCTTCCCTTTATAACTGCCGCTGCCATCCATGCGAGGGCGCCCTCGCTCTTCCAGACCGACAACCTGTCCCGTATCTTTCGGAACGGTCAGCGGAAAGGCGAGGTTGGTGTATTTCATGCCGTCCTCACGGTGTTTCGTCGCCAGACAAAAGTTCCGGTGGAAGGCGTATTGCGTGTAAAGGTCGATGCCCCGATGCTTGAAGAACGGATAGAACTTCTTTTGTGTCGCCCGATCCTGCGGATTGAACTGGTGAATGTCGTAATCCGCCATGTCAAACGGCTTCACATCCCGTTTAGGCTGGATAATCCGGGTATCCCGGTCAGCGACGGGATGGTTCAGCAACCGGTTGCAGACAAGGTTTACCAGTCGGTCGGGAGACACACCGGCATGGTATTCCGCGAAAAAATGCGGATGCTCCTTGATAAAGGAAATGATGTTATACGACTTCTGCTGTTGCGGTTTGAAACAACATTTCCCTTGCTGCGTGACAATGAATTTGTCGTTGCGGATGCGCCGCCCCTCGCTGTCCAACCGGACATACGAGGGATAGCGCAGGCCGTCACGCCGGTTCAGGTGATAGCCCGCGTCGATAAGCACGTCCTGAATGTTCAGCCTGCGCAGAAAATCGTCATAAGTCAGTTCGCCCTCTCTCATGGTTTACCTCCCCATTCTCATATCATTGATTTCACGGTTCATCTCTGCCTCGAAACAACGGATGGCCACATCCCTCGGCGTATCGACACCCGGCTTGAAGTACGGGCGTGGCGGACCGCCGAAACACTCGCCGTAGAACTCCGGGGCATGGCAGTGATGGTGGATGCCGTGTGCGACACCCGCCGCGACTACCGTACCTGCGGTGAGGGCGGCAAAGATTTTCGTGCCGAGACCCCGCTGTGCTTCCGGGCGTGTTTTCATGTCCACTTCGCTGAAAATCTTGGAAAAGAGCTTCATCCGGTGATAGTCATCCACAGCAAGGAACTTGTCGTAGTCCCGTTGGGTTATCTCATGGCTGATAGCCTGACCGTCGATAACGGCGGTCATCCTGTATTTCCCCTCGGTCTGTGCCGGTTGAACGGCTATCTGGCTCACTTCGACTTCCCGCCCGTGTTTCTCTTCCCGATACCATCCCTTGTTTTCATTCAAAAACTGGAGGTCACGCCCGTCCACTACCGCACCGATATTTCCCTGTACGGATTCCTCTTGCTGTTGCAGCGAGGTTTTCACTGGCATAAAAGCCTCTTGCTCCTGCCGTTGGCGTTGTTTCAAATCCTGCTGTACTTCGGGATGCAGACCGATAGCGATGCGTTGATCGCTGTTGAGAGCCTCCATCGTCACTTTGTCGGAAAAGTCAGCCCCGATAATGCCGTTCAGCAGTTCCAGACGTTTCTCTACGGGCTGCTCCTCGATGGGTGCGGCAACCAGTGTCCTCACTTCCTCTTCCGTCAGGTCATAGACCATATCGGCTTGGACGCTTTCCGACTGCACGGTCAGCGTCTGCTTTTCCGCATCCACGACAAGACCGTGCGAGGCAAGGCACTCCGCCCATTTCTCGTTGGAGAAATAGACCGGAGAGGCTATAAGCTCCTTGTACGGCCGTGCCGGTTCCTTGCTGCGTGGACGGCTGACCATCGGCGTGATAGCCGCCTGCAAGTCCTGCAGCACATCCCGTTGCTGTACGGGCTGCTCCTGTTGATGCCCCTTGTAATAGAAGCCGTAACCGCCTGATTGCAGTTCGCCGGGCTTCATGCGCCCGTCGGGGCGTTCGGGTACGATGGACGGCCCCGGAAAGAACAGTTGGCCGCCGACCCTGCGAAGGTGGAAGCCCAACTGGTTGCGAGGTGTCCAGCCAAGGAACGGCGGGGGCATTCCCATACGCCCCATGCGCCCGTACTCGCCGATGACGATGCGGTAGCCGTGCAGCCCCATAGCCACACGACCGTTGGCATTGCGGGCATGGACGAAGTTCTTGGGCATATAGAAGTCCTTGCCCACGATGCTCGTCAGCACGTTGTAGGCCTTCTTGTTGGCAGTGTTCGTTCCCCAGTCCGTGAGTGCCAACATCTGACGTTCGGTGATCGGATAGACCAGCAGGGGCGAGTCATGTCCCTGCACGATCAGCCGATACCCTGCATCGTCAAGTGCAACATGGGCTTGAAGCCCGTTGCGCATCAGCATATCGCGCATTTCGGGCTGCAAGTCCATCTGCCGGGGATTGGTATTCGTTCGTATCGCCATAGTCTGATTGTTTTCGTTATGCGTCTCCGCTTTCCATTGCTGCCTCCAACTGTTCGTCCTTGAAGCGGACGAACTCGGCGGCGGATTCGTTGCCGACTGCAAGCCCTTTTTCCTCGCAGTAACGGGCGTATTCCTCCTGCCAGTCGGCGGAGAAATGATTGACGTAATCGAGCCAGCCGTATTCGCCGCTCTGCATCTTCCCGACAAGTACGTCTTCGGGATAATATTCGTTCTGTGCCATAATGTACGGATTGATGTTTTACTTATGGAGAGCTGTCGCACGATTGCGCTCGCCGCTCTTCTTCTGTTCGTTCCACAGCTCTTCGGTGTAGTCTTCCTCCGAAACGTAGTCAAGGTTACCGTCATCGTCCATGACCCAGCAGCCGTAGCACCCGAAGGTGTATTTGTCCCACTCTCGCTTGGGTTGGTTGCGCCATTGCTGCGCGTCGCCCGAACAGATGCGGATGCCGGTCTTGGCATGAAGGTCGATGCCCACTGTGGCAGGCTCGCCGCCCACGACTACCGTCAGCGGCTCGCCGTGCTGCATCCCGTTTACCTCCACCGTACCGAGGCGCATGACCTCGGCCAGCACTTTCAGGTTGCGTGCGATGATGGGCGTGGGGACATACATCACCTGTTTCGTCTCGGCGTCAATCTGTACGAAAGCCTTGCTGCTCCGTCCGTCCGACATTTCCACATCGGCGACAATCGCCTTGCCGTCGAGCAACTGTTTCTGCTGTGCTTCGTCATACCGCTCCAGTGGAGAGGATTTCAGTGCCGGATAGAACACCACATCCACCTGACCGTCGTCCATGCGGATAAAGGCAAAGCGGCTGCGGCTCTCGATTTGCCCGCCATGCTCGTCAGTGACACGCACGGGAAGCACGGGAGAATGCCGGCCGTTGCAGATGTCTTCCAACACACGCATCGGCAAGTCCTCGATCATTTCCCTTGTAAGACCGAATCGTTCCAGTGTCGAAAAGGGTAATTCATCAAATTCAATCTGAACTTTTTTCATACTATATTCATATTATAAAATTGTACTATACAAAGATAGAGACATCTTATTATGACGGACAAAAATACAGCTATATAAATGGTTGTAATATGCTGTTTTTATCTTCATTAGTACAATTATCTAATCAAAATCGTACTAATAGACGCAAAATATCAAACCAATACAAGAAATGACGGTAGTTTGTTTCCGACATGAAAATTCCCGTTATAACTTTGCCGAATGAGAAAAATTCTACTGATAGCAATATCGGGTATTTCATTCTGCACGATGCCCGTTCAGGCGCAGTTCAACACGATTGCCAAGACACCAGAAAGATACAAGGTAGAAGCCTGTAAGAAGTTGTGGATTGACCGTTATCTCAGTGTGTCTTATCCATTGCAGCGCATCAGAATTACATCGCCATACGGCTACCGGAAAGACCCGTTTACCGGGAAGAGGAAGTTTCACGGGGGTATCGACCTGCACGCACGGGGCGAGCAGGTATTGGCCATGATGGAGGGGGTGGTCGTCAAAGTGGGACAAGACAAGACGTCCGGCAAGTATGTGACACTGCGGCACGGAAATTACACCGTCAGCTATTGCCACCTTTCACGGGTGCTGGCCGCCAAGGGTACGGTAGTCCGTCCCCGCGATGCCGTCGGTATTACCGGCTCGACCGGACGAAGTACAGGCGAGCACTTGCACGTCACCTGCAAGCTAAATGGCAAGAATATCAATCCCTCGGTTCTCTTCGATTACATCAAATCCATGCAGCAGGAGTGTGTGTCGGCATTAGCTGGACTGTTATAGGGCTGTTAAGCCAACACCTCATCCAGGTGACTGTAATTCAGAAGTTTGATTTCTCCAGCAGTATTTTCGAGTGTACCCGCATAGGCCACCGCCTTACCCAGTATGGTTTCTTTGACCCAGCCGTCCATTTGTTTCAACGCCTTCTCGAAGTCCGCATGGTAGGTCATCGCCGACTTGATTTCAATACCGTATAGCCCCGAATGTTTTTTCAACAGCAAATCGACCTCGTTCTGGTTCGAATCCCTGTAAAAATAGAGGTTGCTTTCCTTGCCTTGGTTATACCGCCGCTTCAAGGCTTCCGTTACGATGAAGTTCTCGAACAACGCCCCACGCATCTTGTCCCGTGCAAGCTGTTCCGGCGATTCGATGCCGAGCAGGTGACAGGCAAGCCCTGTATCCGTAAAATAGAGCTTGGGAGTTTTAGTCAGCCGTTTGCGTGTGTTCTCGAAATAGGGAGGTAGCAGGAAAACAATATAAGATGCCTGTAAGACGGACAGCCATGCCGTAACGGTATGTGAACTGACACCGATTTCGTTGGCCAGTTCAGAGGCTTTGAACAGCGATCCGATACGTCCGGCGCAAAGCCTGATGAATGTGTGGAACTGCATCATGTCCTTGATTTGTAGCAGGTCGCGCACGTCCTTGTCCAGATAGGTTTTCATGTACGCCGGATAAAGAAATTTGGGTATGTTACGGCCCGAATAAATGGCAGGGTAAAACCCGTTAAACAGCAGGTTGTCAAGAGGCGTATCGGTGATCTGCTCCCGTATTTCGGAGTATGACAGGGGGAGCAACTCGAAAACGGCGGTACGTCCTGCCAAAGACTGTGTAACCTTTTTCAGCATGGCAAACTGCGAACTGCCCGAAAGGATAAACCGCCGGTCGGCATCATTGTCCACCATACCCTGAATATACGACAGCAGGTTCGGAGCGTTGTGTACCTCGTCAAGAATCATGCCCTCCGTGTGCTGGTTCAGAAAAGCGACCGGGTCGTTTTCGGCGAAACTCCGGACATCAAGATTTTCCAACGAGTAATACGGTAGGTATGAGAACAAGTTGCGGAGCAGCGTCGTCTTTCCGGACTGGCGCGGTCCTGTTACCGTAATGACTGAAAAATAGCGGTAAGCCTCTTCTATCACGGCGGATAGCTCCCTGTGGATATATTTTGCCTCCATACTGTTTATGCAATTTTGAAATACAACTGCAAAATTTTCTATCATATACGACTCTTCTTTTTTACAAAATCCTTGCTTTTACCGGCAGGTCATTCTTTACTCTTTTCGTCGGCGAATGTAGGACGAAGCGCATAATCGCCAAGCCGCATTGCATTCGGATGACGAAAACAGACTGTTACACGGTCGGTTTTCTATCCGGGTTTGGCTTATGATGCCACAGCTTCATCCTCTGGCTGCCTCAAAAAGCTGAAAACAAACCTGCACGGCAAACGAAAGCAGGGAAAAAGAAAAATCAGCATGATAGTTCAACCAATTAAAAGTAAACAAGTATGGTAGAAGAAATTAGACAAGACGACAAAGTGATATTATCGAGCGAAGACGGTTTTTCCGTCCCTATGATTTTCAACAACCTTTGTGGAAAGAATTTCATTGGCAAAGAATACAAGGACTATATCAGGCATATAGCCTTTGAGGAAATGGGACTTAAGCCGGGCATCGTGTCCCATTATCGGGACGGTGTTCTATATAAGAACGGCACAATCCCGGAACTTTGAACAGGTAAACCAAAATAGGAACAGCAAAAATCAAAATTTATACAAATATGGAAACAACAACTATTCATCCGGCAGAAGCCTATCTCCGAAACGAGCAGAATTCCACCTCTTTATATGTAAGGATTGCAGGACAACGTAGGCGATTATTCATCAACCGCAATGAAAACGTCATCGGCATTATTGCGCCAAGAAAACGAAAAAGCGGGTACATCTTCACGGATTGGGCAAGCATTGAGAAGATATACTATCCGTCATCCTCTCCCGAAGATGCAGCGGACATAGGAAAGAAACAGGTCTTGAAATACCAGAAACTTGCCCGACTTGCCACGCATACGAATGATTGGCTTCGCAAAATCGCTAATGCCGATTTGGATAAATCCCTCTACGAGAACCGCATCACGACCGGCACACGCATCGACGGCAAGTGTATCGGACTTGCCACCATCGAGAAGTATTGCAGCAGTTGGGATATGGCTCGTTTCAGAACGGCACTGAAGCAAGGCGAAAAGTTTTCCACCGGACGCTTCGACTTTTGTGGCTATGACGGTACGTTATGGTGTGAGCCACGCGAAAATGGAGATATGGCGGCTGGATTCAGCAAAGAATACAGGAATTGTGGCAACGGCTACTATTATCTGCTTATCAACGATGAATACATGATAGGCTATGACATAGACTGAGTTATATGCAAGACCGTATCGGGCAAAGTCTCGGTACGGTTTGTTGTTCCGATCGACCAACGGCCTTTTATAAAATTCCTTTCTCCCTCATATAGCCTTACATCCTGCGGCCAGTTTGCTTCAAGCAGCCTCACGCATTTTGTGTAACACGTTACATAAAGTGCGTGAAGCCCCTTTTTGCAAAAGGACGGACACGGACAGACTTGGCATTACAGGGGGCGGGATAAATCCTGCCCTCTGTAGTCCCAAGACAGTCCATCGGAAAGTCCGTCCCGGCTGGCCGCCTCACTCTTTTATTCATAAATCTTTCCTTTTCTAACGGATTCCCATTAAACCCAAGTCCGCTGCCGTGCGACCTACGGAACAGAATTTTCCGCAAAGGTAACCGGCGGCTCCAATCCTGCCAATGCCGGCATACTGCCGCAAATGACACGTAAAAATCTTCCTCTCCGCTGTCGAGCGTATTTTTCCGGATCAGCCTTGTCCGATTGTTCCCCGCCACCTTCTGAAAGCAGAAAAATCTTCCCGGCGGTCGCAAACAGACCGAACAAAGGGAAATAGTAATCTTGATTCATGAGTATTACAAAAACAATAATAAGTATGGAAATATTAAAAATAGTAATTCCCAAGTGGAATATAGCGGAAATTACTGGCTATGACCCGATGACAACCTTTTGGCAGGACTTCTCTATGGCAGACAAGTTCGGGAATGAAGCCATAGCTGACACATACAGAAAGGTTAAGGCAGAATGGAAAGATAACTACAAGCATTGGACAGAGCTGTGCCTTGTACTTAATCACAAAATTTGGCAATGGCACGAGCGGGACAACCAGAAAGCCACGCTCTATGACCGCCGAATGGCCAGACGAGCTGCAGGAGTATTACTTTCAAATAACGGATTAAAGCAATCGGTAGGACGGTGTGAAGTCTCCCCACTATAAACTCAAAACTATGACCGCTCAAGAAAAGATACAAAAAGTAACGGAAATATCCCAAAGCAAAGGCTGGAGTATAAGTGTGGATGACAAAAATAAATCAAATATTCAGTTCGACTTCCAACGCTATACCAACTATGGGCAGGATTTTAATTTCAGTGCCGAAATGAAATGTGAGGACATTGATACCCTCATTGCTGACATGGAACAATATTTCGAGGGTTTTGACCCGGATTACGAAGCCTATCTATGGATTGGAAATGATGGGCACGGTAAAAATGGCGCACCTTACCACATCAAGGACATTGTATCGGATATGGAGGAAGCGGAAAAACAAATACACGACTTGTTGGAAGCACTTGAGACAGAATTTATCTAATGCGCATGATGATGATTTATAAGACTAATTCCAAAATGAGCTTATTTTGCTGTTATACAACAAATACTAAATGTAGTATATACTAAGGTTAGTAAAGTAGGATATTAGGAAATATCCCATCAGAAATGATAGAATGCACTACATTTAGTCAATCAGTATTTTAGTATAGTAGTAGATGCTATAATACTAAAATATACAAAAGTAGTAAAATAGTATACACTAATAATAGTAAATACTAAAAATAGTATTATCTTTGTATCAGATATAAAGACACGAAATTATGACAAAAATAATCGCAGTTTTGAACCACAAGGGCGGTGTCGGAAAGACAACTACCACCATCAATCTTGCTGCCGCATTGCAGCAGAAGAAAAAGCGTGTACTGCTCATCGACATGGACGGTCAGGCAAACCTCACGGAATCCTGCGGTCTCTCCATCGAAGAGGAACGGACGGTGTACGGAGCGATGAAAGGCGAATATACCTTACCGGTATTCGAGTTGGAAAACGGTCTTTCCGTTGTACCGTCCTGCCTCGATTTGTCGGCGACAGAATCCGAGCTTATCAACGAGCCGGGGCGGGAATTAATACTAAAAGGGCTGATTGCAAAATTGCTTGAAACCCGTAAATTCGACTATATCCTGATTGACTGTCCGCCCTCGCTGGGTTTGCTGACACTGAACGCCCTCACATCGGCGGATTTCCTGATTATCCCGGTACAGGCGCAGTTCCTCGCCATGCGCGGAATGGCAAAGATTACAAATGTGGTCGGGATTGTCAAGGAACGTTTGAACCCAAACCTAAATATCGGCGGCATTGTCATCACCCAGTTTGACAAGCGCAAGACGCTCAACAAAAGTGTGGCGGAACTAATCAGCGAATCGTTCTGCGACAAGGTATTCAAGACCGTCATCCGGGACAATGTATCATTGGCCGAAGCTCCGATAAAAGGCATGAATATCTTTGAGTATAACAAGAACAGCAACGGGGCAAAGGACTACATGGAGTTAGCAAAAGAAGTGTTGAAATTAAAATAAAAACGATATGGGCAAAAGTGATTCATTGAAAAACGGCATGAGAAGCGGACTGGACGGCTTGCTGTCATCCACCGGGAAGTCCACGCAAAAGAAAGAACCTGCACCGGTCAAAACGGAAAAAGAGCCTGCTGTACATTGCAACTTTGTCATAAACAAAAGTATTCATACCCGGATGAAGTACCTCGCCATCGAAAAGAATATGTCTCTACGGGACATCGTGAACGAGGCGATGAAAGAGTATTTGGAAAAGCACGAGAAATAACCGGTACCTGTTTATACCCTCCTGGGTGTTCTCCTGTTCTATTACCTCTTATAACCGCATGGTTGTATTACTTTTTTATTTATTCCACTTGCCGCTTGTCCGGCCTCGTTCCTGCCATCGCCGGTTGGTTTTCCAGACGCAAATTTGGACTGCCGCGCTTGATTTCACCGCTTTGAAGTGCATTTCTCGTAAAATTCTTCCTTCCTGCGAAAGAGTAATTTTCCGGAAAAAGCGTTGAAAATAGCTTGTTCGTCAGTCCCTTGAAGCATCTGTAAATCCCAAGCGGTTCAGGCAGAGAAAAGAACCGAAAAAAGGGAAAATAAAAAAATCAAATATCAACCAATTAAATTTTATGATTATGGCAACAACAGCAGTTCAAGCAGTAGAGAAGAACATCACATCGGTAGCATTGGCAGACATTCAGCCGAGTAACTACAACCCACGTAAGAACTTTGACGAGACAAGCCTTGCGGAACTTGCCGAGAGCATCCGTCAGCAGGGAGTGCTTCAGCCTATCGGTGTGCGCCCTATTGCGGACAACCGTTTCGAGATTGTATTCGGAGAACGCAGATACCGTGCTTCCCTCATGGCTGAATTGGCGGAAATTCCGGCTATCGTCATGGAAATTTCAGACGAGACAGCCGAGGAAATGGCGGAGCAGGACGAAATCACAATCAGCGTGGCAAGTGAAATCTGCCGTTATGGGGAAGAGATACAGCGTGAGGTGTACGACCAACATCTGAAAGAGGGGGTGCAGTACAATAGTTGGCGAGGCATGAAAGCTTCCGAGGTGGCACAAAGCATCGAACGGCAATACACCGCAGACCTCAATCGCTATTCATTCGACAAAACCCTTTGTCTTTCATGCCCTCACAATACCAATAATATGATGTTGTTCTGTGAGGGTGGTTGCGGAAATTGCGCCAACCGCGCTTGCTTGGTGGAAATGAACACATCGCACCTTACCGAAAAGGCTATGCGGCTCATGGAACAGCACCCTGCCGTTCCCCTCTGCCACGAAAGCTACAATTACAATGAAGCTGTCATCGACCGACTTACCGCTATGGGCTACGAAGTGGAAAGCCTTAAAACCTATGCAACGAAATACCCCGAAAGCCCCCAAGCACCTCAAAAAGAGGATTATGATACCACCGAGGAATACGAGGATGCAGAAAAGGATTACGGGCAGGAATTGAACGGTTACACCGAAAAATGCGAAGCAATCCGCACCCGAAGCGAAGCAGGAGAAATCTCCCTCTATCTCCGTATTGAGAGCAACGACATTACACTGTGCTATGTTGCAAATACCGCTACCACCGTAAACGGTACAGCAACCGAAATGCCGCTTTCACCTATCGAGAAGTTGGAAAAGCAGGACAAACGCAACAAGGAGATTGCCCTCGAAAAGACCGTTGAAGACACCAAAAAGCGGATTTTAGAGGTCGATATGTCAGAGCGCAAATTTGGACAGGACGAGGAGAAAATGGTGTATTTCTTCCTGCTCTCCTCACTCCGCAAAGAGCATTTCAATGAGGTGGGAATTGAAGATAAAGGTTCTTATTACTACCTTACGAGCGAGGACAAAATGCGCATCATCGAGAACCTTACCGCCAAGCAGAAAGCCGTTATCCGCAGGGATTATCTGATTGCCAATTTCAAGGACGCATTCGGTAACAACGCCACAGCCTCCCTGTTGCTTGGCTTCGCCCAAAAGCATATGCCCGAAGAACTTGCCAATATCCAAGACGGATATAATGAAGTGTACGAAAAGCGGCACCAACGCATTAAGGAAAAAAAAGCCGCTTTGCAGGAACAAGCCACGCAGGAAGCGGAACAACCCGATGAACCGCAACCCGAAGCGGAAGCACAGACCGAACCGCAAACGGAAGAAATATGCTCCGGACAAAGGACCCAAGTACCTCTTTTAACTTTCTGACGAACCCGTCACCACCCACCCTTCCTCCATTCATAGCTTTCGTTTCCTCTCTTTTTTACCATTTTCAACTTCCCTTTTATAGCGTTTCCCCAGCTTCATTCCCTGTCAGCCCCGGTTTGGTTTTATCAGATGCAAAGGTCGGCCGTCGCGCTTGATCCGGCGGCTTGAAATGTATTTCCTGCAAATTCTTCCTTCCCTCAGAAAGAGTAATTGGCAGGAAAAGCCTCCCGTATGAAGCTGTACCGACAACCGTTTACCGCATCTATAAAATCCCAAAGCGGTTCCGACAGAAAGGAATCGAACGGAGGGAATAAAAAACAAATCATTAAAATTCAAGATTATGGACAACATCAAGGAAAGCAAGGAGTACCAGCTCGCCAAAGACTGGGAAAGAGCAGTGAACGATTACGGCTTCAATCCCAAACGGTTTGCAGCCGCTATCCCCGAAATTTGACGGCAATATCTACATCTGCCGTATCGTGAAATCCAACGAAGGTGAAGAACTACTTATCGGCTCTACCGCTCTGCTCGATGCACTTCATCCGGGCAGTTTCGAGGACGAGAGCGAAGGTTTTGCAAGTAAGGAAGCCGAACAAATATATGACGAGGTTTTCTTTTTCGCCGATGCGAAGACCCTCAAATTACCGGACGATGAACTCATCACGGAATTAAAAGAGGATAACCCCGAATGGTTCAACTAACATAAATCAATAATCATAT
>QWCY01004244.1_pt1 | contig 15106 bp, 12 predicted proteins | sample 1972631 | NCBI WGS metagenome assembly QWCY01 (sample SAMN09866696, study PRJNA288562) | Human gut metagenome isolate pre1_stool, whole genome shotgun sequencing... | isolation source: gut | host: Homo sapiens | place: USA: California
CGTATTCCAGAGCTGATCCAGATTCAGCCGCTCTTCTTTTCGGGGAGCGGTAGCCGAGCCGATTTTCCGGGGCATTTTCTACTCCTGTGTTTTGGTATTACTGACTGGTTGCTCGTCAGGGGTGGGCCACCCGGCCACCCGACGCACACAGGGCGTTTCGCTTTGTCAGCTTTTCAGCTCATAGTAGAGTGGAGGGAACTCATGAGGATAATCAGCGTTACTATATCGAACAACGTGTCTAATTTCCGCAGGAGCAATATCTTGATGAGAAGCATCCCAAGAAGTAGGCAAACGAGGACTGCCTTAATATGTAAAAGAGCCTCATATAAATATATAAGGTTTTCCTCATGTGGTGTGTACAAAGACAAGACCATTGCAGCGGCCCAAAGCGCCATCGAAACTGGTGAGAATCTTTCAATTTCAAATCCTGATAAATAGGTCTGTATTGTCTTTCTCATAGTTTTTCCTTTTTTGCTGAGATCGGTTTTGCCGTACACTCGCTTTATCAGCTTCTCCATGCCTGCCATTCGTTTTGAGTTTTTTTACGTCATTATTCAAATTGTTAGGATGCTCTATGGAAATTACAGGTTTTTTAACAGCAATATTTACAGGTATTACGGCAGGTATTGCCGTATATAATCAAGTAAAAATTAAACAGAAAGTGTATACTTTGTGGCACAACTCTGATGATTGTGTTTGTATAGATGCAACAATTTGTAATTATAATAAAAATCCTGTTTGTCTATATCTTGATGAGGATAATGTATTTTTATCTAGACATAATAAATATTCATCGATTGGCCATGGGTTTATCTTAAAATCTGGTAGTGAATATAAAATAAGAATACAATGTGAAATGTATATAAAAGATGAAGAATATGGTGTTGTATTGCTACGTTCATATAGAAAAGGAAATAAATGTATTTTGATAACACTAGTAAGAAAAGCTGATATTTTTTCAAACTTTTTGAATAAAATGAAACATATGATAGCCTATTATACAAATAACTCCTATTCGAAATAAAATATTATTAAAAAATTTATCTACAATAGGTGTGTCTGAAGGATCGGAAATTCCTTCAATATATTTATGATATGAAATTACACCTAAAAAGTGACCATTTTTATCTCTAATTGGTTGACAAGTATAATTGAGTCGATAGTCCTTTTGAAGGGTTTTACATACTTCAAGAACAGTTTTATTAATATCTATAGAAGGAAGATTCCTCTTTGGGGAAAGCTTTTCACTATTGAACTGTATCCGGTACTCCGTAAGATCATTTCCCACCCATCCATAGGTTGGCAAAGCTGCATCACCCGAAACCTTTTTAAAAATGTCTTTAAGAGCATGGCGCATATCCTCAAAGAACAGCTCATGGTCTTCCAGCCAGCTTTCGATGAAGCCAAGCCTTTCTGAAAAGGCGGGATTGCTTTTCAGTAAACAGGCGATCTCACGGTTTTCGGTCTGGAGTTTTGTGAGTTTCTCGCCACTGGTTCCGCAAACTGCTATGAGTCCATCCAGACATTTCATGACAAGTCTGGTTTCTTCAGGAAGGGGCGCGCCTGATTTGTTACCGCCTTCCGGAAATTGACCGACATCCGGGAATGTTTCCTTGAGAGCGTCCACGATGGAGTCAAAAAATCTTCTGGAAGATTCGGCCACCCCTATAAAAGTGGTAAAGGCTTGGCCAAGTGCCATGTGTTGCTCATACAGGCAGCGAACCAGTTCCCGGTTTTCGAAAATCCTTTTGGGAATACCCAAGTTTCGGTACCCGGATTCTCGGCAGACACGCAGGACGCGGCTCAGAGCGTCTCTGGCCTCTTCTTTGGTCAGAATATGGGCGCAGGTTTTGGGAGTGGTTGCTGGAAGCATCTTTATTCCTTTATCGGCGGATATTACTCGTCCATCGGGTTGTGATCGGAGGAACCATCGAGCCACATGAGGGCATCAAGAATGCCCTGTTCGTAGCTCATACCGGGGTATCGGGTTCCCTGATCAACACCTTCCTGAGCCCAGTTCATGAGGTCATAGATTTCTTCTGATTGGCGTTCTACTTCAAACATTGTGTTTCCTTCTTATCGGCGGACATGGCGTGAAAAAGGAAAAAAAACACGCCATGTTCCGCCTTGCCCCGAGGGGCGTTTTCGCGGACTGTCAGATGAAAAGCGATATGCCATAAGTCAAACCAAACAAACCTTTAACATAAGGAGGCCCTATGCGCTCTCTATGTCTTGTGGCATTATCATCCTTCTTTCTTCTGGCGTTCCGCGAAAAGGTTATTCGACCCGCTCCATCGAAATGATGTAGTGGGCGTTTTCATATTTGATGGTGCAGGGCCGACCGTCGATTTTGTCGATGAATCGGTCGTGGAGATTTTTTGAGGCAAAGAGATCCACGTCGTAGATGATGCCGGCATTCACGTTGGGAATGATGAGGGGCATGTCTTCGGGGGAAGAGATGCCTGCCCGCTGTTTTCTGCCTTTGGAAGCTACGTAGAGGTAGCGGGCAAGTTTGCCGTCCCGGAACCACGCATGTTCATTGGGGGAGAGGATCAGCATGAGCTTTCCCGAAGGCGAGTGGATTTTCTTTTCCTTGAGGCTGGCGAGAGGAAGGCCCATAGCCTCGTCCGGAGTGAGGAAGAGGGTATCCACTGGAGGCGTCGCGGTAGACTTGTAGTCGGCGGTAGCGTCGGGGAACTGCTCGAAGGGCAGGATCATTCCGGAGCTGACCTGAGCACCGAGGCCTATGATGCAGAAGCTCGCCGTGAGTATGGGGAAAAAGCGTTTCATGATATTTCCTTATCAAGTCCAAACAAGAAAAAATGTAAGAAGGCAATGAACCAGACAAAGGCATGAAAGAACCAGGGAGCAGCCATGCCGAAAAATTTAAGGGAGCCGAAACAGAAGCCCACTACCAGAGTGGCAGCAAGCATCGAACGCCACGGCCAACGGAAACGCTTCCAGAGAAAGGAGAGGTCACGCATGTGGGAACCTCCTCATCCACCAGTTGGCGAATCTCATGTAGAAAGAGCGAAAGGGTCTCGTATATGTCAGACCGAAGATGATGCAGGACTGAGGTATGATCGAGATCAGGACCCAGAGGGGATCGTCTATGAGCTTGCCGGCAAGAAATGAGAACGGGGGGATGATGGCAAAGCCAGACAGAAGTTGTGCAATGTCCATGATGATGCGCCGTCTCAGATTTCGGCGCATGTCGGCGCGGTAGAGCGTTTCTCCGGGGAAGCAGAGGGACGAGCGAATGACCAGAGGCCGTGCCGGGACGTGAGGTACATGCCTGTAGGGAGGTGCGTACATCAGGTGGATGCCGAGGTATCTGGCGAGGCAGAGGGGGATATTCGGGCGTGGTCTGCGTATTGCAGGCCTTCCGGGGTGGGTGGCGACGCAGGGCGAGGGCTTTACAGCCGATCCATTTGGGGGCAAAAAAGGCGACAGAGAAGACCCCGGTGTGTGCGGGATATTCTCTGTCGCCTTAAAAAGGAAGGGTACTCTTGGCATGTCGCCTTTCCTACCTAGCAGTAAGAAAAACGACAGCCTTTGATGTCTGTTGGCGTCCCCAGGCGGATAAATTTTAAATTATAACATACTAAAATTAAAAATATTTTTATATATACAAAAAGATAATACCTACAAAAGTACCTCAAAAATAAAAATAGTTCAAAAAACCTCTAGGGACGCCGTTGGACGCTGAAAGCATTAGCTTGATTACAACAATTCACAATAAGGCCAAGAAGGTAATTATTTCAAAAGCAAAGCTACTCTTCTTTCTCAAAGCCAAAGTCTTTGATTTTTAATGTCCGACAATTCTCGGACACTACGCGGATTGTCTCTTGTGAGAAGCCTTTTGAGGCACTGGCTTCCACTTCAAGCCGCAGGCTCAACGTAACCCCATTGTCTGCTGTAAGCTGAGAAATAACTTCTTCGAGAATACGTTGTACGTCTCGATTAACGCGGGTATCGTCCAAGGGTGCGGAGAGGAAAAATCGCATACTTTTGGGCGTAGACAGGGGCGATGGAGAGGTGGAGGGCTCTGTGCCCGTCCGCTCCGTAGTCAAAGGTGTCCCGCCTTCCCGTTGCACGGAAGGATGAGGATTCGAAACTCCCGCATCAGTAACAGATCCAGAAGGTGATGGATTATTTTGTATATGTTCCAGTTCGAGTTGTTTCTTTGCTGCACTTTTACGAACTATGAAGCCACTGCGATCTATAGACGCCTTTTGGGCATATTTCAAATCTATAAACCGCCCTTCACTTACGCCAGCTGCATAGGCAAAGTAATCTTCTTCCTGCACACCTTCATGGATGGCCTTTTCAAGTACGCTGTAATCGGAAAGACGCGGCAGATAGCAGTAGGTGCAGAGATACTCCCATAATTTTTTTATTTGCAGGCTGTCTGCATCTTTCCAAAGTAGGCTGTCCAACTCCATCAGCAGAAGCGCAGGAGCCCACTTGTCTATTACAGTTTCATTTTCCAGCAGCTTTTTGCCGGCCCGGCTTATAATTCCCTCTATAGCGCCGCTTAGCCTTGTTTTTTCCCATTCCACAGTTTTCATGTCAGAGCGAGTAATGGCCGGAGTCAGAAGCCAACACCATGTTTCGTTCAATCGTAGATCAACAGTCTCATCACTGCGTTTGAGGCTGTTTTCCGTCTCTCTGTTTTGTGCAGCATCAAGGTTTAAGTCCTGACTGTCGTTTTTAATGGACTGCCACGCCAGATAGCGACGGGTTTCCTGTTCCAATGCCGACATGGATGTTTGGTCAGGAGCAAGAAAGACCAGCATATTACGGAAAATTCGAGGAGAACTCCCCCGGCTTTCCAAAAATTTTTCAGCAATATCCAAGGCTGTGCAGCCATGAGATGAAGTCGTCACTGTCTCGCTGGGGCTGAGTATCACCAAGCGGACAGTCTGGTCGTCAGGCACGTCCAATGAGGAAGCAGGGCAAATATGTATACCTTTAAATGGAGGTTCCAGCCGCAATTTTTTCATGCGGCGTTCTATCTCATATTCCACTTCAGAATCCGAGAACTGTGTCGCACGATCCTCTACCGTTTTTCGTAGCGTCGGCCTGGTATCATACCAAAACCGATCCCCTGAAGGGTTCGTGTACAGGTAAGCAAGGCTGTTTTGCAAAGAACCGAGCGCATCATTGAACACGGCAATCTGCTCGCCGGGCTGCACCACACCGAGTCGTATGCGTGAGGCTTCTATGCCGCGCACGTTCTGTTGCCTCACTGTAGGGGCGCTGCCCAACATGATGGTTCTGGCTACTCGCCGTGAGGCCAGAGTCTTGCCGTAGCGAAGAACATTTTTATCTTGCTGCCAGGGAATGGAGCGCTTGCCGTCTACTTCTCTGTCCACAAGGCTGTTCCAGCCTTCCGGCAGATGGCGCGTCAGCTCGTCGCGCACGGCTGACACGTCCAGAGGCAGGGAACCGGGCATGATTAACAGCCCCGCATCGCTGCCCATCCACAATTCATGAATGACGGCGGCCATCAGGCGCAGCACGCCGCGTGTGCGCTGAAAACGCTCCAGCGTGGCCCAGTCTTCATACAAACGGTCAAATACTTCCGGGTGGATGGGATAACAGGCCAGCAGGCGGTTCCTGTACTCCACTTCTCTGACTTCCAGAGGAAAATCAGTTGGATTTTCCCGGTACATGGCGCTGAAATGGCTGCATACCATTTCGCGTGCGGAAGGATTTTTGCAATCCAAAAAAAGTCTGCGGCGTACCACTTCAAAACCTTCGTTGGCAGCCACGGGCTTCCAGATGGCTTCCATGCGCCCAAAGGTATGCTCAATGGCTTCCAGAGCGGTTTTACCAGCTTCCCCACCCACCTCGATATCAGATTCCGGGATGGAGGCCACCACCAGACTGTTGCGGCTGGCGCGGGCGGCTTCTGTTATTTCCTGAATAAAGGTAATGAAATTGTCGAAAGATCCGGCTGGCAGGCCGTTCACGCCATAGATGCGCTTGGCGTAAGCTACGAGTTCGTCCATGAGGATGAGGCAGGGGCCGCAGGCGTCGAAAAGATTTTTGAGCGATTCCGAGCCGGGCGAGATGCCCTTCTTGTCGGCCTCTTTCACGAAGTCGTACAGTTTTGGGTCGCCGACGGAAAGTGCGAGCTGGGCGGCCATTTCGCCCCACAGCGTATTAATGGTGACGCCGGGCAGATTCTGAGGACGCTTGCTGCGGCTGGGGTCGAGGGCCGTGCCGACCAGTACGGCGGCGTGGACTTTCGGTAGGCTGGCGAGTCCGGCCCGCTCCAGCACGGGCCGCACGGTGGGAATCTTGTCCAGCGAGACCATGCCGCGCAGAAGATGATACAGCGCGAGCATGCTATGGGTCTTGCCTCCGCCGAAGGCCGTTTTGAGCTGGATGACGGGCTCGCCGTCCTTGCCGGAAACACGCTTTAAAGCCTGTACCAGCAGGCCGGACATGCCTTCGGTAACGTAGGTACGGGCGAAAAATTCCACTGGGTCGCGGTATTCAAAGGATCCTTCGCCACGTGACACCTGCGCTAGGTCGGCGGCGAACTCTGCATTGCGGTAGCGGCCCTGCGCCACGTCGGGATGCGGTTCGATAACGTCGCGCCAGCAGGGAAGCCCGGACGGCGACACAGTGAGCATCCCCTCTGCTTTGACAGGGCTGGGTGCGGCCTGTACAGCCTGCGCTGTGACCGTGGTGGAACCAGCAGAAGAGCCGTAGCGGGACTCGCGGAGTAGGGAGCGTATCTCTTCCGTGTGCTCCGGGTCTATCTGTTCGCAGAGGCGCGACATGGTATCGAGTGCGCGCCACGTATCACTGTCGTTGAAGTCCTGCGCGCCGATGTGGGCCAGCTTGTTGCGCACGCCCACAAGTTCCTTGGCCCAAGTACGGTGGTCAATGGAGAGGCGTTTGCGGAACACTTCGCCCCAGTACAGGTCAAACAGGATAAGGCAGCGCTGGATGTCCAGCGAGTCGACAAGCTTTTGTTCCGGGCCGTCTTCGGGGAGGTCGCGCTTCTGCTCATCCCAGAGTTTGCCCATGACCGCAACACGCCACCAGTCTGTCCCGTACTCAATTTTGAGTAGTGCGCATATATAGGGAGCAAAAGCCTTCAGGAGATGGCGGAAACCTTTGAAAACGAGTTCGTTATTATTAGACATATCTCACTCTCAGGCGTTTGTCAGATAAGAGAACCCTGCTTGGCTGCACGACGGGCGGCGCGCAGTTCGGCTGCTTTCTGCTGGATGTCGGGCCATGCGACCACAAAGGAATTATAGGCATAAGCTTCGGCGTTCCAGCCTTTGCGCTCGGCAAGGGAGAAGAGGCGGTAGGCGAGGTCGCGGGCACGCTCGGCAGAGGCGGAAAATTCTACCACGAGCCGGGCGCATGCTTCGATGCCGCCAGTATCCATGCTTTGAATAAGGTACTGCGTGATCATCCACAGACAGCGATCCGCAGTAAGGCGCGAGACTTTGAGTTCCGGTAGTTCGGTGCGTTCCAGCAGATGGACGACGCCCTTTTCGGCATAGACGAGGCCCATGGACGCCAGCTTTTCCACAGAAGTATTCTTGGCGCGGGCCAGCACGTCGGCCTCGCCGAATTTCATATGGTTGAAGGCGAACTGTGTGTAGAGATCGACGCAGAAGCGGCTTTCGGCATCCAGCGCGCCGTCCTGTTCGCTAAAGTAGGCGTCGAGCTCGGCGTTAATGACCTGAAGAGCGGTACGGACGCCCATGGCAGAGCCATCGGCCTCCATCACCTTGGCGTAGTGGGAATACACGCCCATACCCGGGCCGATGGCGGCCTGCGCCATATCCACCGGGGCGATGTTGCTGGCTTGCAGATTCTTCAGCGCTGCGCGGAGTTCGCGTTTGAGCTCTGCTATAAAGGAACGTCGTGAACAGGAAGCGCTCTCTTCCGGCCGTTTGCGGCAGACCAGCACAATAGAAGATGCCAGTGCGTTGGTATTGCTCGCCACAGAGCGATTGGCCATTTCCGTTCTCATTGGCCATGTGCCTGTAATGGCAAAGCCTGCTTTAATAATGGCGGAAAGCATGGTCTCCCAGCCGGTGGAAGCCTGCGCGGCATTGTCGCCTTCGTCGCTTTCGCTCTGCTTGTAGGCGTAATAAATGGTAACGGGCACGTCTTCTCGCGCATAGCGGTAGAACTGACGGCAGGCCTGAACCATGCCGCCCTCAAAAAAATCTCGAGCCTTCTCCCTGCTCCCCTCAAAGCGATAAGGCGTAGCCACCAGCTCTTCCGCCTTGGGCACCAGCATAGTGCGGAAAAGACGAGGATATGTACTTTTCAGTGACTGCCGCATCCAGATATAGAAATAATCGGCAAGGTCGGCATAGCCGATATTATCATAATACGGCGGGTCGGAAGAAATAACGAGGTTTCGCAGACCGCAGTCCGTCTGCGCATCTTGCTGAATGGCCGTTCCTGTTATAGTCGCCGGAAATTCCAACAGACTTTTGAAGACCCATTCCAGCATATTGTCAAAACAACCAGAAGAACTACTGAAAGGATTTGCTTCAGCGTAATCCCAAGTCATGGGAATAGCCTGACGGGCAAAAGTATTCCGCAATCCATCTCGTGTCGCATCCCAGCTACAAATTGTCGAGCCTCTATCCGCCAACTTATCTACGATAAACGCCAAATACACTCCCACGGCCTGGCCGTAGGCTGTTGCGCCGCATCCGCCTTCATCCAGCCCCTTGCCGTCGTCTTGCATACCTGAGTCAAGGGCATCCTGTGTGGCTTTTGCCTGCGCTTCGGCCACCAGATCGCTGAAGGTGGTCAGGGCCGTAAGCTGGCGATTGGTGAAAAGCTGCTTCCAATGCGTGATACCATATCCGCGTCCACTCACCAAGTCAGTGCATTTGGTATTCATTTCTTCTTCTGGTTCCCATGCTGGAACTGCGGAAGTGGCTATTCGGCTATGTTCGTCATTCGGTGAAAGATAAATGCGCCCGTTCCGACTTTCGGCAACAATCGCCATGAGGACAGAAGATGTCTGCTTATCAATAAAGGCATCATGAATATAGGATTTGTCTGTAACGGTTCCACAAATGGGACATTGGAAAGATGCTCCCTTACCAATTTTCAGCGTTTCTTTTTCCTTGGGACATTTGCCATATCGAACCACATACTCAATTCCATCATCTGTAGGAATCAGCTCAATCCACGCCTCTTTCCCTTTCTTCTTCGACAGCACAAAAGAACTGGCCAGCGGCATTTCACAGCCGCAGGCCGGGTTCGGACACTTTACGGTTCTGGCCCATATCCAGGCGATAACGGTAGACTCGCCGCTACCCTGTTCTGCCGGAACCTGCACTTTCGGGTATAGATGACCGATACGGCGGAAGGCTTCCTGCTTCATCCACTCGCCGTAGTAGCGCACGTCTTCGGCAAGCCCCTTAGCTCCGCTCCACGAACGGCCACTGCCCAGCTTGGTTCGGGCATCGAGATTCACCGGAGATTGCCCGGCAAAACGCGGGGGAATCTCTATCATGGCCTTGTTTATCATCACGGCCACGGGGTTCAGGTCGTGGGCGTGTGCTTCCAGCCCAAGGCGCTGGGCCTCCAAGGGAATCGCGCCTCCCCCCGCAAACGGGTCAAGGAAGGTCAACGGCTCTTCGCCCATGTACTTGCGTATCTCGGTACGGGCCTCGTTCAACAAGTCCTCGTCATTGGAATTTTCCCATTTCACCAGGCGGGCGAGCAAGGCATGCAGGCGCTGTCGCTCTGTCTTCTGCTCTTCTTCTGTGGGAAAAAATTCCGGGTGCGAGGACGGGTCATCCACCAATGAAGCCCAAAGTACTGCTCGAGCTGCCGCCAGAGGACGACGAGCCCACCATAAATGCAGCGTAGAAGGGTGCCCGTGGCGGATGGATTTTTCCCGAGCAGATTCGGCGTTGATGGCGTCCAGCGGAAGCGCGACTTCAATGAGTTTTTTTATCTGAGCCATGCTACTTACTATCCCTCGTATATCTTTTCCGCATTCTCGATAAGAGCGGCGATGTTGAACTTCGAGCTTTCCACCGAGAAATCCGGGGGATTGTGAAAAGGCTTTTTCAGGTAGATCGTGCGGGTGTGCGGGCCGTCCACTGCAACGATGGCCAGAATGAACTGCTCCGGCTGGTTCAAAGCTGTGCGTATTTCGTTGAAGGTCACGTTGACGCTGGTGGCTCCGGCGGCTCGGCCCTTCACCTCGATAAAACGCAGACTGGGTTCCCCTTTACCGAGGGCATCCGGCACAGCGGATTCGATGTCGTAGCCGCACTTGTCGGCGCTCACGTCGTGTGGAGCGAATCCGAGGCTTTTTTCGATATCCATCACAGCCTGCATGGCGGCCTTTTCTACAGCCTTGCGGGCAAGCGCATCCGCACAGGGGCCAGAACAGGCATCAAGAAGCGGACGACCCGTGAGTTTAGCCAGCAGTCCGGCAGGAATGACCAGCGCACCGCCGATGACCACGGGCGGCTGGGCCGAAATCAGGCGTTCTGCCGCTAACTCGTCCGTACGCTGCTTCAGTCGGGCGGCCAGTTCTTCGGCGCGGCGGGCGGCCTTTTGGGAGTTCAGGTTGTTGCTGATCTTCCCGGCCTGTTCCTGCTGTTTCAGCTCTCCGGCGCGGTAGTCCCAGTAGCGAATCTCGGCGGTAAGACGTTCGCGCACGGCCTTTTCCGTCTTGTCAATCATGATTTCGCGGCGTTCGCGCACGTCTTTCAGATGTTTGGGGATAAGATGGCCCAGGGCATAGCCGATGGCCGCATCTTCCACGCCGCGCGTCAGCCACGGCTGCTTGCGGGCGTGGGCAAGAACGGCGTCCAGCTCTTCAGGCGCGGCGGGGCGGTAGTCGAGGTACGGCGCATAGCCTGCGTTTGCGGCTGTGCCGTGTTCGTCCATCTCCACAAAATGGATATTGCGCGAGATGACGCGGCGGCTACCATCGGGCATGGCAGTGCCGTCCTGAATAGCGTGCTCAATGTAGAAGAGCAGGCGCATGGACTCGCCGGGATCGCTGTCGTCGATAAGGACGGCGCCGCGTTTAAGCAGATCGCCAGAGCGTTCGCGGATGATGTCGATCATGGCTTCAAGCAGAGGATGCCCGGGACAGATGAGCGCGGCAGGTACAGAGCCGGGCAGATTGCGATAGGCCTTGTCGAAGCAGATGCGCTCGTAGCGGTTGAGCACCGGCTCGATATGACCTATCTGCCGGTCCCGATTGCGGATGGCGAAGGGAACGGAGAGTATCTCCCAACGACCTTTCTCACGGGCCGACATGCGACCGCCCAGTTCGCGGAACGCTTCCTTGAAGAACGCCTCTATGAAATACGGCTGGAGGCGGCGGGCCTCCATGCGCTCCATTTCCTCGCGGATGACGCTGACCGTGCGGATGTCCATAACGTCTTCGGTAAGGGCGCGTTCCTTCACCAGCCGAAGCAGTGCTTGCGGGTCGAAGGCAATATCCATGTCGTGATTGAGGCGGGCCTGCACATCGGGGTCACTGCCATGGCGCACGGCTTCGATAAGCAGATCACGCAGGGGACGGTTGTTGAACGAGATTTTGCCGAGGATGTCGAAGACCTTGCCGCCCAGTGCCTCTTTTTCCTGCTCCAGCTTTTCAAAAAGCCGCTGGAACACCGCGCCTTCGCGTGTTTCGGAAGCCACGAGGTTCCAGAGCCAGCAGGTTTTCGTCTGGCCGATACGGTGGATACGGCCGAAACGTTGTTCAAGACGGTTGGGGTTCCACGGCAGGTCGTAGTTCACCATGAGATGGGCGCGCTGAAGGTTGAGGCCTTCGCCTGCAGCATCCGTAGCGATGAGGATGCGGACTTCCTTATCCTGCTTGAAGCGTTCTTCCACTTTGCGGCGCTCGTCGCGCAGCATTCCACCGTAGATGACCACCACGGCGTCGTCATTGCCGAGCAGGGAGCGTATCCTGTCCGTGAGGTAACGGAGCGTGTCGCGGTGTTCGGTAAAAATGATCAGCTTTTCGCGGAACCCCTCTGCGTCGAACATGCCTTTTTCGTCTTGCAGCAGGCAGGAAAGCTCTTCCCATTTGCGGTCTCTGCCGCTGGTGCGGACGGCGTTGGCCTTGGCTTCCAGCGTTTTGAGCGTGGCAATTTCCGCTTCCAGTTCCGTGATGGTAGTCGCGGCACTGGCCTTGTCAGCTACGCGTTCTTCGGTGTCTTCCAGCTCGGCGGAAGTCAGGTCGTCATCGTCGAATTCGTCCGTAAGGTTCAGATTACGCAGTTCGTTCCAGTCGCGGGCACGCTGGCCGAGACGCTCTTCACTGAGACGGTTTTCCAGTCTTTCGCGGCGGCGGTGCAGAGACTGATAGATGGCCTCTGGAGAAGACGCGAGACGCCGTTGGAGCACGGTGAGCGCGAAGCCCACGGTGGTGCGGCGTTCGTTGTTCAGATTGTCGGCGCGGTTGAATTCGTTCTGAACGTAGGCGGTCACAGCCTCGTAAAGTTCGGCTTCTTCGGGGGAAAGGCTGTAGTTCACCGTGACGGCGTGGCGCTCAGGGAAGAGAGGCGAACCGTCGAACTTGAGCAGTTCTTCTTTGACAAGGCGGCGCATGACGTCGGAGATGTCGATAGACTGCGAGCCGGTACGGGCCACGCCTCCGAAGCGATCCTGATCCACCAGCGAGAGGAAGAGCTGAAAATCCTCTTCCTTGCCGTTATGCGGGGTTGCCGTAAGCAGAAGAAAATGACGTGTGATGCCGGAAAGCAGGCGGCCAAGCTGGAAGCGGCGCGTCATTTTGACTTCGCCGCCCCAGACCGTGGCTGACATTTTATGGGCTTCGTCGCAGACGATAAGATCCCAATCCGTAGACTTCAGTTTTTCCTGAATGGCTTCGTTACGGGCCAGTTTGTCGAGCCGGGCGATGGCCAGCGGCGTTTCGTTAAAGGCGTTGCCCGTAACGGCGGATTCAAAACGGTCATTGGTGAGGATCTCGAAGCGCAGATGGAATTTCTGGAAGAGCTCGTCCTGCCACTGTTCCACAAGACTGCCGGGGCTGACGATAAGACAGCGCCTGAGGTCGCCGCGTGCAAGGAGTTCCTTGACGAAGAGGCCGGTCATGATGGTTTTGCCCGCGCCGGGGTCGTCCGCAAGAACGTAGCGCAGGGGCATACGGCCCAGCATTTCCTGATAAACGGCGGAAATCTGATGCGGAAGAGGCTCCACATCAGAGGTATGGACGGCGAGATACGGGTCGAAGAGATGGGCGTAGTGTATACGCCATGCTTCCGAAGCGAGACGGAGCTTTGCACCGTCGGCGTCGAAACTCCACGGCAAGGATGCGTCCTGAAGCGATAGCTGCCCTTCGTCCTCACGGTAGAGGATACGGTTGCCAAGATCGCCACGACTGTTTTTGTAGGTAAGATTCAGAACTGCGTTGCCGTACCACTGGACTGCCACAATGGTGACTGCCTCATGTGGATCAATGCCAAGAATAAGACTTCCGCTTGTAATATCTTCGAGTCGCACCACTTCCTGCCACCCCGGAGGAGGTGGCGGTTAAGTGTACCTGACCGCCAGGATGCCTTTTGCTGGTTAATTTTCTCCAAAGAGATTTGACCAGGTGTTTTTTATAGCTTACAAGCATCTTGATGATAATCAACGCGCAGGTGGCGGTCAGGTACACTTTATCGACATATTATGGACATTTTTTTTTGAATGACTCCGCACGAATGCGGAATGTGGAACGAGCCATGCCGGAGCGTTTTGCCGCTTCCGATGTCGAGATAGCTCCCTCTGTCCATAAGGTATATGTTTCCGGAAAATTGGGGGGAAGCGGCCGGGGGGCGTGCCCGAACCGCACACCGCTTTGCTTGGCTGCCGCAATCCCCTGAGCCTGCCTGCTGCGAATATTCTCCCGTTCGTTCTGAGCCACAAAGGAAAGCACCTGTAAGACAAGATCGGCAATGAAGGTGCCGAGCAGGTTTTTGTCGCGCCGGGTATCCAGCAGGGGCATATCTAGCACAAGGATGTCTACGCGTTTTTCCTTGGTAATTATCCGCCACTGTTCCAGAATCTCCTCGTAATTCCTGCCAAGCCGATCAATGCTCGTAATACAGAGCTGGTCGCCCGGCCCGAGCTTTTTTAGCATGGCCTGATACTGTGGACGCTGAAAATTCTTGCCCGACAGTTTGTCCATGAAAATGTGGTCTGACGGGATGGCTTGCCGCTCAAGGGAGATGCGTTGACGGCTCTCGTTCTGATCTGTACTGGATACGCGAATATATCCGTAAGTTTCTGCCATAAGATTTTCTCCTCTCAGTGGATTTATGTTCATAGTTCATCATCGGGTATATCAGGAGCAATGAAGCTAGAGCGTTGTTCGCGTTTCGGAGGATGCGGGGGTGTGTCTTGCTTCTTTGACTTTCGCCCTTCCCGTTGCCGTCTGGCTTCGGTCAGATACTTGGTCAGAGTTTGGGACTTCACATCAATGCCTTTTTCGTGCAGGCGTTCGACAATCTCCTGTGTATCGAAGCCGCGCTTTCTCATCCGTTCCAGTGTCGGGGCCAGAGTAAAGACGGCTTCTTTGACGGACATGGCTCTGTTCCCCTCCAGTGTGACGGAAGCGGGTTTGAGAGTGGCGAATTCCTGTCTGATTTCCTTCAACTGAGTCGCGGTAATGGTCATGGTGCTTTTCCTGTGGTTCGCCGGGGCTATGCCCCGGATTGGTGTTTTGTTTTTCCGGTCGAGCGGGACGGTCGCCCACACTTCACGCAAGTGAAGCATAGTGGGCTATATCTTCGGCCTGTGCGAAGATTTCTCCCCGACGCCTTACCTCATCCTCATGCCACGAGCGGTCATCGCCTGCCGACGCTCCCTGTCCCGCGTTACCTGCTCCTGCCGCTGCCGCTCATCTTCCTGCTGCCGCTGAAGCTGTTCGGCACGCTTGCGTTCCACGAACTCGATATGCAGCGGCCGGATTTCCGGCAGAAGCAGAAATTCCCGATAACCTGCCATGAGCCTTTTCATTTTCTTCAACTGCTTCTCCAGCTCCTCTTTTTCCTCATGGCTTTGTTTTCTGTGGGCCGTGTATCCCGCTTCAAGCCGCGTCAGCTTTCCGCGA
>QWCY01005517.1_pt1 | contig 15087 bp, 12 predicted proteins | sample 1972631 | NCBI WGS metagenome assembly QWCY01 (sample SAMN09866696, study PRJNA288562) | Human gut metagenome isolate pre1_stool, whole genome shotgun sequencing... | isolation source: gut | host: Homo sapiens | place: USA: California
ATATCCATTGGAGAGAACCAGAAATATCGGAATTATGGCTCATATTGATGCTGGTAAGACAACATTAACAGAGCGTATCCTTTATTATACTGGTGTTAATCACAAGATTGGTGATACTCATGAAGGTACTGCTACTATGGACTGGATGGCCCAGGAGCAGGAGAGAGGTATCACAATCACTTCAGCTGCTACAACATGTCACTGGACACCTGAGAAAGAGGGTAAGCCAGATAAGACACAGCCAGAATACCGTATTAACATTATCGATACTCCAGGACACGTTGACTTCACAGTAGAAGTTGAGCGTTCACTTAGAGTACTTGATGGTGCCGTAGGTGTATTCGATGCACAGAACGGTGTTGAGCCACAGTCAGAGAACGTATGGCGTCAGGCTGATAAGTACAATGTACCTCGTATGGCTTTCATGAACAAGATGGATAAGATGGGTGCTGATTTCTTCGGATCATGCAACCAGCTTATTACAAAGCTTGGAAAGAATCCTGTACTTGTACAGATTCCTATCGGTAAGGAAGATGACTTCCAGGGTATTATCGACTTATTCGAGATGAAGGCTTATGTCTTCAACGGAGATAAGGGTGATGATATCGCTGTTGGTGAGATTCCAGACGATTTAAAGGATCAGGCTCAGGAATATCATGACAAGCTCGTTGAGCAGTGTGCTGAACTTGATGAGGACCTTATGGAGAAGTTCTTTAATGATGAGGAAATTTCAGTTCCAGAGTTAAAGGCTGCTTTAAGAAAGGGTACTATCGAGGGTACAGCTATTCCTTGTCTTTGCGGTACAGCTTATAAGAACAAGGGTGTTCAGAAGCTTCTTGATGCTGTTATCGAGTACATGCCAGCTCCTACAGATATCCCAGATATCACAGGTGTTGACGAAGACGGTAACGAAGTAACAAGAAAGTCATCTGATGAAGAGCCATTTGCAGCTCTTGCATTCAAGATTATGACTGATCCATTCGTTGGTAAGTTAGCATTCTTCAGAGTTTACTCAGGTACATTAAACGGTGGTTCATATGTACTTAACTCTAATAAGAATAAGAAAGAAAGAGTTGGCCGTATCCTTCAGATGCACGCTAACCAGAGAAAAGAAATTGATAAGGTTTACTCAGGAGATATCGCTGCTGCAGTAGGTCTTAAGGTTACAGTAACAGGAGATACTATCTGTGATGAAGCACATCCAGTTATCTTAGAGTCTATGGAATTCCCAGAGCCAGTTATCGAGCTTGCTATCGAGCCAAAGACTAAGAATGACCAGGGTAAGATGGGTGAAGCTTTAGCAAAGCTTGCTGAAGAAGATCCTACATTCCGTGCTCATACAGATCAGGAAACAACGTTGGTGCACCTCAGGTTGCTTACAGAGAGTGCTTTACTAAGGCAGTTGATGTTGATAGTAAGTATGCTAAGCAGTCAGGTGGACGTGGTCAGTATGGTCACTGTAAAGTACGTTTCTCACCACTTGAAGCTAACGTTGATAAGTTTGACGTTGAGACAAAGAACACAGTATTAATTAACGAACCTCCAGTACTCTTCTGTGAGTCTTCAGTAGTTGGTGGTGCTATTCCTAAGGAATATATCCCTTCAGTTGCTGACGGTATCAGAGAAGCTGCTAATTCAGGTATCTTAGCTGGATTCCCAGTTCTCGGACTTAGAGCAGATATTTACGATGGTTCATACCATGAAGTCGATTCTTCAGAAATGGCATTCCACATTGCTGGTTCTATGGCATTCAAGGATGCTATGGCTAAGGCAGCACCTGCCCTTCTTGAGCCTATCATGAAGGTTGAGGTTACTATGCCAGAAGAATACATGGGTGATGTAATCGGTGATATCAACTCACGTAGAGGACGTATTGAGGGTATGGAAGATATCTCAGGTGGTAAGATGATTAAAGCATTCGTTCCACTTGCTGAGATGTTCGGATATGCTACTGACCTTCGTTCTAAGACACAGGGTCGTGGTAACTACTCTATGTTCTTCGATAAGTATGAGCAGGCTCCAAAGTCTGTTCAGGATAAGGTTATTTCTGATAGAAATAAGTAATAACTATAAAAATATAGTTGAAATATTTCACTAAATGAAATATAATAAATATCAGCTATGACAAAGCCCGAGGGGGATACCCCTCAGGGCAATCTAAATATTTTTAGGAGGATTTTAAACAATGGCAAAGGCTAAATTTGAGAGAACAAAACCACATTGTAACATTGGTACAATCGGACACGTAGATCACGGTAAGACTACATTAACAGCTGCTATCACAAAGACTCTTCATGAGAGACTTGGTACAGGTGAGGCTGTTGCATTCGAGAATATTGATAAGGCACCAGAGGAAAGAGAAAGAGGTATCACTATCTCTACAGCTCACGTTGAGTATGAGACAGAGAAGAGACACTATGCACACGTTGACTGTCCAGGACATGCTGATTATGTAAAGAACATGATCACAGGTGCTGCTCAGATGGATGCAGGTATCCTTGTTGTTGCTGCTACTGATGGTGTTATGGCTCAGACAAGAGAGCATATCCTTCTTGCTCGTCAGGTTGGTGTTCCTTACATCGTTGTATTCATGAACAAGTGTGATATGGTTGATGATCCAGAACTTCTTGAATTAGTAGATATGGAAATCAGAGAACTTCTTAACGAGTACGGATTCCCAGGAGATGATACTCCAATCATCCAGGGTTCAGCTCTTAAGGCTCTTGAAGATCCTAACAGCGAATGGGGAGATAAGATCCTTGAGCTTATGCATACTATTGATGAGTATGTTCCAGATCCAGAAAGAGATACAGATAAGCCATTCCTTATGCCTGTAGAGGACGTATTCTCTATCACAGGACGTGGTACTGTTGCTACTGGTAGAGTAGAGAGAGGTGTTCTCCACGTTAATGAGGAAGTTGAAATCGTTGGTATCCACGAAGATATCCGTAAGGTAGTTGTAACTGGTATCGAGATGTTCAGAAAGCTTCTTGATGAGGCTCAGCCAGGTGATAACATTGGTGCACTTCTTAGAGGTGTTCAGAGAGACGAAATCCAGAGAGGACAGGTTCTCTGCAAGCCAGGTTCAATCACACCACACCACAAGTTTACAGCTCAGGTTTACGTATTAACAAAGGACGAGGGTGGACGTCATACTCCATTCTTCAACAACTACAGACCACAGTTCTACTTCAGAACAACTGATGTAACTGGTGTTTGTGAGCTTCCAGCTGGTACAGAAATGTGCATGCCTGGTGATAACGTAGAGATGACAGTTGAACTTATCCATAACGTAGCTATGGAGCAGGGTCTTCGTTTCGCTATCCGTGAGGGTGGTAGAACAGTTGGTTCTGGTGCTGTTGCTACATCGCAGTCGTGCTCGCGAAGTAATGAGCTAGAATATGATAAAAAGAGGAGTACAACATGCTATACATAATGCGTCATGGCAGGACGGACTGGAATGTACGTCATAAATTGCAGGGAAGAACAGATATACCGCTTAATGATGAAGGCAGAATGATGGCGGCAGAGGCTGGGAAACAGTATTCAGATATACATTTTGACATATGTTACTCATCTCCTTTAGAAAGAGCAAAAGAAACGGCAGAGATTTTCTTGAAGGGAAGAAATGTTCCTGTGTATACAGATGACAGACTTGTTGAGATGGGATTTGGAGTATATGAAGGAATAGAAAATTCATTTGCTATAGATGACTGTCCGATTAATACTCTTTTTAAGAAGCCTGATAAGTATGTTACAGTTGAAGGTGGGGAAAGCTTTGAGGAGCTTTTTGCAAGAACAGGAGAGTTTATAGATAATGTGGTTATGCCACAGGTTAATAGTGGTAAAGATATACTGATTGTTGGTCATGGTGCAATGAACTGCAGTATTATAGCAAAATTCAGAGGAACACCACTGGATAAATTCTGGGATGGAATGACTGATAATTGTCAGGTAGTAAAGCTTATATAATATTATAAAACACAATTTTTACGATTTATTCAGACCAAATCATGCTTGGTTTCGTATATAAGTATAGAAGTTAATAAATGAGACTTTGACTTACAACGGAAGGTTAGGATGGTGATTGGGATGAGTAGGAGAGATGGCAGGAGAAAATACAAAAGAAGAGGAAAAAGGAAGAATCAAATATTCCTTGTAATGATGACTATACTGGCATGTACGGTTACAATTGTATTAACAGTAAAGATGAATAATCAGAATGTCAGCAAAGGTGTAGCAGTTGGTGCAGAATATACAGCGATTAAGAGCGATGGTAATGTGACGGAGGAACAGCTTTCTGTAAGTGAAGAGACTGTAAATGATTTACCAGATGTATACAGAATAGAATGCTATGAATCGCTTAATCAGAATCCAGAGCTGCCAACAGGATGCGAGATTACATCGTTAACCTCCGTACTAAATTATTATGGCTGTAATGTTGATAAAACAACTATGGCAGATGAATATCTTAAGAAAGGCAATGGCAGCTTCTACGAAATGTTTCTTGGTAATCCAAGGGATAACACAAGTTATGGATGCATGTCACAGCCAATTGTTAATGCAGCTAATAAATATTTCAAAGTTAATAATATGTCAGCAGTTGCAAAGAATATAAGCGGAACAGATTTTAAAGAGATTCTTGGTATGGTTGCCCAGGGTGACCCGATAGTAATATGGAATACAATAGATATGAGACAGCCATATGAATCTAAGACATTTGTTTTTAATGGGAAAGAATACACATGGATGTCTCCAGAACATTGTGTTGTAATTACAGGATATGATCTTAACAAGAATATTGTTTATATAATGGATCCTATGGAAGGTAATGTAACAAGGAATCTTGAGAAATTTCAATCAAGATATGAAGCGATGCACAGCCAGGCTGTCTATATTATAGAATAAATAAGGGAGGGCAATATTGTCCTCCCTTTAGTCATGTTATTAGTTTGATTTAATATTATGCCTTGCATTAAGCTTCTTGGCACAATGTATGAATGCAGGGAACAAAAATGCGTCAGCAGCAATCCATGCAATTGGTGAGGCGAGGCATGCACCCATGAATCCAATGCTTGGAATAAGTATGATGGCTGCAAATGCACGGCCAATCATCTCTAAGATACCAGCTGATATTGCAAATACTGAGAAGCCCATACCCTGTATGCAGAATCGGACTACGTTAACACCTGTAAGCGGAATGTAGAAGCATGCAGATGCAAGAATGAACTGTCTTGTAAGAGCAATAATTGTTGTTTCTGATGCATTAACGAATAATAATGCAATATAATCTGTAGTAAAATACAGTGCAACAAGTGAAAGAACACTGTATACTGAACCGATTATCATTGCAGAACGGACACCCTGACCGAGTCTTTTAATCTTGGCAGCACCTACATTCTGTCCGGCATAGGTTGCCATAGTTGAGCCGAGTGCATCAAATGGACAGCATGTGAAGTTAAACATCTTAGAACCGGCAGTCATTGCAGCTACATATGTTGAACCAAGTGTATTAACAGCAGCCTGAAGGATTGTACTTCCGATGGCTGTTATTGAATACTGGAGTCCCATAGGAACACCATTCATACACAGGTTGGTGATGAATCTTCTATCAAGTACTCTTTCTGATTTGTCACCTTTTAAGATGTCATATTTCTTATACATATATATAAGGCAGGTAAGTCCTGAAATTAACTGTGATGTTACAGTTGCCCATCCAGCTCCGGCAACACCCATCTTACATACAAGAATAAGAAAGAAATCAAGTACAACATTTATTATTGAAGAAAGCACAAGGAAAACTACAGGTGTCTTGCTGTCACCAAGCGAACGGATAACGCCGGATACCATGTTGTACAGGAACACAGTTGGGATTCCGATGAATATAACTACTATGTAATTATAGGCATGGTCAATAATATCTGCCGGTGTATTCATGATAATAAGTATCCTGCGGCAGAATATTACGGATGCAAGCGTAAGCACTATGGCAAACACAATACTGCAGATATATCCGTTAAATACATATTTTCTAAGGTCAGCAGGCTTCTTTGCACCAAAGCATTGGGCAACCGGAATCACGAATCCGTTACAGACTCCCATACAGAAACCGATTATCATGAAGTTGATAGAACCTGTTGCTCCAACTCCGGCAAGAGCTTCAACACCGAGAGTTTTACCAACGATTATTGTGTCAACAAGGTTGTAGAACTGTTGAAACAGCATTCCAAACAGCATTGGAACTGCAAATCCAAGAATATGCCTGGAAGGTGAACCATTTGTCATGTCTTTTACCATAGGATTTCCTCACTTTCGTATATTTATAAAGCCAAATGATTATACTATATTTTTACAAACTGTCAAACTGATTTTGCACGAATTTGAATTAATTTAACGAATTATTGTCTTAATATGAAATGTCTGTTAAAATGCATAGGTAATATTTATGCGGAGGCAGATATGAAGAAAACTTTTGATGTTAAGAGACTTACAACGCTGGCATTGCTTACAACAATAGCACTGACAATATTTGTTGTGGAATCAGCGATACCTACGCTTGTTCCAATACCGGGAGTTAAGTTAGGACTTGCCAATATAGTCACACTTTTTGTGTTGAAAAGGTATAAATTCAGTGATGCAGCGATTGTGTTAGCTATGAGAATTATACTGGCTACAATATTTACAGGGCAGGCAGTATCATTTATATATAGTGTAAGTGGTGGATTCTTATGCCTTATTGTGATGGCAGCTGTTAATAAATTGCTTAGGGGACAGTATATATTTCTTACGGGAATACTTGGTGCAGTGTCGCACAATGCAGGTCAGATTCTTGCTGCATTTTTCATACTCAGATTGTCAGGTATATTTGCGTATATGCCGTTTCTTGTGATAAGCGGTGTTATAACAGGTCTGTTTACGGGCCTTGTGTGCTTCTTTGCAGACAAATATATTCCTAAAAAATATACTATGTAGCAGATGGAGGCGATTGTGAAAAAAAGAGTTATTGCAGTGGTAGCTGTGATTGTCCTGCTTGTCGGGGCAAGTGTGGCTTCTATTATATATATGAAATCAGGAAAGAATGACGGTAGTAAGACCGCTTATATATACAGAGATAACGAATTGTTAAGAACTGTATCGTTAGATGATGTTAAGAATCCGTATACGTTCAGGATTGAATACGGGGATGGAGAATACAATGATATTCTTGTTGAGAATGGAAAGATTAAGATAGCTGATGCAAGCTGTCCGGATAAGCTGTGTGTGAACATGGGCTATATATCTGAGCCTTTAATGCCAATCACATGTCTGCCTAATCATCTTGTTATCAGAATTGTGAATGACGGCGAAGAATCGCCGTCACTCGATGGTGTTGTGTATTAATTATTTCATCCAGCGGCCAGAAGCACCACATGGAAGAACAAGTCCGTTGCTTGAAACAGGGAGACCTACTTCCTGTGAATCACAGTGTCCGCCAAAGCTCTTAAGTTCTGTGCTTAACATATAAGTAAGAACGGCTGGCTGAAGACCTGTGGTGTATGAATTAATAAGGAAAAATAATGGTTCATCAGAAAGAAGCTGTGCACAAAGCTTAACAAGCGGGTGTATGGCTTCTTCTATTTTCCAGATTTCTCCTTTAGGACCACGTCCATATGAAGGTGGATCCATGATGATTGCATCGTAATGGTTGCCTCTTCTTATCTCTCTTTCTACAAACTTTACACAGTCATCAACTATCCATCGGATAGGCTTATCAATAAGTCCTGAAGACTGCGCATTTTCTTTAGCCCATGCGACTATACCTTTAGAAGCATCTACATGTGTAACATTAGCACCAGCGGCTGCACATGCAAGTGTTGCTCCACCTGTATAAGCAAACAGGTTAAGAACCTTTACAGGTTCACTGCCACGTTTTTTTCTGGCATCAGAGATTATCTTTCCAAACCAGTCCCAGTTAGCAGCCTGCTCAGGGAATATTCCTGTGTGCTTGAAGCTGAATGGCTTTAAGTTGAATGTCAGCTCCTGTTCAAATGAAGGACTGTTGTAGTGAATCTGCCACTGCTGTGGAAGGTCAAAGAACTCCCATTCTCCGCCGCCCTTAGAACTTCTGTGGTAATGACCGTTCATATTCTTCCAGCCACGCTCTTTCTTAGGAGTGTCCCATATTACCTGTGGGTCCGGGCGTACAAGAATATACTTACCCCAGCGTTCAAGTTTTTCGCCCTTAGAGGTATCTATTACTTCATAATCTTTCCAGTTGTCAGCTATAAACATAATTAAGTATCCTTTTCTATATAAAAATGTGTTGCAGTTTGGTACCGCATTTGTTATTAAATAATTATATACGAAAATATTAATAACTGCAATCGTGCAAAAATGTTTTGAACAGGCATGTTTTATGTTAATATATTTCTATCGAAATCTGATTAAGGGGCGATGCATATTGAAAAATGTTAGTTTAAAGAATATACAGAAGGATATAGTATCAGGAATAATTGTTGCTCTTGTGTCAATTCCTATATCAATGGGATATGCACAGATTGCGGGACTGCCAGCGGTGTATGGCCTGTACTGCTCTATTCTGCCAGTGCTTATATATGGATTTGTTACATCTTCGCCGCAGTTCGTGTTTGGAGTGGATGCAACTCCGGCGGCACTTGTTGGTGGAACACTTGCAACGCTTGGAATAGTGTCAGGCTCTGAGGAGGCAAAGGCAGTAGTTCCGGCGATAACTTTAGTTGCAGCATTGTGGCTGCTGCTTTTCTTCTTTATCAAAGCAGGGCGTATTGTCAATTATATATCGACACCTGTAATGGGTGGATTTATAAGCGGTATTGGCGTGACAATAATTCTTATGCAGGCAGCAAAGCTTTTTGGCGGTAATGCTGGGACTGGCGAAGCGATACAGCTTGTTATGCATATAGCTGGCGAGTTTGATTCATTTAATCTGCTCTCGGCAGTGCTTGGAATTGGAACAGTTGTGATTATTCTTGTTGCGAAGAAGTTCATTCCAAAGTTTCCAATGTCAGTACTTCTTATGGTGCTTGGTGCACTTGCAACTGTATTTTTTCATATTGACAGATTCGGTGTTAAGCTTCTTCCGCATGTTGATAAGGGGCTGCCGGGATTCTCGCTTCCTGATATGTCAGTTGTGTTTAAGAATCCGTCAGAGATAATACTTCTTGGACTTTCAGTGGCAGGTGTTGTCATGGCACAGACATTGCTTGCAACTAATAATTATGCCAATAAATATGGCTATAAGGTAAGCAACAACAGAGAAATTCTGGCTTATGCTGCTGCAAATGCGGCTTCTGCTGTAATTGGCGGATGCCCTTTGAATGGAAGCGTGTCAAGAACAGGAATTGCAGACCAGTTTGGCTGTAAATCACAGTTCATGTCAATAACAGCTTCTCTGACAATGCTTCTTATAGTGCTTTTTGGAACACCGGTGCTTGAGTATCTTCCTGTACCAATACTTACAGGAATTGTTGTTGCGGCACTGATTGGAATTACTGAATTCGGGCTTGCAGTTAAATTATGGAAAACAGACCATACGGAGTTTGCAATATTTGTAGGTGCTTTCTTAGGTGTTCTGTTATTGGGAACGATATACGGAGTTGTAATCGGTGTTATTCTTTCATTCATAGCTGTTATTGTCAAAGCGGTTGAACCACCAAGAGCATTTCTCGGAGTTATACCGGGACAGGAGGGTTTCTATAGTCTTAACAGATACCGCAATGTAAAGAAGATAAAAGGTGTGGTTATATACAGATTTAACGGAGCACTTTTCTTTGCGAATATTAATACATTTGTTGATGATATAGAAAAGAATCTTGATGATAATACTAAATGGGTAATTGTAGACGCCGGAGGTGTTGGATCTATTGATGTGACGGCAGTTGACAGGCTTATGTCTTTATATAAGGGGCTTGAAAAGAAAGGTATCAGATTCTATATTACAGAGCATGAACACACGCTTAATGACCAGTTAAGAGAGCTTGGTGCAGGTGAGCTAGTTGAAAAAGGTGTTGTAAGAAGAACTATTCCGCTTGCCCTAAGAGATGCGGGTCTTGACAGACCTTATCCTGTTGAGGAGGAAGAAGAGCAGGCTGTTTCTGGCGAGGTACATGAGGACAATGAAAGACTTGCTGAGATTGAGTGGGCTTTTGGCGAAGATGCAGATGAATGGCTTGAGAAGATGGCGGCAGAGATGGCTGATGAGATTGGCAGCGTCAAGAAAGATGAGAAGAATGTTATTGTTGATGCTGAAAAGCATGCTGCATGGGGAAGAATAGGACTCTTTGATGAGAATGAACTGCTTGAGCGACTTGAGATGCATTTGTTTGATGATAAGAAATATCCTAATCTTGATATTGATGATATTGAGAAAAGAATTGATGAGCGCCGCGTGGTTGTTGAGAAGAAGCTGGCACAGATTAATCCTGATGCAATCCAGATGCTTAAGGAACACAGAAAGGAAATGCTTGACAGATTAAAGCTTCACAATCCGTATGCATATGAGCATATGATGGAGCAGAAGAAGAAACATTATGAACATCTGAAGAAGAAAGATCCGGAGCTTGCACAGAAGCTTAAGAATTTCTATAATCTTTCAGATGACGACAAATAATTGATATAACGGAGATAATTGTGAATATATTAAATGTTGAAAAGGTCAGCAAGACCTACGGAGAAAAGGAACTTTTTAATAATATAAGTCTGGGAATTAACAGTGGAGATAAGATTGGACTTATAGGGGTGAACGGAACCGGAAAGTCTACACTTTTAAAGATTATTGCAGGTGTTGAAGAACCGGATGAGGGACAGGTTGTCAAGGGCAAGGGGATTGAGCTTGCGTATCTTGCACAGACACCTCTGTATTATGAGAATGAAAATGTACTGGAATATGTTATGCGTGGAAAGCATGCGGACAGCCAGCCAAAAGCAAAAGAGATTCTTAACAAGCTTGGAATAACAAATCATGGCGCAATGATGAATATTTTATCAGGTGGTCAGAAAAAGAGAGCGGCACTTGCAAGAACTTTAGTTGAGCCGGCAAGGCTTCTTATTCTTGACGAACCTACGAACCATCTTGACAATGACATGGTGCTCTGGCTGGAGCAGTTTATTAAGAGTTTTAAGGGGGAACTTATCATGGTTACTCATGACAGGTATTTCCTTGATAATGTAACTAACAGGATTGTAGAGCTTGATAAAGCTTCCCTGTACAGCTACGATACGAATTATTCAGGCTTTCTTGAGCTGAAGACCCAGCGTGAGGAGATGGAGAGGGCGACTGAAGCCAAGAGACAGAATATATTAAGGAAAGAACTCGCGTGGATAAGAAGAGGATGCCAGGCTCGATCTACCAAGCAGCAGGCACGAATTGACAGATTCGAGGATATGAAGGAGGCTTCAAAGCAGGCGAGAGCAAGATTTGACAAGCAGCTTATGGATATGAATTCAGTCAGCAGCAGGCTTGGAAGAAAGACTGTTGAACTCCACAACATTTGCAAAAGTTTTGGAGAGAGGACAATAATTGACGATTTTACCTACATTTTTCTAAGAGATGACAGAATAGGTATTGTCGGTGATAACGGATGCGGCAAGTCTACGCTTATGAAGATTATAGCAGGCCAGCTTGAGCCGGACAGCGGCAGTGTTGAGGTTGGAGAGACTGTAAGAATCGGATATTTCATGCAGGAGAACGAACCACTTGACGACAGCCTTACTGTGCTAGAGTTCGTAAGAAGCATAGGTGAATATGTTACGACGGCAGATGGAAAGGCAACAGCGTCACAGATGTGTGAGAAGTTTCTTTTTACACCGAAGCAGCAGTGGACGCCTATAAGCAAGCTGTCAGGTGGTGAGAAGAGAAGACTTTATCTGTTAAGTGTTCTTATGAGTGCGCCAAATGTACTTATTCTCGATGAGCCTACCAACGACCTTGATATTGAGACTCTTGAGATTCTTGAGGAGTATCTTGATGGATTTGCGGGTATTGTAATCACTGTTTCACATGACAGATATTTCCTTGACAGAGTTGTTGACAGGATATTTGCATTTGAGGCAGGAGGCCACCTTACACAGTATGAAGGTGGTTATACGGACTACAGGGATAAATGTGTTTCTTCTATATATAATGTGGAATCAAATGGAACATCTGATGCGCCCAAATCAAAGGCAGCAGGTCAGGTGAAGAAAGCATATAACAGCCATGAGAATAAGATTAAGTTCACATATATGGAACAGAAGGAATATGAGACTATAGATGATGATATAGAGGAGCTTGAAACTAAAGTTTCAGAACTTGATGACGAGATTGCAAAGAATGCAACTTCTTATTCTAAGCTTGCAGAACTTACTAAGGAAAAGGAAGATGTGGAAAGGCAGCTTGAAGAAAAGATGGAGCGATGGGAATATCTTAATGATCTCGCAGAAAAAATAGAGAAACAGAAACAGTAGTAAATATTAACAAAACAAGTGACATCAGAACAGATTATTTGGTTGAGCAAATCATATATTCATGGTATGATGATATATGATTTACTATATTAATCATATGAGGGAGGAAAAATTATGTTTTGTCCAAATTGCGGAACAAAGAACGAGGACGATGCACTATTCTGTGGAAACTGTGGAACACGCCTAGTGATAGATGTGCCTCAGGAGACACCGGTGCAGGAAAGTGTGGAAGAAGAGCCAGAGGTAACATCGGTACAGGAGAATGTGCCAGCAGAGCCGGAGGAAACACCGGTACAGGAGAGTGTGACAGCAGAGCCGGAAGTAACACCAGTACAGCAAAGTGTTCCAGTTCAGCCACAGCAGGCTTTTGGTCAACAGCCTGTACAGCCTACACAGTTTACAGGTCAGAATTCTGGTCAGCAGCCTGCCAATAATAAGCCTGCCAGATTCCCTAAGGGTATAATTGCAATTGTAGCTGCGGGAGTTGCTGTGATAGCTGCCATAATTATATTTGTATGTGTGGGAAAGAATGTGACAGATTATAAGAAAACTGCCAAGCAGTATGTTAAGGCGGTTGCAGAGTGCGAATGGAATGATGCGTATAGTCTTATTAATCTACCTGAGGGGGAGTTCCTTACTAAGGAAGCATTTATTAATGTTCATGCAGATGCGACTGGTGAGAAAGTTGAAAAGATGGCAGCAGATGACATTGTCTCAACATATAGCAAGATGCCTGGTAACAAGGCTGTTAAGGTCGGATATATAACAGATTCGGGAATGCAGTATAATGATGTGTATCTAACAGTAGCCAATAAGCACTATATGCTTTTCTTTAAGAAGTATAAAGTCAGCGCTGAGAATCTTGTAGTAAAGGATGTTACAATAAAGGTTCCAAAGGGACTTTCGTTATATATTAATGATGTTATTGTTGGCGATGGATATAAGTCGGATGCATCTAAGAATGGAAACGGCTCTTCTGATGAATATGTTATACCATATCTGTTCAATGGAAAGAATAATATTAAGGTGACTGGAGAATTTATAGAGGACTACACAACACAGCTTTATGCAGCACATGATGAAGATACATTTACTGTTGGAACATACAATGCAAAATATGTTAATTCGAAGCTTGAAGAACTTAAGACACAGGCAAGAACAGATGTGGATGCAATAATTAACGCTGTACAGGCAAAGAAAGATTATTCAGCTATAGCCGACAGGGTGTGTAAAGAAGAAAAGAAGAACATAGAGTCAGCTTATAAGAATATTTACGACAGCTACAATGACAAATACAAAACTGTATCCAATTTGAAGATTTCCAAATTCACAGCTTCTATCGCGGATACATCTTTCAGAGTGGATTCAGATGACGGATGCCCAATGATTAAAGTTTCAATAAAACTTGGATATACATACAAGATACAGTATTCAGGAAGCGATAAGGCTAACGATAAGAATAATAGTAATAATTCTGCTTACATATATTATAAATATGAAGATGGTAAGTGGAAGATTAATTCTATGTATCTTGGATTTGGATTTTATTAAAATACTGTTTTGACCGGGACTTATGTTCCGGTCAAATTTGTTCTGTATTGTACTAAAAAAAATACAATTTTTTCTGTTGATTTTATATAGAGAGTAGTGTATATTAATACTTGCTGTGACATTGATAGCTGTGAAGCGTGAGGTTGCTGCTTTAATAAAGCAGGTTTTCCGTGGAGCGAATGTCAATGCTGGAGATAATCTCCGGCGAAGAAACTGGCGACAAGTCACTGTACCAAAATCATCTGCAATCCGCAGAAATGACGCGCGTGGGTCGAATTATGAATGAGACTATATGATACGCGTGGGAGTGTGTACAGTCACCGCTTGTCGTACTTAAACAATAAAGTGCGAAGGAGGCGACTTTTTTTATGGCAAATCAGGTAATCAGAATTACTCTGAAGGCTTACGATCATCAGTTGATTGATCAGTCAGCTAAGAAAATCATCGAAACTGCTAAGAAGACAGGAGCACAGGTGAGTGGTCCGGTACCTCTTCCAACAAAGAAGGAAGTTGTTACTATTCTTAGAGCTGTTCACAAGTACAAGGATTCAAGAGAGCAGTTCGAGCAGAGAACTCATAAGAGACTTATCGATGTATTATCACCATCTCAGAAGACTGTAGATGCATTATCTAAGTTAGAGATGCCAGCTGGTGTATTCATCAACCTTAAGGTAATGAACTAATCATTATCTGGAATTTTTCATTATTAAAGCAATAATCCTAAGGGTTTAATATAGAAGTAACAAGCAGTGGTGCGGGTTCCACTTATATTAGCTGTTCTAGGATGACAGGATGCGCTGTGTATCACACATCATCTTGTCCGCTGTAGATTAAACAGGAGGAAAATCAATGAAGAAGGCAATTTTAGCTACAAAAGTCGGAATGACTCAAATCTTCAACGAAGACGGTGTTTTAACACCTGTAACTGTTCTTCAGGCTGGTCCTTGTGTTGTTACACAAGTTAAGACAGTAGAAAACGACGGTTACGATGCAGTTCAGGTTGGTTTTGCTGACATTAGAGAAAAGTTAGTAAACAAGCCTGTTAAAGGACATTTTGATAAGGCAGAGGTTCCT
>QWCY01004285.1_pt1 | contig 15011 bp, 10 predicted proteins | sample 1972631 | NCBI WGS metagenome assembly QWCY01 (sample SAMN09866696, study PRJNA288562) | Human gut metagenome isolate pre1_stool, whole genome shotgun sequencing... | isolation source: gut | host: Homo sapiens | place: USA: California
AGCTCTTGAAATATACTGCATCGTTGGTGCAGTCGGCAGCCGACTTGAGGGTTTCCGGCTTCTGAATTTCCTGATCGTAGGTATGGGTATGGGGAATTGTGTAGGTCGCTTTCACACTGACTTCACTGTCAGGCATTGTGAATGTGGTGGTTGCGCTGTTTGCGTCCGCAAGGGTAATGCTGCCACTTACAACTTCCCACTTATCAAATACCTTACCGTCAGGAGCCGCATTTGCAGTCAGAGTAACGGTTGTGCCTTTCGCCGCTTTACTGATTTCGCTTCCTGCACCGATTGTCGCTTTGCCGTCCGCTACGATGATGGGATACTCTTTACTCTCCCAGATTGCATAGAAGGTAGTATCCAAGCTTACTTCATAGGTCGTGCCGGAAATAACCGAACCGTCGGCACTGGTTGACCAGCCCTTGAACTGCTTGCCTTCCGGTTCAGTAAAACCGCAGGCGGGCAGGGTGTAGCTGCCGGAAATACCGGTGACATCTGCCATTGTGCCGCCGCCACCGTTGGCATTGAATCTGACGGTATACTCGGCAGGGGCGGGAGGCGCGTCCTCCCACAGCGCCTTGACTGTGATGTCAGCGGTGACGGTCACAGAGGCGTTCACCGGATACTCCGTACCGTCTATCTGCCATGCCTTGAACTGCTTTCCTTCGGGCGCAATAAACTCGCACTCCGGCAGAGAATACTCGCTGCCGTGCAATATCTTCTTAGCGGGCATTGCGGTGGTGACCTCCTCGGGCAGCTCCTCAGGCTCGGAGCCGCCGTTAGCGTCAAAAGTGACGGTATGCTCGTTGCGCATTTCAAACGCTGCGGTGATGGTAACATCTCCCTCCGGCTGGGTGAAGGTATAGGTATCGTCCCCAACCGCAACGGCGGCAGGGTTGCCATTGACGGACAGCGTGCTTAGCATATAGCCCTCGTCGGGGTCAATGGAGAGCATGACAAGCTCGCCCTTAAAGAACAGTGGCGTGCCGTCCTCGGCGGTTCCCGCAGCGTTCACCACCTTGACTCTGCCGTTTTCGCAATCCTGCACCGTCACCTTATACTGCGGGTCGCCCTCCACGGTCACCTGCACCGAGATGTTCTTCTTCCACTCCTCTCCCGGACGTGTGATAACATCAAGCCCCGAGTTGCAGCGTGCTCCGGTGCCCTCCAGAATCACCGTTCCGTTGACCGTGAAGGTCTGCTCCCGCTGGGACTGCGGATCATAATCCACCGGGTTCTCCCACGAAACGTCGACAGGTATAAAACCGGAGGTGTCAGCTGTATAAACCCCGATTTTGATATTGGAGAGCGCATCTTTCAGATTCTGTTCCTTGGAAATACGGATCGGCTGCGCAGGCGTCTCGTTCCAATGGTCCTTCTCCCGCACATTGGTCAGGTAGTTCCAGAAAACCTTGAACGACCTGTAGGAGGCCACATTTCCGCAGGCGTCTTCGATGATAAGCGTGTGTTGGATGCTGTTGTCATACTCTGCCGGGATCGTATAAACGCCATTTTCATCCGGCGTCAGAAGCTCAGCTTTCCCACTCGGGGATGTATGGCAACGAACCGTGACGGGCGATGAGTCCTCTACCTTGAACCGCAGGTTGCCGTAATACTTACCATAGTTCTCCAGTTCCTTTCCGGTAGAAAGATCAATGGCTTTCGGGTTCTCGACGTCAATGATTATATTCGGCGTAGATACAAAGGTCGTTCCCGTCGGGTTCGTGGCTTTGGCGTAGACATACCAACCGCCGTTTTTTTCATACGCCGCGGCGTCTATTGTGATTAAGATAAATGGCAGCACGATCGATCCCGGCGTGGCTTCCGCTATCTTGTATTCCTTCCAGAGGGACTCGTCAAGCGCTGCCAGCTCTTCCTGCGTGTAGCGATTCGGAGAGCTGAGGTAATAGCCCGGCTTCGCGTCCGTGTCGACCAACATGCCTATCTGATAGGAATTCCCAACCATGGACGCGCCCTTGAGATAGTACGGTTCGTCCGAATCCGCGTTATATCCCGTGAAGTACTGACCCGTCCCCAAGCGAAGCTCGACCTTTGGATGCTTCGTCGAATAGTTCAGCACGAGCGTCCGGTTTTTGGTGATCAGACCTGCCCGGAACTCTCCCTTTTCCTTGTCATATGGGATTTTCGTCCCGTCTGCCTCATCGGTCAGCGTTGCCGACACGCCCGCTGGCAGCCTGATTTGGAGCACCAGATATTCATTGTGCGGCAGCATCAGATCGGCGTAGGTCTTTTTGCCGTCCGGGCTGATGACCTTCACGTGGTGCCGCCTGTAGGTTCTGACTGTGGCCGTAGTCTCGTTTCCCGCGTTGTCAGTCGCAACCACGGTATATTCCGCTCCCGCATCATTGTTGCCGCCATCCGGCGCGGGGAGACGATAGGTGGGGCCGGCTTGCAGCTCGCCGTTGATGGTCACCGACTTGATGCCGGAGGACGTCTCACCATTCAGCGCCGGGTCGCTCACGGTGAAGGTGTACGCGCCGGGATTTCCATCGAGGGTATCCTCGACGGTGTAGCTCTCGCCGTTCTTCAAAACCTCCAGCACCGGCGCCTTCGTGTCCGTTCCCATCACATGGCCGCACACAGTGCAGAGCTGCTTCTGATTGCCCCATTCGCCGGGGATGTGCTTTCCGTTTTGCTTGGACATCTCCGCCACCGGGTCACGCGCCTGACATTTCATATTCCGGCATGCCCAGACGTGGCACGACTGCCGGTCGACCCAGCCGAAGTCGTGCTTCCCGTTGCAGGGGTCGTCGATCAGCTCCATCTCCATCGCTTCGATCGCCCAGCCGTAGTTCTTCACGTACGGCAGCGTCAGCAGCTGCACGTCGATACGCCCGTTTTCATTGGGAATCAGAATATCATAGAGATTCCAGAAGCGGGCGAACTCGTCGTCGCGGTTGATGGCTTGCGCCTCAACCTTCAGCTTCACCAGCTTTCCATGGTATGAGCCTATTTTGATGGACTTGTAGTCTTCGGGCAGGGGGTTCCTGACAAGATCTCCTATATATCTTTTCCCTACGTCGATATCGTATACCTTTTCCAAGTATACACAATCGCCGTAGCCCATAGCTGCCGCCTCGTCCGAGATGTATCGAGAGTATCCTGTCGTCAGCTTCAGCTTCGCGTCCGTCACGGTGATGTTCTGACCGTGACGCCAGCGTCCGCCGCCGATGGCCGCGCCGTGCGTACCGTGCGCCGTGATCTCGCCGCCGGTGATGGTGATATCGCGCGCCGGGACGAACTGACCGCCGCCGATGCCCGCGCCGTTGTATCCGCCGTGGGCGTTGATCTTGCCGCCGTAAATGTTGATATTATAGGCAGCGGTGTCGCCATCCATGTCCTGCTCCGATGTCCAGCAGCCCCCGCCGATACCGGCTCCTCCCTCGCCGCCGGTGGCGGAAATATCGCCGCCGTAGATGTAGATATCGCGGCCGCGGCCCTTGAAGCTGCCGCCGATGCCGGAGCCCGCTTCGCCGCCCTTCGCCTCGATTTTACCTGAGTAGAAATACAGCTTCTCGCCGCTGCCGTTTCTGCCGCCGCCAATGCCGGCTCCTCCATCGCCGCCCTTGGCGATGATGGTGCCGCTCCAGAGCGATGGGTTCGTCTGAGAGCCGAAGTGCATATTTGCGCCGTGACCGTACATATCCAGGTTGAACAGACTTTCTGCGATATTGCGGGTCGCCCAGCTTCCTCCTATGCCCGCCGCTTTATAGCCGCCCTGACATGTCACCGTGGTGCCCTTCATCACCTGCACGCACAGCTGCCCCTCGCTGCGGTTTTTCTGAATGGCCGCCCGTCCGGTGGCCCCCGTCAGCTTACTGTCCCGGTTGATAAAGTACAGATACGCCGACGCCTTTCCGTGCAGCTCGATGGCCGGTGTCTTGGCGTCCTTCTTCACCTGAATATTCACGTTATCCAGGAAGATGTGCGGTGCCGCCTTCTTTCCGTTGATCTGGATCTTCTTTGTCCAGACAAAGTCCGGATCGCTTGAGGACGAATAGATATAGTATGTCTTGCTGTCGTTGATGTTGATGTCTTTCGTTCTGCCGCACAGATCGATCTCCACATCAAATTTTGCGGGGATATTATCCATCGCGCCGGTCTCCGCTGCAAACGCTGTTGTCGGCAGCAGCGTCAGCACCATGCAGCATAGGAGCAGGATGCTGAGTATTCGTTTCTTCATTTCTCGTTACCTCCGTTTTCGTATATGTCGGCTCAGTCAAGAGCGATGATTGTAACAGAGCCTCTGAATGAAAGCAGATAGGTCTTGTAATCACCTTGCTCCAGCGAAAATTTAAGTTCAACATCGTTTTTCGCACCGGTAAGGTCATATATTCTGTTGAAGCAGAGAGAATTTGATCCCCTGGCGCTTTGTTCTATCAGTGTAATATATCTGCAATAGTTATCATCGTAACCGTCAGTCATCCGAACAGAATGATATCCGCTTTTATCATTATGTGCTTGCATTGACCATGCCGCTTACACACACACTGTAGGTATGTCCTTTTTTCAGCCTGAGTGTTGTTCCGTTGTACGATATAAGCCCGCCGCGGTTATGCATTTCCCGATAGTACAAGGGAACTGCACCGTCTGAAAGATGGGTTGACGGTACATACCCCTCTCCGCAAAAATATCCCGAACAGCTACCGTTCTGACCGGGGTCGCCCTTGTCGCCTTTATCTCCCTTGTCGCCTTTTTCACCTTTGTCGCCTTTTTCGCCGGGGTCACCTTTGTCGCCTTTTTCTCCGTCAACGCCTGCGGCTTTCACTCCCGTATCGGTTTCTCCGATCCACCAGTTGCCGTTCTCGCCGATAAACGGGGTGTTTCCGTCTTTGCCGTCGGAACCGTTTTGCCCGTTTGTTCCGTCTTTTCCGGCGATTCCGTCTTTTCCGTTTATACCATCCTTACCGTCAGCGCCATCCTTACCGTCAAGCCCTTTCAAAACCGAAAGGTCATACAGATTCAGCCATATTTCATCGCCGACATAGCGCCACTGCAGGGCGTTTTCGTTCACGCGGAACTCCGGCGTTTTTCCGTTTGCTCCGTCCTTACCGTTCTGTCCGGCAGGGCCTGTAATATCGGCTATCGCCACAAGATTCTGCCACTCGTCGCCCTCGTAACGCCACTGTATGTGGGTTGCGGCTCGCTGCACCTCTATGTTTTTGGCGTTAATTCCGTCTTTGCCATCGGCACCGTCTTTTCCGTCAATGCCGTCTTTTCCGTTTGTACCGTTTATTCCGTTCTTACCGTCCTTGCCGTTCTCGCCGCCGGCTCCGTCCTTGCCGTTTTCTCCGGCAGCACCCCGCAGCTCGGTAAGCGCCACAAGGTCGTGCCAGTCGGTTTCGTCGCTGTATTTCCACTGGATCGCCGTGCCGTTATTCCGCACCTCCGGCAGTGCGGTGTCGGTCTTTACCGCCTTGTTCCATCCTGCGGCAAGCACGATGCAAAGCACCAAAAGAGCGGCGCAAAGCGCCAAAAGTGTACCTGTGAGTAGTTTTTTTCCTGTTTTCATCTTCTTTCCTCCGTTCGGAATCGTTATTACGGCGGAGTTTTGCACCGCTGCCCGCGCCGTAAATGAGCGGCGGCCGACCGGCTTATGCTTGGTTTGCTTTGTACTTATCCACGAACAGGGCGACTCCCTGCTTTAAGACATCCATCTGGGTTTGAAGATAATATTCGTCCTCGAACATAGCGTAATGTACGCAGGCGCGGACGAAGATAAAGATCAGTGGGGTGATGACCGTATAGGGAATGCCTATCTTCGGCTCCAGCCGCTTGGCATACTCGGTATAGCGCTCGTTGACGCCCTCAAAGAATTTCTTGCCGTGCTCGATATACTTCGGGTGCGTATAGATCTGATACATCAGCCGATACTTCTTGCCGTGCTTTTTTGCCGTCCAATACGGAATCTCCTTCACAAACCGGACGACATCCTTGGGGTCGGTGGGCGCCATCTCCATGAAATCGTCCTCAACTTTTTCCATGCAGTATGCTGTCGATTCGATGATCAGCTCATCCACACTGTTAAAGTACGAGTACAGATTTCCCGTTGTGCAGCCGCACGCCGCTGTCAAAGCCTTAATGCCCGTGCCCGTGAGCCCGTTTTCCGCGTAGCACTCGAAGCACTTTTCCATCATTTCGCGCTTGCGCGCGTTGTGCTGTTGCTCAGTTGTTTTCATGTTGCTTCGCTCCTTTTGTGCGTACCGACCGTTCGGTTATGATTAGTATAACATAGAATTGTGATAATTTCAAGAGCGGCTTGCGAAAAGATGCAAAAAAGCGGGACAGATAGTCAGTGGTAGAAATTCTCATAAAATTCTGCTATAATATGATCAAAAGAGCCTGATTTGGGACGATGTTATTTTGCGTTGCTTGAGGCAACGCCGCTTCCCGCACTATAATGAAAGTGCAAAGGAGGAATACACTATGTTTCAGGATAACCTAAAAGCACTTCGCAAGAAGAAGGGTATCACACAGGAAGAGCTGGCGGCAAGGCTGAATGTCGTAAGGCAGACCGTCTCAAAATGGGAAAAAGGTCTTTCTGTTCCCGACTCCGAGCTGCTGATAAAGCTGGCGGAAATTTTAGAGGTACCGGTAAGCCGGCTGCTCGGCTCCAAAATCGAAGCGGAAGAACAGCCGGACGCTTTGGCGGAACAGCTTTCCCGAATCAACGAGCAGCTCGCAATCAAAAACAGGCGGGCAAAAAGAGTCTGGAAAGCAATAGCCTTCATCGTCGGCGGCATTATTGCCGTATATGTTCTGATCTTAATTCTTGCAACCGTCTTTACCTTTTCGCCCAACCAATCCGGCACAACAGACAGCTCGCAGTCTATTGAGTCGATCGTGGAAAAGGAATGAGAATCGGACACTTTCATCTCTGCGGTACGGGAATATCCCGTGCCGCAGCTGCTTCTCTCAAACTTTTCGGTAGAAAAAGATGCGGTATCGGCTCACAATAAGACTTTTTCATAAGATTTGCGTTCCATAGGGAGAACAAAAAAACAGTTAAAAACGAATGCACAGAATACAGAACAAAGAGATAGTTTTTATATGTTTCACATAGCATAGCGCGTTAAAGCTTGAAAAAACAATAATTTTGTGCTATACTATATTCGGCAGTATCCGTATAGAGATACTGAAATATCAAGAACAGGATAAAGAGGCAGAACAAAATCGACAAATTATTAAAACCAAAAACTCTCGACGGGAGGTAACCGCCAATGAAACACAATAAGATTACAAGCGCAGAGAAATGACTTTTCCCTTGCGCTTTTTTGTTATTTTTGAAGGAAGTAACGACGAGGAAATGAATTGAAAAAGAACAACGGGCTTAACCCATAACGTATCGTAAAGTTAAAAGCCGCGTGATTGATCATAAATATGATGTCATAAAAAGCACAATGACATTGTTGAATCAATTTAGTCTGTAAGAAAAGTTTGCAATCAGAGAGGAAAGGAAATATGATACTTGAATTAAACAACATAGATAAGTCTTTTGGCGAGAAGGAAGTGCTCAAGGGTGTTTCTTTCACGGCAGAGGGCGGGAAAGCGTTCGGGCTGCTCGGCAGAAACGGCGCGGGCAAAACGACGTCTATCCGTATTATTATGAACGTGTTTCCCGCAAACGGCGGTGAGGTGCTTCTGGACGGAAAGCCGATTGACTATCACAAAATCGGGCTTGGTTACCTTCCCGAAGAAAGAGGACTTTATCCGAAGAAACCTGTTATTGACCAGCTTGCATATTTTGCGGAGCTGAAAGGGATGAGCGCAAAAGAAGCGGTCAGGGCAGTTGATTACTGGCTTAACAGGCTCGGTATGACCGAGTACCGCAATAAACGTCTTGATACCCTTTCAAAAGGAAACCAGCAGAAAATTCAGTTGATAACGGCTCTTGCACACAATCCGCACATTGTCATTCTTGACGAGCCTTTTTCGGGGCTTGATCCCGTAAATGCAATGCTTCTGAAGGACGTGGTAAAGGAACAGATTTCGCAAGGGAAAATCGTTTTGTTTTCAAGCCACCAGATGGCGTACATAGAGGAATTCTGCGACAGTATCGCCATTCTCAGTGCGGGCAGAGTTGCAATCAGCGGAGATTTGCTTGAAATAAAGAGAAATTACGTGCGCGATAAGTTGGTGGTAAGCACAACAAAGCCCGAGCGGATAAAGTCCGATTTAGGAAAGGCTTGCGCCGAACGCGAGGACGGCACGTTGCTTATTCAGCTTACAAGCCCCGTTGAAAAGCAGTCTATGATGAAACGGCTTGTGGAATCCTATGATATCGACGAAGTGAAAGTATTTGAGCCTTCTCTCAACGATATATTCGTAGAGTACGCAGGCGCGCAGGTGTAAGGAGGCAAAGCGATGAAACAGTTCGGAAAAATCCTTAAATTCGAGCTGAAAGGCTATCTCAAAAACAAAGCCTTTACAGGCGTCACGATCTTTCTTGTAGTTGCAATCGCTGTTGCTATGTTTATTCCGAATATTATATCGGCGCTCAAGTCCGGGACAACCCCGTCAAAGGATCTTCCCATAATGCTTGTGTACGCCGAAGACGAAGCCCTTTCTAAAACCGTAAAGGAATATTTTACGCAAGCCTTTACGGGGTATAACGTAAAGGTTGCGGACGGAACACCTGACGATATAAAATCGCAGATTACAAGCGGCAGCGCCGAGTGCGCTTTTGTTCTGAACAGTCCGTCGTCTTACACGTATTACGTAAACAATCTCAATATGAGGGATTCCAATCAGGCTGTTGCGAACACGGTATTGCAAGAGGTTTACAGAGTGAACGCTATGATGCAAAACGGACTGTCCCCCGAACAGGCGAAGGATATTATGTCGGTGGTTATCGAAAGCGACACGATGACGCTCGGTGTGGACCAGATAAAAAATTATTTCTATACCTACATAATGATATTTGCATTGTATACGGTGATTATGCTTTACGGGCAGCTGGTTGCGACCAACGTGGCAAGCGAAAAGAGTTCACGGGCTATGGAGGTTCTGATTACGAGCGCAAAGCCTACAAGTATGATGTTCGGAAAGGTTTTTGCGTCCTGTATCGTAGGTTTTACGCAGCTTGTGCTTGTGTTCGGGTCGGCATTGCTGTTTTATAATATCAACAAAGCGCAGCTGCAAAATCCGATAGTCGCTTCGATATTCGATATGCCAATAAGCCTGTTTATTTATATGCTTGTGTTCTTTGTTCTCGGCTTTTTGATTTACGCTTTCCTTTACGGCGCAATCGGCTCAACCGCGTCAAAGATTGAAGATATAAGCACAATGGTGTTGCCTGTCACTTTCTTTTTCATTATCGCCTTTATGGTAGTTCTGTTCTCGATGATCGGCGGCAACATAAGCTCTGTGTTGATGAAGGTATGCTCGTATATTCCGTTCACTTCGCCGATGGCTATGTTTACGAGGATCTGTATGAGTACGGTTGCCTGGTATGAAATTTTCATTTCTATTATCATCTTAATCGGCTCTACAGTCGGCATCGGAATCCTTTCCGCAAAGATTTACCGCGTGGGAGTGCTGCTTTACGGCACGCCACCGAAGCTTACAAAAATCATGAAGGAGATTTTTAAGAAACAATATGGATAATAAAGCAAAGCAAGGCGGGCTTGGCATCGTATCCGTTCTGACGATTGTCTTTATTGTGCTGAAGCTGTTGGGTGTTATCAAGTGGAGTTGGATATGGGTGCTTTCGCCCATATGGATTTCCGCTGTGATTGTGGTCGCTGTGTTTTCTGTTATCCTGATTGGCGGAAGGATTAAAAAGGGGAATTGGTAACTTCCCGCTTCCAAAGCCGAACCCCGCTCCAAGCATCTGTTTTCGTGGCTGAAAGCAGGTGCTTTTTGCTTCCCGAACGGCGGCATTTTCAAAAAACGGACAAGGAGGCATAATCCTTTCTGCTTTTGGGAATCGCCCACAGCAAAGAAAAAAACGGCGATTCTCACCCCGGAAAACCGCATAATCATACCCGCCCCTTCGGCTGACGGAGATGGGGACGATGCAAAAGTCTCCGATCCGAATACAGAAAAAGATACCGGAAGCTCACATTGTACACCTTGAGGCTTTCCGGTATCTTTCTCTTTATTGTACGGCGTAAAAAGAGGATTATGCCTTTCCGAGCGTCCAGCTCCGGCTCTCGGTCTGAAGCCGTACCATATGAGCGAAGATGCCGCCGGCTTGCAGCAGCTCTGCGGGAGAGCCCTGCTCGGCTACCGCGCCGTCACTCAGCACCACAATCCTGTCCGCGCCCGAAACGGTACGCATCCGGTGGGCGATGATGAGGACGGTTTTGTTTTTGATGAGGCGGGAGAGTGCCTCCTGTATGGCTGTTTCGTTCTCCACATCCAGGCTGGCGGTGGCTTCATCCAACAGAATGATGGGCGCGTCCTTCAGAAACGCACGGGCGATGGAAATGCGCTGACGTTCGCCGCCGGAAAGCTCGCAGCCGTTCTCACCGATGTTGGCGTTCCAGCCGTCGGGGAGCTTTTCTGCGAACCTGTCCACATTGGCGAGCTTTGCCGCCGCGATCACCTCTTCGTCCGTCGCGTCCTTGCGACCGATGCGGATATTCTCCAAAATCGTATTGTCGAACAGCGTGACATCCTGGAACACGATGGAATAGAGGCTCATCAGCTTTTCCGGATCGATTCCGGAGATATCCATGCCGCCTACTGTAATTGTGCCCCGGTCAATGTCCCAGAACCGCGCCGCCAGGCGGGAAACGGTAGTTTTACCTCCGCCGGAGGGTCCGACCAGCGCCGTGACCTCTCCCTGCTTTGCCGTAAAGGACACATCCCGAAGCACCGTTTCACCGCTCTGATAAGAAAAACCCACATGGTCGAACACAATGTCACAGTTCCGGTTGGTGAGCTGTTCGCTTCCGGACTGCACGGGGCAGTCCAGAATCTCATTCATGCGCTCGATGTTGCTGTTGGTGCCGATGATGGCGGCAAGGTTCTGCAGGGTATCCTCCAGCGGGTCATACAGGCGGGACACCACCAAAAGGAACATAAAGAAGGTCAAAACATCCAGCTCACCCTTCACCAGCAGAGCCGCGCCCGCAAGGGCGGTGGTGGCAATACCCAGCCGCAGGACAAGTCCCGCGGAAACCACAAAGACAGCCGTTCCCAACTCGCTCCGAACGAGGCGGCTCTCTACGGCACGGATTTTCTTTTCCAGCCCCGAAAGGTATCTCTCCTCGGCATTGTTGGCGCGCAGATCGGGCATCGCTTCCATGCACTCCTGAATGCCGTCTTCGCAGGCGATCTTCGCTGCCGTTGCTTTGCGGGAGAGCTTTTTCTGCACGTCTGAGGCAAGCAAGACGATGGCAAATGCCACCGGCAGCGGCCAGACGGCGGCAAGCGCCATGCGCCGGTTAAAAAACAGCATCGATACGGCGATGACCGTGGTGGAGAGGATCGCACCGTACAGCGGCGCGACAAAATGGGATTGGCTCTGCTCCAGCACGGCGCAGTCGTTCATGATGGAAGTGGTCAGGTCGGCAAGGTCTTTCTTTCCGAAAAAGGACAGCGGAATCTTTCTCAGCTTCTCGGCAAGCCCCACCCGGCGCACACCCGATTCCACATAGGTGACAAGAAAGGTGTTGTCGTATTCCAGCCGTGTGCAGACAACAATGAACAGTGCCGCCGCGACACAGCCGATCACATAAAACGGAATTCTCCCTGTCGTCAGCGTGCCGTTCATCATATCGCTCACCAGCCGGTACAAAAGCCCCACCGGCAGCATGAAGGAGATATTTTGCAGGGCACAGCACAGAATCCCTTTGATGTTGTCGATCGCTCCCTTGCGGGAAAGCGCATAGCGTCTCTGTAAATATTTAATCATCGCTCAGACCTCCTTTTCCACTTTCCACCGGACGGACTGCTGATAGTCCTGCCACATCGTTCCGAACAGACTGTCTTTCTGCCCGGACAGCTCCGCAAAGCTGCCGCTTTCCGAAAGGTGTCCCTCATTCAGCACAAAAATGCGGTCGGCATTCACAACCGTGGACAGCCGATGGGCGATCATGATGACGGTACGTCCATTTGCCAGCGCATTGAAGGCTGCCTGCACCTTCGTTTCGTTGTCGGGATCGGCAAAGGCGGTCGCTTCATCAAGAATCAGCACCGGCGCGTTTTTGAGCATGGCGCGGGCAATGGCAAGCCGCTGTGCTTCGCCGCCGGAGAGGTAGATGCCCTGCGAGCCGATGACCGTATGCACACCGTCCGGAAATTTTTCGATGATGTCCGTACACTGCGCCGCACGGAGTGCTGCCAGCACCTCCTCATCCGCGGCGTCCGGCTTGCCCATACGCACATTGTCCAGAATGGTGCCTTTGATCAGATGGCTGTTCTGAAACACGAAGGAAACCGTGTTCATCAGCTCGTTTTTTTCAATGTTCTTCACATTGACACCGCCGACGGAAATACTGCCGCTCTGCGGATCAAAGAAGCGGGCAATGAGCGCCGCCAGCGTGGATTTTCCGCCGCCGGAGGGTCCGACAAACGCCACCGTCTGTCCCGCGCCGATGGAAATGGAAATATTCTCCACTGCATTTTTTGTGCCGTCATAGCTGAATGTTACATTTTCCAATTCGACCGAGCTGTCCCTCGGATGCTTCGGTGCGCTCGGTTGAGAAAGTGAGGGGCTTTGCAGAACACGGTCAATGCGGGTGATGGCGTCCTGCACGATCATGCCGTTTTCGCTCATGAACATCAGCTTGGTGAGCGTCAGCGAGATGACCGGCGTGACGATGATGTAAAAGAGCAGGTTCAGCAGCACGCCGCCGTCCGCACCGCCGCGGGAGAACAGAAAGCCGCCTGCGATCAGAAACACAAACACGCTGTTGACCGCCAGCGTATAGAAGGTCATCGGCCGGCGCAGCTGCTTTGTGTATGCGATGACCCAACGCTCGTAGTTGTCGATGGCGCCCTTGAACTTTTTGAAGGAAAACACCGTCTGACCGAAGGTCTTGACGACGGGAATCCCCCGCACATACTCCACCGCCTCCCCCGACATGTCCGCAAGCGCGTTCTGATACTGTGTCATCTTCTCCTGCATCCCCTTGCCGGTCATGCTTGTCATCACGGCAAAGGCAAGCGCCACCGGCACAAGGCTTAAAAGCCCCAGCCGCCAGTCGAATGCCAGAAGAAGCGTCAGAAGTCCCGCAATGGTCGCCACAGCCCTTGCCTTGTCGGGGAGCTGGTGGGCGAGATAGGTTTCCGTTGCGCCGGTCGTTTCCGAAATCGTGCGGCGCAGCTTGCCGCTGCCGAACTGTTCGATTTCCCCAAGCGGAAGCGTGGCAATATGCTTCGTCATGGCAAGGCGCAGATTGGTGGCGATGCGGAACGCCGCAAGATGCGAGCACATCAGCCCCGCGATGTAGGTAAGCACGGCGGCAAAGGCAAACGCCACCGCCATCCAGCCGTAGTGCGTCACATGGACGGCATTTTCATAGTTCGGCGCGACCTCGATGACCTCCCGCAGGATGCGCCAGATGTACCAAAACGGCACCAGCGCCAGCAGTGCGCCGGCGGCGGCAAGCACCCACGAAAGATAGCTTAGGATTCGGTATGTCCCCGCGTAATCCAGCAGGCGGGACAGATTGGATTGCTTTTTCAAAACAGTTCCTCCTTGATTGCGTTTTTAGTTAGTCGAAGCTAACCTGACAGCTTTTGAAAAGCCGCCCAAGCGGCGAGTCAAAGTGCATGATTTACTTTTTCAGAAATGAGAACAACCCTTTCTTTTTATACGGAGCAGCACGGATTTCTCCCGCCGTGTAGCCGGTGGCGTCAATGGCTGCGCGCAGGGCGGCTTCGTTAAGCGGCTCATGCGAGAGGATAACGGTTTCTCCCTTCGTATGGGAGGAAGACACCTTTTCCACTGAAAATGTGCGGCGAATCGTATCGTTGATATGCGCCTCGCACATGGAGCATGCCATGCCGGAGATTTTCACTGTTGTCTGAATCATTTTCGTACCTTCTTTCAAAATTGAATCCTACCCCAGCGCCACGTCCAGCGTCATCATGATGCTGAAGCCGACGGCGAAGAAGATCGTGCCGATGTTGGAGTGCTTTCCCTGAGACATTTCGGGAATCAGCTCCTCCACCACCACATAGAGCATCGCGCCTGCCGCAAAGCTCAGAAAATACGGCAACGCCGGAATAACAAGCCGTGCCGCAAGAAGCGTCAGCACCGCTCCGACAGGCTCGACCACGCCGGAAAGAACGCCGCCGAGAAACGCTTTGCTTTTCTTTTGCCCCTCAGCCTTAAGAGGCATGGAGATGATCGCGCCCTCGGGGAAATTCTGAATGGCAATGCCGAGGGACAGGGCAAGCGCGCTTGCAGCCGTGATCTGCGAGTTTCCCGCAAGAAAGCCCGCATACATCACACCGACCGCCATTCCCTCCGGAATGTTATGTAAGGTCACCGCAAGCACCATCATCGTCGTGCGCCCGAGCTTGCTTTTCGGCCCCTCCGCCTGGTCGCTGCCCACATGAAGGTGAGGAATCAGACGGTCAAGCAGGAGCAAAAACAGCACGCCGACCCAAAAACCGATAAAGGCAGGGAGGAACGACAGCTTTCCCATGCCCTCCGACTGTTCGATGGCGGGGATCAGCAGGCTCCAGATGGACGCCGCCACCATCACCCCGGCGGCAAAGCCGGCAAGGGCGCGCTGCACCAGATCGCCAAGGGATCTTTTCATAAAAAACACGCAGGCCGAGCCCAGTGCTGTTCCCAAGAAAGGGATCATGATTCCAAGAAAGGTTTCCATTTGTCTCACCGCCTTTGTATTGCAGTATTATTTATTCCTCCTGAAACCCGCCTCGTCACGATATTCGGGATGCTCCTTCAGATACGGGTCTTTGTCGCCGCAGATGGTATAGTCGCATCGGCAGCCGTCCACGCAGGTGGTCGTCCGCACCAGCCTTGCGCGGAGCAGCTCCATGGACGCATAGTCCACATTGCACAG
>QWCY01004289.1_pt1 | contig 15005 bp, 15 predicted proteins | sample 1972631 | NCBI WGS metagenome assembly QWCY01 (sample SAMN09866696, study PRJNA288562) | Human gut metagenome isolate pre1_stool, whole genome shotgun sequencing... | isolation source: gut | host: Homo sapiens | place: USA: California
AAAAACTTCTGTCCAGACAAAAAGAGATGCTCTTCTTCAGGATGTGCAGAGCATGGTCAGCAATCTGAACAGCCAGTATCAGGATTTTTATATTTACGGTGGAAATGATATTACAACATCTCCGTTTTCTTTAAGCGGAGATGGAAAAACCCTTACTTATACCCATGAGTATTCAGACGGTACCACAAAGACGGTCAATATGACCATGGCTTATGATAAAAATAACAATACTTACAGTTATCATTTAAGCGATGATGACCTGAACAACCTTGTGACAGCTATGAGAGAACAAGGCCGGGTAGATATCGGTTATGGCGATATTTCCAACCGCCAGTCTCTTTTAGATACCTATACCGGAGGACTGAATATGCTTACGGGGCTTACTTCAGATTCCCTAAATGCCATGTCTGATGCGGATGCAAAGAAAGCGGTCAAAGCTGCCCTGGAAACAACTCCTGTGGCACTTCTGAGCCGTTCGGTTATGGCCTGTGATAATTATATCAATGATACTACGACCGTTGATCAATTTACAGATACTATGGGCAGTGTACTTAAAGATGCAGCTAATACAGAGCATACCATCAGCACCATTTACAGCGACCTTGGCAATAAATATTCCCTGGTAGAAACTACAAAAACCCGTCTTGATACTTTAAGTGACAACCTGACAGAGGAATACAAAGACATTCTCGGAGCTGATCCTTATGAGGCCATTACAGAAATGTTCTCTTACCAGTACTCCTATTCTGCTGCTTTAAAAATGGGGTCAAACCTGATGCAGTCATCTCTTTTTGATTTTATAAAATGATATCGGTACATTGTTTACAAAAAACAAGCAAAAAATAATTTTCTATTTTCAGGTCAGAAGAAGGTGAAAATGTATGAAACCTGTGATTGAAGCAAATTTTAAACCTTTTGAATCTGTCCGTTTCCGTCAAAATGCCAGTCTGGTTTCAAAGGACCAGCTGGCAGCAAGACAGCATCAGGCGATTTCCCAATACCGCCTGAAAGTACGTCAGGCTCAAAATTACGGGATCAGTTCTCCGGAAAGCATGACCTGTATCCAGGATATCAGACAAGCTTTTGATCTCCGGGATACTGTCCAAAGAGTACATGGCACAGCAAACGTCTCTGGATCAGGAAACAGCTTTTGTGATCCATTTTCTGGCAGCCCTGACAATAATGGGCTGTATACCCTTCAGAGAGGTGAATTTGAATTTCGTGTGGCATCTGGCAATCTGGAATACGTACCAGCCCTGGAAATGACCATCATAACCTCTTATCCAAAAGTAGAGTTTGTGTATACCGGCACCCCCAATTATGTTCCACCAAAAAAAGAGCCGGATTCCCCTGCTCTTAATGTTACCATATAAAAACTGACCCCCGGAGGCTTATGCAATCATGAAGATTGATACAAAATATTACGGCGAAATTGATTATACAAAAGATGAACTGGTTGTATTTCCAGATGGTTTATTTGGTTTTTCCCAGTACCATGACTATCTTCCCCTCTCTATGGAGGAAGATGACAGTTCCCTGCTGATATTGCAGTCTGTAGACGAACCTTATGTAGCCTTTTTTCTCATCGATGCAGCAGCACTCTTTCCTTCTTATTCACCGGTTCTTCTACCAGAAGAATTATCCTTTCTGGAAGTAAATTCCAGTGATGAATTATCCTATTATGTCATATGTGCTGTAAAGAAGGATTATCTGGATGGAACCGTCAACTTGAAATGTCCTCTTGCCATTAATCCGGATACCCGCAAAGGGATCCAGGTGATCTTATCCAACGCTGACTATGATTACCGCCATACCTTACGTTCTCTTCTTGGTAAAGAGATAAATGAACAAGACACTAAAAAGGAGATAAATAGCCATGCTGATACTGAAACGTAAAAAAAATGACAGTATCCTGATCGGGAATGACATACGCATCACTGTACTTGACTGCGACAATGGATCTGTCAGCCTGGCTATAAATGCCCCGAAGCATATTTCTATTTTGCGGGAAGAATTGACAGAAGCAGAACGCAGCAACCTGGATGCCTTATTATCTGATACAGATTCACTGCGCTCTATTGAAAAAGGACTGAATTCTTATATGAAGAAATAGACCATAAGCTTAATGACCCGCAAACGGGTGAATACTGATAAAATGACTCTTATCTGCTATACAAAATATCATATAGCTCTTTCAGCTGCCGGCGTACGAGAGAAAAAAACTCTCTCAGACGCCGGTAAAATAATGCTCTTTTTTCCATGCGGTTTTCCCGCTCTTCTTCTTTTAATATGTCTGATCTAAGACCCAGCGCCTGTTCATCTGTTTCCGGCCCAAATTTCCCTGTCATGCCGTAGAATACATTTTTCTCCAGTATATCAAATACCTGCGGTTCTTCTTCCTCTGTCTCCATGCTGGCACATTCTTCCCGTGTTCCAAACCACATATAGCTTAAATGCAGAAGCTTCTGCGCCAGTATATTTACTTTAAATTCCTTTAGCCGGTTCTCAAGCTCCTGAAACTGGTCTTCTTCTGCTGCTTTTCTGTAAAATACATATAAGTCTGCCAGATGGCGTATCTGCAGATGTCCTGTTACATATAGGTAAGCAGACTGGATCATAAGATAGACTAGCTGGTCCATGGCATTCCATTCATAAATGTAGTCACCATTTTCTTTCAGGAAAGCACGCTGGAGCAGCTTTTCCATCCCCCTCTGGTATACCTGGGTTTTAAAAGGAAAGGTATGATAGATCTCCACAGAAAAACGGCCTGGTATACGCATCTTTTCACCCACTCCCGGATAGAGAGTATCCGTTTCGTAGCCTATATTGACCAGATACCCTTTTGCAAAAAGATAATCTTCCGGGTCAAGAAAAAAAAGCTTCAGAGAGCTTTCCCCCGCCATTTCCTCCCTTGGATACAGCTGTCTGCGGCTGCTGGAGGAAAGGACGAGTACCGGGATTTTTTTTAATTCCAGAAGGACCAGTACCTCCCGTTCTCCTTCTGTGCAGCTTTCGTTGAATTTCAGAATATCACTGTAGCGCTCATAAAAGCGTGTTTTCCACCGTTCCGGCATTTTTTCATTATTTCCAAGGACCGCAAGATAGATCAGGTTTGAAATTTTGTTATAATCTGCAACCCGGAACAGCCTTTCCCAGTCCAGATTTCCATGAAGCGGCTTTAAATCATCCTGGCGCATAACAGATGCAGCCATATTTACCAGTATGCGGCCTTCATAAAAGTTTTGATTTTCCATTTAACTTCACCTGTTTTTTGATATTCTTCTGTTAAGTCCCCCATCGATCCTGCGTATCTTATCTAAAAGCTTTTCTGTGCGGCAACGCAGATCCTCAATACGCTTCTCCAGCATTTTTTCCTGCTCTGTCTTTCCTTTAAAACAGCTTTTTACATTCTTTAATGGACCTTTAGCCAGATCTCGTAGATACCGGTCCTGAAGGCTGTTTCCCGCAGTCTGCAGGATGATCTGTTCTTCACAGTCTGCATGGCGCTGCAGCTGTTCTCCCCTCATATCTAAAAGAAGAGAAGCGGAGACTGTGTCGCCGCGCTCCACTGCCTCCGCCAGTTCTTCCGTCAGACTACAAACTTCTCTTAATATATTATATCTCCTTTGAAGATATATCAAAATTGTTTCCAAGTCTGCGCTCATATATTCTCCTTTAACCGAAAACACTTCGTTCTCTCACAATATGCTGATCGCCGGAAATCTTTCCTGCCTGGTTAAATGCATCTCTTAATTCAGAAAGTATGTGGCTGATCCTTGGAATCTCTTCTGCCCTGCGTTCCCTTCCTGCTTTAACACGGCTGATATCATAGATCAGGTACTCATAGATACGTTTCAGATCCTTGCTGATGGGATACTGCATATCCAGTATCTGTATTAAATACCGGACGATCCGTCCTGTTCTTTCGAGACATTCTTCAAAAGTCTCATATTTTTTGTCCTCAAGTGCGATCTGTGCCATTTTCAGACGCTTCACTGCTTCATCATACAATAAAAGCAACAACTCCAGATTGCTCATAGAATAGATCGTACTTTCCTTGTACTGCTTAAACTTTTCGTACATGCTTTCTTACCCCCATCAGCCACCTAACTGTGACAGGTAGCTGGACTGTGAATTCATCTGATTGATCAGCCTTTCCATCTGCGTAAACTGGCTGATATAACGGTCCTGCTCAGTTGACAGCTGGGACTGCAGGTTTGTGATGGTTTCCTGCATATCCTTTAATTCTTTATAAATACTGTTGTTAGTCAGGGTCAGGCTTAGTTTTTCAGATCCTGCCTCTTCAATAAGCACACCATAGGAATTTCCATTCTTGCTTGCATATCTGGTGGCATAAGTAGAAAGAGTACTGTCTATGGTGTTTACAATACCATGCGTGCCTGTGAACAGGTCTGATACCTTTTCCGGATCACTGTCCATGGCAGTTTTAAACTTTTCTTCATCAAATACGATCTTTCCACCTGCTGTGTAATCATCTGAGAAGGAAATTCCGATCTTTTCAAGATCGTCATAAGAAACACCGTTCATCATCATTGAAGAGAAAATGCCCTGGGTAGCATTGTCCAGGTCTTTTAAAGCGCTGCTGTTGTACAGAATACCCTCTTTTGCCTTATTCTCCCAGTTTTTAATGGAATTTTCATTCATTTCATTTTTCTGGTCTTCTGTCAGAGGCTTATAATTACTGTCCGGCCTGGTTGTTGCCTGGGTGCGGACCTCATCGATCATGGCATTATAAGCTTCAATGAATTTCTTTACAGTCTCTGTCACCTTTTCTGTATCTGCTGATGCAGTAAATCTGACGCCTCCTTCAGCAGTTGCCGAGCCTGTATTAAATGTATTCGTGGCTCTAATATCCAGACCGTCAATGGAGAAGGTATTGCTGCTGCTGGTAATGGTGGTCTGTACACCATTATAGAGAATACTCATCTCACCATCTGTGCCATCTTGGCTTACATTCCCATCACCGCCGAAAATGAGATTTGCTGCATCAGTAGTATCCTTTGGATCTGCACCAAGACTGATGGTACGGCCTTTACCTTTTTCATTGGAAGAAAGAACAAATTTATTTTCACTGCCCAGATAGGTGGCAGTTACTCCTGCATCTTTATTATTATTGATCGCAGTAAGCAGTCCGTCTACTGTGGTATCTGCAGTAATGCCTTCTATTTTTGCACCATTGACTGTAAAGTTTTCTAATGCCTTGTTTAATTCCTCTTTTGTAGCGTATTTTCCCAGTCCCAGCTTGTCCCTGTTCTCCCACAGGCTGCTTCCTGTACTAATCTTGTTTGACTGGGTAGATGTGATACCCAGGGCATTCTGGAGTTCCTTTGAGCCTGCGGATATCTGCAATGTCTGTCTGCTGTCTGTTGCAGTAAACGTCAGGCTGCCCTTCGAATCCTTACCTACAGTAACCTTTCCTGAACCGAAGGCTTTATCCAGTTTTGTCTGTAAGCTGGACTGAAAAGCTGAAAAATCTTTTATCTCTTCCTTATCGCCGATCAGTTCAATATTCTTTGTCTGTCCGCCATAAGAAACAGAAATTGATTTTCCCTTAAGATAGCTGGAAAGGGGCTGCTTTGTTATGGCTGCAGCCTCGAATGAAGATGTATGGTCGTTAAATTCCTTAAGTGAAATGCCGTTATCTATATCATCCTTATTCATGTTGCCGGAATTAAAGCCAAGACTCTTTAAAGCAGATGATGTTTCCCTGATCACACAGCTTTTTCCTTTATCGGTAATACTGCCTGTCTGACTGATCTGGATCTGATCACCATTCAGTGTAAATTGAATGCCGCTCTTTCCATCTTTTCCGAGAAATCCCTGGGAATCAAGGGCTTCATTCAGCTGTTCTACTATCTTGTCAGAACTAGCCGTATAATCAATGGTAACTGTCTCTGTTTTTCCATTGTCCAGCTTTTTTTCATAACTGGTGGGGAACGTAAAGGTTGCTTCCGTTGTAAACTGCTTATCTGTAATACTGTAGGTTCCAAATGTCAGCTTCGTTCCGGAAAGATTGGAGGTCTTTATTTCTTTATTGCTAAAATCAGACGCGCTGATGCCGCCTAAGGTAATAGCTGAATCTGTTTTCTTTTCGCCGGAGATCAATGTGGCAGATGTTGCTAATTTGTTTACTCCCAGAACTGATACTCTGGATGCAGTGTCTGCGTTTCCTGTCGCTGATATATATTTTGTATAGTCAGGATCTCCCTGTACACTGACCTGGTTTTTTGCAAAGAAATCACTGTTTTTTAAGCTCTTTGTTGCTGAATAGCTAAGGTAATTGTCCTGAAGATCTATGATCTTATTGCTGATAGAACGATATGCATCCCGCTTCCATTCCAGTTTGGTCATAGCCTGTTTCTTGGATGTGATCTTGGATGTTGTTCTTGCTGTCATCTGTTCGATCAGTGCATCCCTGTCAATACCGGAAGCTAAACCACCAAATCCTCTTAAAGCTGTATTTCCAAGACTGCTGCTTGTACTTGATACACTTGACATATCTGCTGCTCCTTTCAGTCATGTGATGTTGCGGTGTACATAAAATGCGCCGCTTCTGTATACTTTATCCCTGTGATCCTATAGATTCTATATACATATTTCGGCGCAGCATGAAAATTTATAAGATATGGCGTGGATGTTCTTTTACTTCCATACAGGCTCTCATGGACTGACTTAAAACAGCCACACGGAATTTATTGCGGTAAAAGGTTAACAGCATCGGGACTGTCGTATTATCTGCTACAATATATTTGGGCGGCAGCCTGGTAAGCATCAGCGCCTTCACATCTGCCTGACAGCGGCTGCAGGTACAGGTATCATTGCTTTTCAGTGCGTCAAGGATCAGTTCCGGAGTAAGGATCTCCTCCATGATATTTACGACCCGGTAACTTGGACCATCTTCCTGCTTCTGCTCTTCCTGTTGTTCCGGTTCTTTCTGTACAGGTGTCCCTGCGTTTGTTTTGGGCTGCTCTGTCTGTTCTTCTGTCTGTTCTTCTGACTGTTCTTCCGACTGTTCTTCTGTCTGTTCTTCTGACTGTTCTTCCGGCTGTTCTTCCGACTGTTCTTCCTGCTCCCCGGGCTGTTCTGCCTGCTCTTCTGTCTGTTCTTTTTCCAGCTCCTGGATCAGATTCTTCTGGATCTCTTCTGCCAGCTTTCCTTCTTCTCTTGGATCAACTACAGTCACATTAGCGGAAGGCACTCTTACCGGTTCTTCAGCAGCTGATCCTTCCTGCTGTGTTTCACCGGAAGCTGAAGAAGACGGCTGTGTTTCGCCAGAAGACGCAACTGGCGGCTGTGAACCTGTGATAAGGTTCAGCACATGTGAGGTTTTATTTGTTTTTTTTGCCATATTATTTCTCCCTGAAACCTATGATCTTTTCTACCTCATCTAAAAACTTTCCATAATCCTTTACAGCTGATGCTCTCGGACTGTACTCAAAAATACTTTCTCCATGGGCCGGTGCTTCTGCAATCGCCACTCCGGACCTTATTTTTGTGTCAAATACCCGGGTTTCCAGCTGCGCGGCCAGCTGCCCGGCCATTTCCAATACATCCCTGCAAAGACATGTTCTTGGATTAAAGCGGTTTAGCAGGATACCCATGATCTTAAGGCCGGGATTGATCTGTATGCGGACAGATTCTACTGTTTCCTTTAACTGTGACAGTCCAACCAGACTGAGGATATCCGATGCCATTGGTATAATAAGATAATCAGAAACTGCATATGCGTTAACTGTGAGAAGATTTAAGGCAGGGGGTGTATCGATCACAATATAGTCATAAAAATCCATTACCGGCTTTAAAACATTTTTTAAAATAGATTCTTTTTCCTCTCCCTGCTTATATTCCAGGCCGCTGCTGCTTAAGGTAATATCGGAAGGAAGGATATCGATCCCGTCTGTGCGGCTGATAGCCTTTTGTATAGATACATCTCCTTTTAATACATCCAGTATGGTAGAGCCTCCTTCGGTATCCAGACCAAGGCAGAATCCAAGATTTCCCTGGGGATCCAGGTCTATACACAGAACCTTTTTACCTGCCATCGAAAATCCTGCAGCCAGCGCTGCTGATGTTGTGGTCTTTCCCACACCGCCTTTTTGATTTGAAACCGTAATGACCATTTTATGTATCTCCTTTTATCCTCTCTTCTGCATACAATATTTTCTGAAAGATATCCCTGTATTATTCTCCAAGGCGTTCCATAGATTCCTCTACCTGTTTTACCAGTTCCTGGATCTCCTGATATACAGCGGCTGACTCATTTGCCATACGTCCGATCTCATCTGCTACAACACCAAAGCCTACACCTGCTTTTCCGGCACGGCCTGCTTCAATGGCTGCATTCAGGGAAAGCATTTTTTCCATCGTAGCCGTCTGCTCCAGTCCCTTTGCCTTATACTTGATCTGTCCTACTGCATCCCGTACTTTCTTTTCCTCTTTCGCAAATGCTTCTACGCTGTCTGCATTGCTCTTCCGGTAATAAAGGGCATTAGCCCACAGATTCAGCATCTCAGCTAAAAGCTGTCCACCGGCACTTACTACTTCCTGGCTTGGGGCTGAACCATCCGGGTAATCTCCAAGGACGATACCGCCGATCACTGTACCTGCACGGAATCCTCCTACTGTAAGATCCTGGGTAAACTCTCGCAGCTCATTATGTTTTCCATTGGTATACCTGCTGTAAAAGCTGGTAAAGGAGTTTCCTCTCGTAATGTATTTTCCTTTCATATCCACTACTGCTGCTGTCATGCCTGTGACCGTTAAAAACAGATCCTGGATCCGCTGAAGTTCTTTTATATCCAGGATCTGGCGGATATCCAGATTTTCTGTACTTTCATCTTTTGAAACGGTATCCATATAGGAAGTTTTCCCTGATACTGCTGATCCTGTTGCCGCTTTAGAAGCTGTATCTTCATTTTTGGTCCCATTCTGGATCCACTGGGCCAGCTTGCGGTCTGTTGCCCGGATATGCTTAACCAGCACGCTTACCATATAGTTGATCTCGCCCAGGGAATTGATCGTCGGACCTTCCTGCTCCATTTTTATAATGGCATCCCCCAGTTTCTGTTTATACCATTCATGAAATTTATGATGTTCTGTATATTCCGGATATTTTGACTGCTTCTGGAGATCCTCCTCATCTGAAAAGTGTTTCGTTACATATTCAACAAGAAATTCTCCCAGACTTGAAAGATTTTCTCTTCCCTTTCCCCTTGAGCATGCATCCAGAAGGGCATTGACTTCGTCAAAAATCTTCCTGTGCTCACTGTCGATCAGTTCATTTCCTGTTACAAGATCCTGTGTTAATACATATTTTTCCATCCTTAGAGTCCTCCTTACTGCTGACTGTACTGTTTTTTAAAACGGGCAAGCAGTTCATCCATTACTGTGATCAGATGCCCGATCTCCGGCTTGGAAAGCTGTTCGTCTGCACCTAATTCTTTCCCCTTCTGCCTCATCTGCTCATTGATCAGGGAAGAGAAGATGATAACCGGGATCTTCTTTAAATGTTCGTCATCCTTGATCAGCTTTGTAAGCCTGTGGCCATCCATTTCCGGCATTTCGATATCTGTAATGACCAGATTGACCTTATCATACAGATCAGAATCATTATGTATTTGTGAAAGGTAATCCCATGCCTCCTGGCCATTGGAAAAATTCTTTACATTGGTAAATCCGGCCCTTTCCAGGGAATCATCGATCATTTTACTTAAAAGAATGGAATCTTCCGCGATCACAATAGGACTGTTGCAGATAGGGCGGTCTCCCATCTTATCTACATCTGCCACCTGTATAGTTGTTTCCGGTGCGATCTCTGCCACGATCTTTTCAAAATCCAGGATGATCACCAGCTCTTTTCCGCACTGGGCAATACCGGTAGCAACACTGTCATCTCCATTTGCAATGGTCTTATCTGGCTTCTGTATATCTTTCCATGAAATCCTGCTGATACCTTCGATACTGTCTACCCTGAAAGCGACCGTCATTTTATTAAAATTTGTTACGATAAACAGATCTCTTGGCCCATTTTCCCGGTCATCTCCTGTAAGATATTTTGCCAGGTTGATCACTGTGATCAGCTCATCCCTTGGTTTAAAGATGCCTTCTACTGCCGGGTTTGCATGAGGCATCGGTTTTACCTTTTCACTCATGATGATCTCCTGGACTTTTGCCACATTAATGCCATAAAATTCACCCAGAACTGTGAATTTCATTACTTCAATCTCGTTTGTTCCTGATTCTAAAAGAATCCCTTCTTTTTCATTTTTGACCATGATCTTCTCTCCTTTTTTCTGTAAACAGGCATGTCACAGATGGTGACACCACCATAAATGAAAGCCCTGGCTATAGATGGCGTTCCGGTCGTCCCACTGTACGCACGATCACATCGCCTGTTGCAAGATCTAAAAGCATGGTACGGGCATAATTTCCTCCTGTATCCTCTGCTGCGATACAGATTCCTTCCTGGGCCATGACTTTTTTTACACTTTCTGCATTTCTCTGCCCGATATTTCCAAAGCTGCTGTTTCCGCTGATCTCAAACATCTTGGCTCCCCCTGCGATCTTAACTACCATCCGGCTTTTTACCATACCGAATATTTTCAGCTTTCTGAGGGTTTCCCTGATGCCGCTGTCTGCAAATTTAAATGGATTGGAATCCTTTCCTTCAAACTGTGCCGGAAGCATGATGTGCAGAAGTGCTCCCAGACGGGTAACCGGATCATAAAAGGTTATCCCGATACAGGAACCCAAAGCATAGGTTATGATCCTTCCTTCCCCTCGTGAAAACTTCATATCACCGATTCCTACTTTTAATTCTGTGCCTCCGATCATTATGAAACTCCCAACCTCTCTAAAATATCGTTTAGAGAACGAATGTCCGGCAGCATGAGCAGCCAGTCAGAAAGTGCTTTTCCGCCGATCACAAAATCTGCATTGCAATACATCAGTTTATCTGTTTCATATCCATACTCAGCAATAGGTACCATTAAGATCCCACCCAGCATGTTGATGGTAGCACTTGGAACAGACAGTTCCACCTCTACATTTACAAGTTGTGAAAAAGCATTTATATAAGAACAGATAATGATGTTTCCTACTTCTACCAGTGCTGATCTGGCCATTTCGTCCATATCCAGAAAGGACTTATAACGGCTTCCAAGCAGTTTTTCCAATACCTCATTTGCAAAATCCAGGTCGAAAAGGAACAGCATCAACCCCTCAATATCACCTGACATTTTTACAAGGGCTGCCGCAACAAGCTCCTCCGCATCACCGATCCGGTTCATGGCATCATTGTATCCAAGGATATTCACAGATGGGATCGAGATTCGGACTTCTTTCTGCAGAAGCTTGGAAAGAGCAGTTGCTGCATGACTAGTACCGATACTGCCGATCTCCCGCATTACATCCAGAGCCTGCAGGTCCATATCTTCATATCGCTTTATTTCCATTTTTTACCCTATCCTCTCAGTGAATTGATCGTTCCTTCTATATCATCTGATGTAGTGATCATTTTTACAGCATAAGAAAAGGCTCTCTGACATTCGATCACATGGACCATTTCTTTTGCCATATCGGTGCCTGAATTCTCCAGTGCCCCTTTTTGCAGGACCGCATCTGATTTTAAAGAAGCTTCCATTCCATCCTGTGCTTTATATTCATTATCTCCTACGCTTAAGAGACGGCTGGGGTTTGAAAATGTGTATACACTTACCTTAGGAAGGTCAGTATCATCCTCTGTGCTGTCTGTATCATCTGTATCGTAGTCATCGTCTTCTGACTCTGATTCCTCCTGCAGCTTTTCTACATCTGTTACTTCCAGCTTAAGAGGCTGCCGGTTCTGGTCCAGCACCAGCTTTCCATCTTCTGTTGTAAGATAAAATCCATCTTCACGTTCTCCCCTGTGAAAATGACCGTTTCTTGTATAGGTGATCTCACCTGATGCAGGATCCTGTATCATAAAAAATGCATTAGGCTCCATAATTGCATAATCATATTCTTTTCCGGTCTGAGTAGCACCGGCTGTACTAAAATCCGTCCAGGTACGCTCCACTCTGGCTCCTGCACCTGTCTGCAGCTCTGTCTGGGCATTTTCAGAATCATTAAGATTATAGTGGATCAGTTCAGAAAAAGCCGCTGTTTTAGGTTTAAAGCCTGTATTGTTGATATTGGCCAGGTTATTGGATACAACTGACAGTTTTTTTGTAAACTGTCCGGCTCCTGCTGCTCCTGTATAAAATGACATATTCATTTCTTTATCCTCCTTACAGCTTACCGACATCTGACACAGACTTACTCATGATCTGATCATACATTTTCAGTGACTGGGCTGCGCTTTGAAGCGCTCTCTGGGATGACATCATAGCTGTCATCTGCTCCACCATGTCTACATTGGATTTTTCCAGCATTTTCCATTGAACAGTTGTATCTGCAGGCGTTGTTTCTGCCTGTGCAGTAGAGAAAAGTCCATTATCCTCTGCATGAAGCTGCCCCTGATCTGGAAAATCCACTACTTTCAAAGTTCCATAATCCTCTATGGTAACTTCCTGGCTGCCGCTTTCTTCACCATCAGACTGATTTGTAATAGCAGCAGTAATGTGTCCTTTGGAATCAACTGTAAAGTTCTCATTTTTGATCTGAACAGGCTGTCCTTCTTTATTTAAAACTTTTCCTGCCTGATTTAAAACCAGATATCCATCTTTATCTACTGAAAATGAACCATTCCTTGTATACCGGATGCCCTGTGATGTCTGGATGCAGAAAAAGCCATTTCCATTTAAGGCAAAGTCATAGATCCCATCTGTCTGTTCCAGACCGCCCTGGTCATAATTGGTATAAACCTGCTTTGCTGTCTTTATTTTTGAAACAGTTGCCAGCTGGGTTGGATTTTCTTTGCTATACTGTCCTGTACGATAAAGCATTTCTTCTTTGAAAGTACTGCTTACCATTGTTTCGTTTTTATATCCAGGAGTCTGGATATTCACCATATTATTGCTGATGGTATTTAAGTTCCTGCTCTGGGTCAGCATGCCTGACGCCAGATTATAAAATCCCTGATACATCTGACTTTATCCCCTTTCCATTTTTTGTTTCTATAAAATGGCGCAGCTTACGCAAGGCGATCGTGTGGATCTGGGATGCTCTGGGCTGGCTGACACCTATGACCCGGCCCACCTGTTCCATTTTCAACCCTTCCATATAATGCAGTGCCAGTGTTTTTTGCTCTTTTTCATTTAGCTGGGCTATGCCTTCTGCCAGCACCCGCATATCCTCTTCCCACAAGCATGCCTCCTCAGGCTGTACCTGGGTATCGTTGTTTGTGATCTGGAGTCCATTGGATGTATTCTGGTTTTCCAGTAAAAAATCAAGAGACTGGATATTTCTCCTGTTTTTCATGGAAATGATCCTCTGGCAGCGTTTTTTTTCTATTCCAAGATGCTTTGCCAGTTCATCAACTGTTGGTGTTCTTCCTAATTCCAGCTTCATGTCCTCGCATGCAGATTCGATAATCCCCAACTGCTTGTAAAATCCCCGGGGCATCCACTCCTGTTTCCTTACATAATCCAGCATTGCTCCTCTTACCCGCGTTGTGATGTATGTGGAAAACTTAATATTCTTATCCGGATCATACATATCGATCCCTTTTATGATCGCCACCACACCTTCATTCACTGCATCTTCCATCTGCATGGTGGTAGAATAAAGATCATATAGTTTCGTTGCCGTGGTTCTGGCTATGTACAGATACTGCATTGTGATCTCTTTCTTTATTTCTGGATCTTTCGTTTCTTTATAAAGCGCAAATAACTCCTTTTCTGCTTTTTCTTGATTTTCTACCATAACTTTTCTCACTCCTGTTATCTGCTGTTTATATCATTTGACCGTACACTTATGATCCTTTTTTCATTGTACTTATATTTCCAATTGACTGGATCTGCACATTATTTGCGATCTCATTAAATGAAAGCACCCTGATATTAGGATAAAAGGGTTCTACCAGATGGTAAAAATGGATCCTCATAACCTGTGAAGTCAGGATCACCGGATTCTGTGATAAACCACTGAACTTTTTTATCTGCTCTGCCAGCTGCCGGATGACATGCTGGAGCATTTCCGGGTTTAATGCCAGATATAAGCCATTTTCCCCTTTTGACAAGGATGCGACCATTTCCCGTTCCAGCTGGGCATCCAGTGTGATGACTTTCATGCATCCGTCTGTACAGTACATGCGGGTAATGGTACGTTTAAGAGCTGTCCTGATCTTTTCTACTGTCTGGTCCAGCTCTCTTGGAGGAAGACCTGTTTCTGAGGCTGTCTGCATCAGATTCTCTACAATGGTCTCCAGGTCACGGATCGGGATTCCTTCTTTTAGAAGGTTTGTAAGAACTCTCTGGAAATAACTGTAGCTGATCATCTGTGGTATTGCCTCTTCCACCAGCTCAGGAGCTGTTTTTTTCAGATTTTCCGTAAGCCTTACCACTTCCTGTCTTGTAAGCAGTTCGTATGAATGCTGCCGGATCACTTCTGAAAGATGCATGAGCAATACAGACAGAGGATCAATGACCGTATAACCATATAATTCAGCTCGATCTCTGTTTTCAGGCTTGATCCACCTGCTGGGTATACCGTATGCCGGTTCAATGGCCTCAATACCTTCAATTTCTTCTTCCACCTCCTCTGGTTCCAGAGCAAGGAAATAATCAATCAGGATCTCTCCTCCTGCAACTTCTTCTCCTTTTATGCGGATACTATACTGACTTGGTCCCAGGGAAGAACTGTCCCGGAGCCGGATGGATGGGATCACAAACCCCATATCCTGGGCATATTGGCGGCGGAATATAACGATCCTGCTGATCAGCCTTCCGCCTACTGACTCATCTGCCAGAGGGATCAGACTATAACCAAACTCGATCTCCACTGGCTCCAGTGTAAGAAGGCTGTATACATTATTTACATCTTTAAAATATTCTTCCTCACTTACT
>QWCY01004316.1_pt1 | contig 14939 bp, 14 predicted proteins | sample 1972631 | NCBI WGS metagenome assembly QWCY01 (sample SAMN09866696, study PRJNA288562) | Human gut metagenome isolate pre1_stool, whole genome shotgun sequencing... | isolation source: gut | host: Homo sapiens | place: USA: California
GGCGGCTCTTCGCCCAAACACATCACCACCATCGACAACCGTTCCGACACGGTGATCGCCTTCGAGGGATTTATGGATTTTCTCGCTTATCTCTCGCTGAAACATCCCGAACGACTGCGCATCGACGCCGCGGTTCTGAACTCGGTCGTCAACCTGCCCAAAGCCGTTCCGTTTATCTCCCGGCATCCGGTGATTCACGCCTTCTTCGACAACGACGAGGCAGGACGCAAGGCAACTGCCGATCTGATCCGTCTTTGTCCCCGCAGCGAGATAATCGACCAAAGGCATTTTTACAGCGGGTACAAGGACGTAAACGACTATCTGATCGCCCGCATAAAAGACCATGCGGAAAAACTCCCAGCCACAAAAAGCACCTCCGAAACAAAGGCTGTTCAGACTCTTCGGAATGATCTGCAACCTTCGCAATCGGAAACAGCGGCGATCAAGCCTCCGCGCCGGAAAGGGGTAAAGGTTTAAGGGAGGCAAGGTTGTGTTTTTGGCAGCCAAAAACCGCTGCCTTCCCGTCAGTCGGCAGTCGATCCCGCTGGTCTGAATATTCGATCATTATTCTTTTTACCTGAAATCGCAAACGAATGGAAACACCGAAGAAAACATACAACAGACAGGGCGGCCGTCCTGTCCTGAGCAAGTCCCAGCGGCAGGAATACCGTCTTACCGTCCGCTACAACACGGAGCTGCATCTCCGGCTCAAGGCGCTGGCCCGGCAATCGGATCAGCGGCCCGTCGAGGTCGTGCGGCAGCTCATCGCCTATGGGTGAGTGAAGGAGCGGGTGAAGAAAGAACACCGTCCGGTATTCGACCTGCTGAAAGGATTGTCCGACAACCTGAACCAGCTGACCCGGCTGGCACACGCCAAAGGCATCGAACGGCTGGAGAAACAGATTGCACCGGTACTGCAGGAAGTCCGGCGGCTCTTAAAATATTTGCGCGATGATCGGTAAGGTAATATCGGGTTCGTCCTTTTCGGGGACGGTAGGCTACGTGATGAAAAAGGAATCCCGGATCTTGGAAGCCGAGGGCGTCATGCCTCCGGATGCCAAGCGCATGGCTGAGGATTTCAAAGACCAGACCCTCTTGAACCCGCGGCTGAAAAACACCGTCGGGCATATCTCGCTCTCTTTTTCACCCAAGGACGCCCCGCGGATGACCGACGCCCTGATGACGCAGATCGCAAAGGAGTATATGCAGAAAATGGGCATCACTGATACGCAGTACCTCTTGGTGCGCCATCTCGACCAACCCCATCCGCACTGCCATATGGTCTACAACCGGGTCGGAAATTACGGGCAGACCATTTCGGACAAGAACATCAAGATTCGAAACGCCAAGGTATGCCGGGAGCTGACCGAGAAGTACGGATTGTATCTCGCGCCGGGAAAGGACGACGTGCGGCGGGAGCGGCTGCGCGAACCCGACAAGACCAGATACGAAATCTACGATGCGATCAAAAGGTGTCTGCCCCGATGCGCCGGATGGAAAGGGTTGGAAAAGCGGCTGGGAGAACAGGGCATCGGCGTACGTTACAAATATTGCGGAAATACCGACCGGAAGCAGGGTGTCCTCTTCTCGAAAAATGGTTTCGAGTTTTCCGGATCGAAGATCGACCGGGCTTTCAGCTTTACAAAGATCGACTGCCATTTTACTTACGCGCAGCAACAGACCCAGCACAGGGCCACGCTCTTCGGGAACCTTACAGCGGCGGCAGGCAATTACCGTTCAGCATTTGCCGGGTTATTCGGCAACATGGGCAGAGGCGGCGGCAGTGTGCGCGAAGAGCCACCATCGGTAAACCTCGGAAAGGCAGGCGGGATTCCGCTGCCGCCGGCCGGTTCGCCCGTCGGAGTGTCGGCCGCACAGTTGCAGCGCAAGCCGGGAGAAAGTCCCGAAGAGCACATCGCTCGCATCACGGCGCTGCTCGATGCCGCGGCCGAAGCGATGGCGATAGCCGCGATGGAGCGCCGCCGCAGGATGGAAGAACAGAAAAGAAGAGCCAAAATGAAAATATAACCTTAAAACCGGAAAACCATGAACGACGAAAATAGGATCGACCTCTCGATCGAGATGTACGAAGACCTCAAGGAAACGCTTGTCAAAGCCATCAAAAGCGCCAAAGCAGGCGGCGCTGGAAATGCAGGTTTGGAGAATGCACAGATGGAACGGATCGAACGGCTGATAGAGGCCGCAGAGCTCTCGCAGGGGCAGGTCGCACAGCTGCTCGAACATCTGCAACGGCATACAGCCTTGCCGGGAGTAAAAACCGAGCAGGAGCAAACATTTTCCGACAGATATAACACACTGCTGACACAGCTGGCGGGCAGACTGGAGGTGATTGACAAGGAGAACAGGAAGACGCATACGTTGATCGAGCAGGTCGGGCAGGCCATCGAAGCAGCGGCAAAGCCCGAAAACCTGCCCCTGCAGGAGCACCGCCATACCTATACGCTCGATCTTAAATCCTCGAAAACTGTGCTGGCAATGTTTGTCATGGCGGTAACGATCGTCCTATTGGCGGGGTTTATTTACCAAGTCTCGGTAAGCAATCAACAGTTAGCTGCGAACGACCTGAAATACCGCTACGTGAAAATGTGTGGTGAGATCAAGGAAAAGGAACTAATGGAGTTGGAAACAGTATTTCAGGATAAGCAGTACAAAGCTGTCCGCGACACTGTCCGAAATCAAGTCGAACACTATGAGGACGCCGTAAGACGACGGGCAAAGCAGTTGGAGCGGGCGACCGTCAAAGAACGCAAAGCGAAAAAACTACTTGACGAAGTTAAAAAATTAAAAGGGGAATAATCGTTAATAATTGAACCGGGCAATATAGGAGCTAAATATTCCCGGTTATTTGAAAATGAAAGCGAAGCCTGTATATGCACAGACTTCACTTTTTCAATGTTGTTTTCGACAATTATTGATCTTTGATGGCAACCAATCGGAACCGCATGTGAATACTGCGATCCTGCCTCAGGTCGACCGGATATTCATCCGTCTCCTTGATCGTATCCAATCCTCTGCCGAACTGATAGGTATAGCTGTCTTTCGTTCCGTAGCCGTCACCGCCTTTATCCGGATCGGCAACCACGGCATTCGAAGTCCAGTATTGCATATAGGGAAGCACCGGATGCGAAGGATCCAGCTCTCCGGCTTTCGATGCCTTCTCGATGACCTGCCACCCCAGAATACTCGGGACAGCCCAGTGCAGATCGGATTCATTCCAATCCGCATCCGAATCGTGATTGGGAAAAGTTTTATTGTTCAGCAGATCATTAATCGTACCCGAGGGAGAATTGTAATAAGTCGGCAAATGCCATAGTGTAGTGGCATAGATCAACGCACTGCCGCCATGCTGCTTGCCCCAGGGAAGGTATTTCACGGCCTCCTCCCGATGGGATTCTCCATGTCCGGGATATGTGTCGGGATCGAAAGGTCCCTCTTCAATAAGATGGTAGGTATTGTCATAGCCGCTTTTGGCGTTATGATCCAATTTCACGCCAGAGAATCCCCACGGCATCGCCTCACGGTCTACCCGGTCGATATACATCGTTATCGGCTGGCGACCGTATGCTTCCTCAATATAGTCTCCGGACGCCTCGTATTCGATCGGTTGATACTGCACAATCTTGAAACGAGATAGTTCTTTCGTGTTATTCCCGGCGCCGTCGGTAAGTACTATGTCTACGTTCCGGATTCCGTTCTCGAAGCCTTGGCTTCCGGACAGATTCGGATCCCAGGGACTGATATATATCCACAATACAGTCTTTCCGTCATCGGTTTGAGATACTTGCGTTTGGGCAGGCCATCCACCCAATGAGCCCCAGTTACCCCCACCGACGCCATTATCATTAAAGTAATGGACGAAGAATATATTTTCATCGGACGAATTTTCGGTCTTCACATATATTTGGCGACTCTCCAAACCCGATATGTCAATAGGGTAATACTCGCCCGAACCGCCTACGATGATGTCGCCGGTCTCGATCACAACCGGCCGCAAGTTGCTTTCCACCCGCCATGTAATCTGGCTTCCGTCCGCGATCAGCTCTCCGCTCTCATCGACCTGCCCGCCTTCCGTAACGGCATTGCCTCTGAGTTTCAAGGTAATTTTGTAGTAATGGTTGCGCAGCACGTCGAAATTCCGGACGGCATCGCTACCCAGAAAGAAACGAAACCGGACGATTCCTCCATATCGGGTCGTGCCGTCGTCATTCCGACGCATATACAGCGTCTCGACCTCAAGATAGGAGCAGGTTGCGGTAGACTCATCGCCAAGCAAATTATACCAGCCTCCTGTCATCCTGCATGCGGCGGGACGTTTGACCGTCTGATCGGTCATACCGCCCTCGTGACCGAAAGAGTCCCCGCCGTGGTCGTTCTCGAACATGAAAAGCGGAGCGACGGTCTGATCCGACCAGTCGAGGTTATCAGGATAATGGCCGCCGGCCGACGTTTTGGCCGAGGCAGCCCAAGCCGGTGCTTCTCCCTGAGCAGGATCAAGCGTTGCCCGTCCCACGACCATCGGCCAGTTCAACTCGTTGGCGTTGCCTTTCTGTTCGCCGTCTTCCACGATACCGAGCGCAGAGTCCGTATAGGGCGAGTTCGCTTTGCCGAGATAGCATGTCTGCGGCACCCGATGGAGGCTGATCCTGCGCGGAGTGACGGATATGCCTGCATCCAGTTCCGAACCGTCTATTTCGACCGTAAGCATGGCCACCGTCCGTTCGAGTTCGGCAGAAAGGGATAACCCGGTTTTTCCGGTATTCGGATGGAGATGGGTTCCTGCGTTCCGGGCTTCTGCGAACATCATGCATCCGACGGGAATACCGGGAACCTCGGCCGGCGACTCCTGTTTCAAGGCTTTCAGATCGCCGACGGTAGCCACCACGTCAATCCGCGAACCGTAATTGGCGACGATATAGAATTTTTTCTGCACCAGTCCATGCAGGCTGGTGTACTCTTCGGAAAAGTGGATCGTTATCTCCTTGCCCTCTTCCATTTCGACGGCAGGGTCTCCGGCCTGACTTCCGTTGGCATAGTGCACCTCGGACACCCTGGAATCGTCGTTTCCGCCCTCCGCGACGACGATGTTCAGGTCGTTGATCCGGTCGAAATCCGCGGCACCGGCGCGGGTCATGGGATTCTCGATCACCGGGTCGGGCATGACCACGCGCAGCGTGATCGCCGTTTTTCCGTCGTCCGGCGTAAATTCGGTCAGTTTGGGGTCTTTGCTGCACGACATAGCACAGAGCGTCACCAAAAGCAGTGTCGGAAACCAATACCGTATGTATCTCTTTTTCCTCATTCCGGGGAATCTAAATTTCGGGTTTGACATCCTCGACATACCAATCGGGAACCGTGATCTCCACGTCGGCGCCCTTGAAGCGGAATGCCACGGGAATCAGCAACTCGTTCTTCGAGAGGTCTATTTCGTCATGCGCGGCGATAAAATCAAGCAGGTTGACTGCGGCAAGGCGTTTGCCGCCGGCATCGAGTAGTTCGATTGCGGTATCCCTGTCGATGCGGCGCATGATGTTGAACCGGGAAAATACCCCTCCGATCCGGGCATCGTAAGGAAGCGTCTGCAAATGGTAGGTCGTCGGATCACCGCAGGCGCGGTTCTCGAAATCCGTCGCCGGACACACTTCGTGAATCCGGAGACCGGGCGTTATCGCCGCAGGGTCGAATCCCGTAACCTCCACGTGTATCTTATAGTGCGAACTTGCGAAACGGGCCGTTTGCCGCTCCGAACGTCCGCGCACGACCGAGACATCGGCCGCAGCATGATAAAGCGAATCGTTCGAGGCGATTTCGCCGCCCTCAAACCAAGCGGGATCGGCGAAAAGCATCTCGCCGCAACTGCATTCCGCCGGATCGGTGGTCTTCGTGTTATGGGGATTCCCGAGGCAGATCACCCGATACTTCCCTTCCGGATAATCGCTGGAGAAGCGTACCATACGCTCCGTCAGCTCAGCATCGGTAGCCGGACGTGAATCGACACATAGTTCTTCTTCGTTGAAAACATACAACATCACATGGCAGATCTTCTCGTGGAAAATCTGTTCCGAACCGTCGCCTGTATAACTCAACTCCAATCTAGCCCCTCTTTCGCATTTGCTCAAATCCTCCGAAATACATCCGGTACAGAGAAGGCACAACAACGAAAGGAGAAATATCCGCGGTTTTTCCATCGTGAATGTTATTGTGTTTCCGTATTTTTGAAAAAAGGAGACCGGCCCGGCAAAGCGCCGGTCTCCCCAAAAAAATGAATTAATTACTTTCCGAATTCAGGCGTAACAGGTTCAACCACCCAATCCTGAACCGTAACGGTAACCTCGACACAGAGAACCTGATCATCGAGCATCGTCACCTTATCCTGGCTGAACGAAATTCCGTCGATCTTATAGATTTTGCCGGCCTCCAGTTTCTCGATAGCATCATCTTTCGAGAAATTGACGATCTTAATATAAGCCTTCGGGCTGACAGGAACAATAGCAGAACCAGCCAACTCATCGGGAGAAATCGGAGTGGACGCAAACTGCAACGTAATTTCCGGTTTGTCGCCCGGCATCACATTGTAGGCATATACTTTGCTCAAATCAATGGCATTTTCAACAGCCTCAATCATGTTCTGCTGATCAGACTCCGGGAATCCGTTATACATCCATTGCGGCGTAGCCGTTACGTCTCCGACAGTCGACAATACGGGGAATCCGACGGCATTCGAATTCGCATAAATGCGCTCTGCACCAGCCCCCGTTTCGCCTGCCAGCGTGCACTCCTCATACAGACCGTTCAAGCCCACGTATTTCGGTGTAAAATCCTTATAAACAAACTTTCCCTCCGCACCGGTCGTGATCTCCAACTTTCCGCCAATCTCGATACGGGCCAGCACGGGGGCCACAGTCAGGCTCACCTTACACCAGTTCACGTCCGTTTCCCCAGGAGTCTCAGGATGCTCCGACTCGTTCGGAACAAGGGATCCGACCTCACTCATCAGAGGGACATCGGCCAGATCCTGATATGAAACCAGATCAAGCTGGATATTTTTCAACGCTGCGACCGTAGCGGGCGTAGCCGTCAACAGTTCATCGCAGTTGGCCGCAACGACGGCGTGCGTGACACTCGGATTGATGCTGTGGAACACAGCGGTTTTAGCCGCAACTTGTTCCGAAGAGAAACTCTTTGATTCGAGAATGTTACCATTCTCGCCATCGGCAAAAAAGACTTGAATCGACTTCAACGTAATTGCCGTAGTGCCAAAATCATCCACCTCGGCACGGGTTCCTTTGCCGAAGGTCTGAACGGCAGCCGAACCGGTAGTTTGGAGCGATACGGTCACGGACAGTCCCTGTCCATTCTCGGGCCCCTCGGCTCCGGATTCACCATCTTTGCTGCAGGCAACAAACGCCAGGGCAGCCAGAGCTGAAACAAAAAGTTTGTTGAGTTTCATAAAACGAAGATTTAAAATTAGTAATAGGGTGAATTATACTGTTTGTTATCGTATCTGATCCAAATTTTCCCGGGCCTCTTCACACCCCGCCGCAACGGCCTTTTCGAACCATTCGGCAGCCTCGTCCTCCTCTTCGAGCATCATGTGGCAGACCCCGACGGCGTTGTAGGCGCGCGGATCATCATCGACTTCTCCGAGCAAACGGAGCGCATCGGCATAACGCCCCTCGCGGATCAGCCCGTGCGCCCGGTTGATCTTCCCGGCAGCAGTGTCTTCCAACACATCATAATAGACCGAAACATAGCAGGCGTTACGCAGCAACGGATAAAACTCCCGAAGCATATACCCATAGGACTCGCCGCCGCGAAGGGCCATCAGTCGGCTCTTGCGCCCCTGTTCTACGGAAACCGAGTCGATCACGTTCAGCACCTCCTCGCGCCCGGGCATCTGCGAATTGGCAACCATGCGCCGCAGACCCTCCCAGTTCTCGACGCCGTTCACCAGTCGGAACATCTCCTCGGAAAGCCCCGGAACAGCCCGACGGATATATTCCCGAAGTGCTTCGGCCCGACCCGCTGCCAGTCGTTCATTGAAGTCCATACTCCCTTCCGGCGAAGCAAAACCGTAGATTTCGATCTGAGAAAGATGACGGTCACGGCGGGCCAGAAGCCCCCGTACAGTCTCCACGATTTCGTCCAGCGTCTGCCGGTTCCGGAAAAGATGCTCATTCAATTCCGTGCGCGACACGGGAAAGTCGATCTTCATCTCCCGATTCCGGAACTCCCAGCGGCGACGGACATCCACTACCTCGAAACGCCGGGGATCAGCCTCGACAGCCTTCATTTCCGGCACAGGCGGCACATAAATCGGAAGTTCTTCGGCTACGGGCAATACGGCGTGCTCCTTGCAGCGATCGCAGCCTACGATCTCGCTCCGGTAAGAGAGCGTCGCAGAACGCATCCAGCGTTCATAGGGAATACTGGCCGTATAGGCGATCGACGACCCGTGCAGCATTTGCAACGGTTCCGGCTGCCAGTCCCGCTGGCAATACAGCAACAGTCGATCCTGCCGCTCCCGGCGCAGCGACGTACGGCTAAACACTTCGAAAGGCTCCAGCCACACCGTATCGGTCCCGTTCAGAAGACAAGGGGTGCAGACAATCCGGTAAGGACCTCTCACGGCGCCCCTGTCGGCACGCACGTCGAAACTCACCTCCACGTTCTGACGGACTTTGACAACCCGCTCATTTTCGAGATACACTTGCGCCCGAAGTGAAACGGGAGCGAGCGCCAATAACAGCAACAACTTTTTCATGGCTCTCATTTTATCCGATAAATCAACGTGATGCCCGCCTTGGTCGGTGTAAAGAAGTGCCTGGACTGACGGCCGAGGTAGTCGCCGCAAGTGACGCAGTCGTATTTTTTATAGTCGGTATAAACATACCCCAGACCGACGGTTGCTTCGAGGTTCCAGCGGCGCCCCAGCACCCACGAATAACCGTAGGAGATTCCGACACCGGTAGCCCATCCCTGATAACGATTACCACGGGTCCCGGAATGAAACGGGATTCCAACGCCACTGATATTATAATAGGTATAGCCCGTATGCAGACCAAAGAAATGACCGCGAAAACTCTCGCAAAGCCAATAACGGAATTCAGGCATCACCAACACATGCCGAAGTTTGCGGTTTTCCGCACGATTCAATGTCCACGGATTATAACCGAACGATACGTCGAGCGTCGTACGGTTCCCAAGGCCGAACTCGGCCCCTAAATTCGGCGTAGAGGTCGCCCAATAGAGCAGGTTAGTCTTTACTGCAACCTGCTGTGCCGCAACTTTCGCTATTCCTCCCCACAAAATGATCCCCACCAACAAAAGCAGCCAACACAAAAGCTGTTTTCCTTTCATACTCCAGTTCCATTTCCGGCATGCATACCCCGAAGACAACTGTTGGCAACAGAAAAACACACGAAACCCCATCCGAACCGGGAACCGATCCAGAAAGGGGTTTCATATCAAAAGGAAATGCTTTTCTACCTAAACACCGAGGAGGGGGGGGGAAATCCGGCCTTTCAAATAGCGATCACCCGCCGGGTATTCACCCGGCAGGCCGACCGTTCCGGTCGGAATTACCCTATTTGCATGTAGTGTCATAATGTATTGGCAAATATAAAAAATATTTTTTTGAATTTTCCAAATGAGGGGGGGGGGAAATTTTGTACTTTTTTTGAAAATTTACCCTATTCGACATCTCCCGGCAACAGATTTTCGGCCAGATTCAACATTTCACGGAACTCGGCAGTGTCATATCCCGCAGAAAGCGCCGCGACGTGCCCCTCGGCATCCAGCAGGTAATTGCGGGGCACGGTCTGCCCTGCATACAATCCGTAAATCGAACCGTCGGGATCGAGCCCCATCGGGAAACCGAGTCCGGACTCTTCCCGAAATGCCTCCAGTTCTTCCCGGCTTTCACGGCGCGAAACAGCAAGCAGGACGAACTTCCGTCCATCGAAGCGTTTCAAAACTTCAGCGGGTAAGGCTGCCAGCTCCGTTCTACACTCGGGACACCACGAAGCGAAGAAAATCAGCAGCACGACATTGCCGCGCAGTCCGGAAAGCCGGGTTTCGCTGCCATCGAACATCTCGACCGTGAAATCCGGCGCAATTTCCCCGACCCGTACCCGTGAAGTCGTCTCGAGCGAAGGAGCATCCTCTCCGATACAGGCACCCGACAGCAATACCGACAGCACAAACCCCCGGGCCATCACGAAATGAAAGCACCTGCCAATCACCTGCATAAAATATTCAGTAAACATTCCACTATCCATTCCACACATGATACGGCATCAAACAAGTCTCAATCACAAAGTTAGGGAAATTTCCTAAAATTCCATCAATACTCTTGTCTGCCAGACGCAATTACCTATGATCAATAAAACAACCATTCTATTTCCTTTAAGTAAATATACGTGGGGAAAATGCGGGGAAAATCCGCAAAATAAGAATCGCTTAATTTGCCATAATCAACAAATTAAGCGATTTTTCATGTACCCGGAGCCGGGATCGAACCGGCACGGCCATTACTGGCCACAGGATTTTAAGTCCGGCGTGTCTACCGATTCCACCATCCGGGCGCAGTCTTTCGCCGAAAGACGCCGGCAAAAGTACGAAAATATTTACGATTTGCCAAAATCTATGTAATTTATCATCGCCGCATCGTCGTCGGGCCGGAACCAGCGGATTTCCGGATCGCGGCGGAACCAGGTGAGCTGCCGCTTGGCATAGCGGCGCGAATTGCGTTTGATCAGCTCCACGGCCTCGTCATAGCCGATACGCCCGTCGAAGTAATCGAAAAACTCGCGGTAGCCGACCGTCTGCAACGCATTCAGTTCCCGGTAGGGGTACAGCGCCCGCGCCTCGGCTTCCAGACCGTCGGCAAGCATCCGGTCCACCCGGCGGTTGATGCGGTCGTAAAGCTCCTCGCGCGGCAGGTCGACGCCGATTTTCACGATTTCGAACGGACGCGCTCGCCGTATGCCGGTGCGCTGCCGGGAGTAGGGCATGCCGGTTTGAAGGCATACCTCCAATGCCCGCACGACACGCGCCGGATTGTTGAGGTCGACAATCCGGTAATACTCCGGGTCCAGCTCCCGGAGCTTCTCGGCAAGCGCTCCGAGTCCCTCCTCCGCCAGCCAGCGATCCATCTCCTCGCGCAGCGATTCGTCGGCCTGCGGCAGGTCGTCCATGCCTTCGCACAACGCCCGGACATACAGCCCCGCGCCGCCGACGGCAACGACGTAATCGTGGCCGGCAAAAAGTTTTTCGAGCCGCGCAAGGGCCTGCACCTCGTATTCCCCGCAACTCAAGTAATCCTTTATATCGTGCGAGGCAATAAAATGATGCTCAACCGCTTGAAGCTGATCGAAAGTGGGCTGCGCCGTGCCGATCGGCATCCCCCGGTAAACCTGCCGGGAATCGGTCGAAAGGATCGGCGCGGCGTAATGGCCGGCCAGACGGATGCTCAAATCCGTTTTGCCCGAACCCGTCGGCCCGACGATGACCAGCAACCGTTTAGTACTCATCGTCGTAATTATCGTCGCCCTCGAAATCGCTGAATTCGCTCATCACTTCGCCGAAAATCGACCCGTCATCGTCCTCCGCGTGCGTTTTCGACGGATCGTATTGGTCGGGAGCAGCGGCCTGCGCATAGATTTCACGCGGATAGGAAGCGCCCTTCTCGGCCTCGAAGGTTCCGGTAAGTTCCAGAAAATAAGCGCGGTCGCCGAACATGTCGAAGAGATAGATCAGACGGTCGCGGCGGTTGTGGATGACCTGGCCGAGCGTTACGCTCTCCATCGCCGCGGGAGCGTCCCCGGAGCCGTCGTCCATCTCCACGCTCGTAAATTCGCGTTGCTTCTCCCAGCGGTCGTTGGCCGTGAAGAACGAAGCCATACAAGGCTCATACTCAAGCGACTGAAGGATGAAATCATGGAAATCGAGCAGCGTCATGTCGTACATCGCCTCATAATCGCGCACGAAATTGTCGTTTTCGTCGCTCAACATCCGGAATCGGAAAACCATCGACATTGCAGTAGTATTTTTAGAATATTGTTTCGTTACGACACCAAATATAACACTTTTTGTCAATCCAACGCCGCAAGCCACGCAAGAACGTCGCGGTCGTCGGGATAATCGGTCAGGGCCGGAGACTGTGCGCAGCCGAAACCGGCGCGGCGGCTGTGGGGGAGACACCCGGTGACGACGCATGGCAGTTCACCGTCATGCCCGGCAAGCCATGCGGCCACTTCGTCCAACGTCGCGTAATGCGCATAGGCGATCCGGCTCAACGCCGCCGGAAAGGCGCATTGCTCGACAGCCACGGCGCATCCCAGATCGACAAACGACCGTCCCTGCATTTCCAGTAAGGCTCGCTGTTGCCTGTAATTGTTTATATATTTATCGTTTACAGACGGTATTTGAAGCGCAGGTTCATATCCTTCCGGCGCGAAAATCAGCGACACGCTGCGACACCCCAGCCCGGAATAGGCCCAGATGTCGTCGGCCAGTCCGGCAAGCTGTTCCGGCGTCTCGTGCCCCGAAAGCACGGCTACCGACTGACGGCTGCCCCGCAGCAGGGAGGGAATGCCGGCGTAATGCGCCCGGAAATAGCGGTTGGCGTTGTCGCTGCCGGTGGCGATCACGGCGTCGACGGGCGACGTTCCGTCGTACAGGCGGACCGGCGCGGAAGGGTCGATTTCGCGCAGCAGCCCCACGACATGTTCCATCAGCACGGAATCCTTGGCGGAGGGCTTCACGAGACAACCGTGGCCGCTCACAAGCACGCACAGCAGGTCGAAAAAACCGACGAGCGGGATATTTCCGGCCATGACGACCAGCACGCGCCGCGGCTCCGCAACCGGAAGGGCAGGGTAGTCAGCCAGCCACGCTTCGAGCTTTTCGCGTTGCAGCATGTCGCAGGCGATCGCGCGCACCGCACGACGGATGTCGGCGGGCGTAAACCAGCCGTTGACACGGCAGGCGGAGTCAATGACCGCGCGCGTCGCATCGTCATCGCCGAAACCGAGCAGGCGCGCGCCCAGTGCGGAAAATGTTTCGATCGTGTTTTTCATGGCTACAAAGATACTATTTCACGTTGTAATCCGCACATTTTTCCAAAAGTTGTGCTATTTTTGCAAAAGGGCATACAATAACATGCCAACGACTATGGAGAGAAATTTGAAAGACGCGCTGCAACACCGGCGCAGTTATTATGAACTGACCCCCGAATCCCCGATCGACGACGCAAAGATCGAGGAAATCATTCATTTTGCGATACGACACATCCCGTCGGCCTTCAACTCGCAGTCGACGCGGCTGGTGCTCCTGTTGCACGAACAGCACAAAGCGTTCTGGGAGATCGTGAAACGGCCCCTGCAAGCCATCGTTCCCGCAGAGGCGTTCGTCGCCACGGAGCAGAAGATCGACCGCAGTTTCGCATCGGGATACGGCACGGTGCTCTACTACGAGGATACGACCGTCGTGCGGAAACTGCAGGAACAGTTCCCGACCTATGCGGACAATTTCCCGATCTGGTCGGAGCACACCTCGGCCATGCACCAGCTGGCGGTATGGACAATGCTCGAAGACGCCGGGTTCGGCGCGTCGCTCCAGCATTACAACCCGCTCATCGACAAAGAGGTGCGCGAACGATGGGATCTGCCCGCAGCGTGGCGGCTGATCGCCCAGATGCCGTTCGGAGCGCCAGGCGGAGAGCCGCAGGAAAAGAGTTTCAAGCCCTGGGAAGAGCGCATACGGATATTCAAATAGAAGCTCCCGTAGAAGCTCCCGGCGGCAGGCATATCGTAAAAAAAATTGCAGAATACATTGGAAAAATTTGGAGTTTCGAATTTTTTAGTTACCTTTGCACTCGCAATTACGAAACATGCTTTTGCGGAAATAGCTCAGTTGGTAGAGCGCAACCTTGCCAAGGTTGAGGTCGCGGGTCCGAGTCCCGTTTTCCGCTCAAAGGAAACGAGTGATAATCAATGAATTATCGCTCGTTTTTCTTTTTGCGGGTGCGAAATAAAACTCTCCAGAATGCCTTTTTCGCGCCGTTTTCCGAAGAATGTTTTGCCTTTTGTTTAACCATGTTTTACGGCGGTAAAACACCGCTCGCGCTTGTCTGCATAATGTCGCAACATTATGAGTGTCAGCATCAATGCCATTTGCAGAAAAGACCGCATCAATCAAAATCGCACCACGAACATCTACCTGCGTTTTACCGTCAATCGCCGCAGCCGCTATGTAAGCACGGGAATCAATATCCCCGCCGACGATTGGGATTTCGACACCCAAACGCTTAAAACGCAGAATCCCGCCGTTCAGCTACGGATTTACGAGCAAATCGAGAAATACGACAAGCGCGTCAAACGGCTTGAAGCGTTGGAGGTCCCCGTAACGCTGGACAATGTGCTGGAAACCGACGGACGGAGGGTCTATTGCACGATAGCCGAATATTTCCGCCGCACGATTGCACAGTTGGAATCGGTGGGTAAAATCGGCTCGGCATCGAAACACAAGGTCACGTTCTCACTCCTGCAACAGTTCCGCTCGACCAATATCCGTTTCGACGAAATTACGGTCGGCTACCTGCGTGATTTCGAACTTTTCCTAATGAAAAAAGGGAACAAGAGCAATTCGATAGCCACGAAATTCAGCGTTCTGAAAGCCGTCTATAATAAGGCTCTTGCCGAGGGGATTTTCACCACGCCGCACAGTCCGTTTCTGCAATTCAAAATCGGACGGTTGTGGACAGCCACCCGCAAACGCGCCATCCGCAAGGAGGAGGTGCAACGGCTGATGCAGGCGGAGATACTCGCCGACGGTTCGGCCTATCTGGATTTCGCACGGGACATTTTCCTGTTTTCATACCTCTCGGCAGGCATCAATTTCAAAGACATCGCCACCCT
>QWCY01004317.1_pt1 | contig 14928 bp, 20 predicted proteins | sample 1972631 | NCBI WGS metagenome assembly QWCY01 (sample SAMN09866696, study PRJNA288562) | Human gut metagenome isolate pre1_stool, whole genome shotgun sequencing... | isolation source: gut | host: Homo sapiens | place: USA: California
TAAAAAACTCAATTAGTCTTCTTCCTGGCGGATAAAACCGATAGGGCGGCGCGGTTTGTCTGACAATTTCTGATGTACCTGCAATTCTGCCAGTGTCTGCTTGATGAGTTCGAGTTGTATGCGGGTGTCTTCGTTGATGTCGTTCTGGTCGGCGAATATTTCTTCCATGTAGTTTCTCAGTTCCTTCATTTCTTGTTGAAGTTCTGCATTCCTGCAGGATGGCGGGGGATTGGCAATCAATTGACGAATAGCCACAAAAGCACGCATAATACCTTTGTTTATTTCAATGGCTGTTTCAGAGTTAAGTACGCTGCTTAGCATAGCAATTCCCAACTCTGTAAAAGCAAAGGGCAGATATTTGATATTACTCCCACGGCTCTTGTTCAAGGTGCCAATTTGGCATCTTGAAAGTTCATCACGTATAACCTCAAACATAAAATCTTCACCGTCAAAACGTTTCTTATTTCGTCGGACTGCACGTTTTAATTGTGCGGTTTCCGTTCCATACATTTGTGCGAGATCAAAATCCAGCATTACCCGCTGTCCGCGGATTTCATATATTTTGCTCTGTATGAGTTGTAAGTCTACCATAAACACCTGGTTTCCGGATTGAACCCTATAAATTTATGAAAAATTCTTTATTTGTCACAGAGTGGTAATTTGGGGGAGAGACTTACAAATTACAGTAAAGGGCGGACTATCGGATAAAAATGAATTGAAAAATGAAAAGGTAACTGCACAACACATAAAACTTTATCAAAATATCTCTCTATGGAGAGCTTGGAATATCATACAAAATTTGTAAATTTACACAATAGCAATAAATGTGTTGCGTATGGTTGATTTACAGATTATACAAAGTAAGATATATGAGATCCGGGGGTAGCCAAGAAGTTAAAGTTTAAAGATTGAATTCATTACAATTGTTGATGTTGGAATGAAAACATTAAAAACTCAAACCGGACAAAAGGGCCGTTCCGGAATGCTTATAATATTGGAAAAGAAAGCTCCAATGAACGACTTATCGATAATAATGCTTGCATGTATATTATAGCATAATAATGTAATTATGTCAGAAAAAATAAAAATAAGACGGAAACAGGCCTGTATCACACTCTCACAAAGATCAGGGCTTGATAATACATCTAATAATATAGAAAAGGCTACGAAAACATGGAAACTTATACTTGTAGGATGTTCTCTTGTCGGGACAGGTTTTGGTGCTGGTATATATGTCGGTAATAATAACTCTAGAATTAGGTATCAAGATAAGGTGAATGAGTATCGTGAACGAATTATTGAAATCGGTAAAGAACATGAAAAAGAAATTCACGAATATAATCATGAAATATTTGAATTAGCAGATGAGAATAATGATTTAAAGCAACAGATCCGACAATTTAAAACGAAAAAGAAATGAAAAAAATACTCAATCATATGAAAAATCATATAGCTTATTCTTTATTTATGGCTATCTTGATATTATTGGGCGCATATTTGATTTACACTAATTATTCATATTCTCGTCAAATTGAAGAGAATAACAAAATTATTGATCAATTGATGCTTTATACCAGTATTACTAAAGATTTGATTGAAGAATATCCCGATTCTACTAGGAGATTTTTCATTAGAAAATATTTTTTCAATACAGAAACTAACAAGCCTATAACGTATAATGAATTGGACTCTTTGTATGAAAGATATCGAGAACAAGCTGAAGTATATGAAATTATATTACTGCGAGCAAAGAAAATCTACCAATTTGACTTTAGTTATAAGATTATTGGAGATACAGTTATAACCTCTATTTGGCCTAAAGCCAAACAAAAAACTATAAAGCCAGATTCCAAATGACCATTGACGACATAAGAACAATGATAGTATCCGACGAGTCGAGGATTTTAGAACTAAAGAAGACTACCGGTGAGCTGAAAGACGGTATGCATTCAGCATGCGCGTTTCTCAATACAGAGGGAGGTTGGCTGATTTTCGGCGTTACGCCTAAGTCTCTGAAGATAGTCGGGCAGGAGGTGACAGACAATACTCAACGGGAAATTGCTCTGGCTCTTGCCGGACTGGAACCAGCTGTTGATGTACATGTGGAATATGTTGATGTGCCGGACTATCCCGGTAACAAGGTTATTGCAATGCACTTTGACGGTTGGGTTTGGGGCGAACGACCGCATACATTTCATGGTTGTCCTTATTATAAAGTCGAGAGTACTACGAAAGTCATGCCGCATGAGATGTATGACGAGCGCATCCTTGCACATCGGCCTCAGATATATTCGTGGGAAGGGCAAATGGCTGATGGCATCACTCTTGCTGATTTGAACGAGAAACACATCAAAGGGTGCATACGTCTTGGTGTGGAAGGTGGACGTATCCCGGCAAGCGCTATAAGCGTACCAATTGAAGAGACTTTGGTAAAATGGAAGCTTTTGAAAAATGGTGTGCCGACAAATGGGGCTACCATGCTATTCTCCGACAATATCGACGAATATCCGTAATTCCGGTTGAGAATGGCACGTTTTGTTGGAACTGACAAAAATGAGTTTATTGACAATCAGCGTGTCGAGGGTTGCTTTTTCGATCTCCTCGACGCAGGTATGGCATTTTTCTTCAAACATCTTAATCTCGGCGGCAAGATAACTAATCATAGCTTACAGCGAGAGGAACATCTGGAGGTGCCGTATAAGGCTTTGAGAGAGGCTCTTATAAACTCGCTTTGTCACCGTCAATGGGAGAAATATAACTTGACCAACAGCATTGCGATTTATGATGACCGCGTAGAAATTGCGAATCCGGGAATATTCCCTTTGCAAATTACTCCTGAAACCATTAAGGAATCTCATGAATCATATCCATACAATTTAAAGATTGCCGAAGCTCTCTACAAATCAACCTATCTGGAAAGCTGGGGATCCGGAGCTAAACGCATTATGGACGCATGCCGTGAGCAAGGTATAGAAGAGCCCATCTGGCGATGTGACGGTGGTTTTGTGATTGTCACATTCAAACGACCATTTTACGGGCTAAGCTACCAAGAAAAGAAGCCTGCAAAAGAGAATTTATGGGGTAATGTCGCCCAAAATGTCGCCCAAAATGTCGCCCAAAATCTTGATGAGAAAATTATTCAAATCATAAAATCTAATCCCTGCATTAAACGAGAAGATATTGCGAACCAATTATTTGTTACGAAAAAGACAATTGAGCGACATCTTAAAAATCTTGGAATTAAGTGGGATGGACATCCCAAAACCGGGAAATGGATTCTGCAAGATAATAACATTTAACGGGCTTTTCTTGTATATTAAATAGTTATTATAAACTACAAAAATGTGAGTGCGAATAATGGTATGTTAGTCCCAGCTGCTCAAAAACTATACGGTGTATTGTCAAACTTGGAGAGATTATGTCTGACTGCTGGATAAAAATAATTTGAAAAATAAGAAAGAATTTATTTTGATATGTCCATATTTGTTACACCTCTTTATACCACAAAAGCGGGAGATCTGCCGGTAAGAGCAGGTATTTTTATACCTGTTACTCTCTATATACGGCAGTTTTGTACCTCGTGTTGGAGCGTTAATGTGCTCCCTGTCTTTTATAATTTTCAGAATATTCAGATGATATAAAAACTCAATTAGTCTTCTTCCGGACGGATAAAACCGATAGGGCGGTGCGGTTTGTCTGACAATTTCTGATGTACCTGCAATTCTGCCAGTGTCTGATTGATGAGTTCAAGTTGCATACGGGTGTCTTCGTTGATGTCGTTCTGGTCGGTGAATATTTCTTCGATATATTGCTTTAACTCCTTTACTTCTTTTTGAAGGAGGGAATGTTTATCTGGCTGGGGATTGGCTATCAATTGACGGACAGCTATAAAAGCACGCATAATACTAATGTTTATTTCTATAGCCACTTCACTATTCAATATAGAAGAAAGCATTGCCACTCCTTGCTCTGTAAAAGCAAAGGGCATATAACGTGTTCCTCCCCTCTGGTTTGAGGTCACAAATTGTGACCTCAAAAACCCGAATTCTTCTTTGTTTAATTCAAACATAAAATCAGTAGGAAAACGCTTTATATTACGTTTAACCGCTTGTTTTAAGACTTTTGTCTCCGTTCCATACATTTGTGCGAGGTCAAAATCCTGCATTACCCGCTGCCCGCGGATTTCATATATTTTGCTCTGTATGAGTTGTAAGTCTACCATAAGCACATAGTTTCCGGATTGAATCCTATAAATTTATGAAATATTTCTAAATACGTGCTGTTATGGGGTAAATTTGCAGGTTATACAGAGTAAAATTTACGAAATCCGGAGGCAACGGGTGATGCTCGACCGGGATTTAGCAGAATTATATGGGATAGAAACAAAACGATTGAAAGAAGCTGTAAGGCGTAATATCGAACGTTTCGAAGGAGAAGATTTTATGATACGACTTACTCCTGAGGAAATTAATGAACTTTCAAGGTCGCAATTTGCGACCTTGAACATTGGACGAGGCTACAATATTAAGTACGCCCCTTTTGCTTTCGGTGAATTGGGGGTGGCCATGCTCAGTAGTGTTCTAAAATCAACGACTGCGATTGAAATCAACAGAAACATCATGCGTGCCTTTGTTGCTATGAAACAATTTCTCATTGTCCCGCCTGAAAGTAAAATTGAAAGATTGCAAAACGAAATGAAAGAACTCCGGGAGTATATTGAGGAAGCCTTTACCGACTACAACGACATTAACGAAGATACCCGGATGCAAATCGAACTGATCAATCAGGCACTTGCCGAGTTACAGGTGAAAAATAAAGAACAGATCAGAAAAGAACGTCCGAGGATTGGGTTTATAAGGGCGGAAGGTGGTGTTTAATAATCCAACTTACCTCAATCACGGATGTTGACATGGAAACCCTGAAAATCAAGCCAGACGAAAGGTCAGTCCCGGAATCCCTACAGAAACACGGATGTTTAATCGGAAATTAAAATCAATGAAATGAATTTGGTAATTTATTTTCTCGAATAAGAATTATATGCCGATTTTTTCTTATATTTTTGCAGAAATGATTATACGATGCGATATTATATTTAAGATTTGAAATTAAGAAAATTAATGCACAATGTAATCTCTGAATTTTCATACGGTTCAATAATATTTTTATATAATAATATTGAGAATGAATATATTGCACAGGAATTTGAGATGTTGACAATTTGTGCGAAGCATACAAAAATAGTGATTTTACAGTTCGAAAAATAGAAGATGATGGATATCTCAAACAACAATACATGGATTAAACAATTTGGAGTCTTACCAATTAAGTTGAATCCTATTTTAGCAGAAGAACGCTATCTTATGCTAAACGGTGGATACTCTGATTTCTGTTTGCAATCATTTGATGATTCTGATTTTGAATTAGATAAAATTGCATGGTCTTCAAATGTGAAAAACTATGTGAAAATTATTACTGATAATGTTGTTATCAGAAATTGGTATGAGAATAAAACGGAAACAGTAAAAAAAGATAAGGTTATATCTAATTTCAATCAGTTTTATAATTACATTTTTAATAAATCATACAAAACAGAGAGTGATATAGTACCTTTTGTAAATGCATGCTGTTGATGGGAAGATGAGAATGACTGATATTGCTGATACCGGACAGTTATTCCGATTGATTCAATCCATTCCATCTCCCAAAGCCGAGCCGTTCAAATTATGGATGGCACAGGTTACCCGGGAACGGTTGGATGAGATGCAGGATCCGGAACTGACGATTGACCGGACGATGATGGAATATAAGAGATTAGGGTATTCTGACAATTGGATCAACCAACGTCTAAAAGTATTGAAGTACGAAAAGATCTGACAGACGAACCGATGACAAACCGAGAGCAGAACTGTGCTTACACAAGTTTTGCCGAGGTGCGAAAGAGGAAAGCGAAGCCAATGGAAGAGGAGAGGATTGTTTATACCTGTTACTCTCCATATACGGCGGTTTCGTACCTCGTGTTGGAGCGTTAATATACTCACTGCCTTTTATAATTTTTCAGAATATTCAGATGGTATTAAAGACTCGATTAATCTTCTTCCGGGCGGATAAAACCGATAGGGCGGCGCGGTTTGTCTGACAATTTTTGATGTACCTGCAATTCTGCCAGTGTCTGATTGATGAGTTCGGGTTGTATGCGGGTGTCTTCGTTGATATCGTTCTGGTCGGCGAATATTTCTTCCATGTAGTTTCTCAGTTTCTTCATTTCTTGTTGAAGTTCTTCATTCCTGCAGGATGGTGGATTGGTAATCAATTGACGAATAGCCACAAAAGCACGCATAATACCTTTGTTTATTTCAATGGCTGTTTCAGAATTAAGTACGCTGCTTAGTATAGCAACTCCCAACTCTGTAAAAGCAAAGGGCAGATATTTGATATTACTCCCACGACCCTTGTTCAAGGTGCCAATTTGGCATTTTGAAAGTTCATCACGTGTAACCTCAAACATAAAATCTTCACCGTCAAAACGTTTCTTATTTCGTCGGATTGTACGTTTTAATTGTGCGGTTTCCGTTCCATACATTTGTGCGAGATCAAAATCCAGCATTACCCGCTGTCCGCGGATTTCATATATTTTGCTTTATATGAGCTGTAAGTCTATCATAAGCACATAGTTTCCGGATTGAATCCTATAAATTTATGAAAAATTCTTTATTTATCGAAGAGGGTAATTGGGGGGGAGAGGCTACTATATTCCAGGAAGGAAGCGGACAACTAGATAAGGATAATTTGAAAAATGGATTAAAAATGTAGTTATGACTGATATTTTGATGTGAGAATCTGACGAAATCCGGGAATTATTCGATCAGCTTAAAAAATAGAAGAGGGGATCAGTTTGGTTATGGAAAATGATCATTCCTCTATTGCTTCAGATTATTATTTCACAGGAGAAAATGTCCGGCAGATTTTACACATTCCCGTATTGCAAAATTTGAGGGATACCCGCTAAATCCCCTACAGCCGTATGTTTGAAAACTAAGTTTAGAAAGAATCTCACCAAATGACCTAAATATCGGATTCATATACTTCCTAACGCCCCTGTGTTTAAGATCACAATTTGTGATCTTTAGACATTCTTATTATGCATAAAAATTGACCTTGAACAAAGGGCGAGGCTACAATATTAAATATGCCCCTTTTGCTTTTAGCGAGTTGGTGGTAATCATGCTTAGTAGCATAAAGCTGGAAGATGAGGTTTAATAATCCAACTTACCTCAATCACTGATGTTGACATGGAAACTCTGAAAATCAAACCGAACGAAAGGTCCGTCCCGGAATCCCTATAAATGAACAACAGATAGGAATAGAAGAGAAGATCAAGGAGGCGAGGGAAAAACATAATAAATTTTGGGAAGAGCAGGAATTACCCTTAATTTGAGATTGAAAAAATGTTAGAGTTTCATTTTATATTTATCTTTGCTACATTATATTAAGATGGTTATATATGAATTCAGATATTGAATACGAAAAGTTTACCCAAGAAGTCTATCAAAAATTGGTCAATGCTGATGTAGTCAAAACAACAGAGGTCAAGCACGATATCAAACTTACTGGTAAATCAGGCCAAGAACATCAAATTGATGTTTATTGGGAGTATGAAATAGCAGGAGTTAAGCATAAAGTTGCCATTGAGTGCAAAAACTACAATCGCACAGTTCCTATTGGTAAAGTTCGGGATTTTTTCGGAGTTTTATACGACTTGAATAATGTTGCTGGCATTATGGTGACCAAGATAGGATATCAGGAAGGTGCGAAAAAATACGCTTCTTATTATGGTATTAATCTGATGGAACTAAGGACACCAAAGCAAGGAGAAGGAATTATTGGGGAAACAATATTGAATTTCGACATACAGGTACGTCATCGTTTGTTTTTAGTGGATGAAGAATGGGCGAAAGCTAAAAATCTAAATTTTCAACGTTACAAAAACAATCTTGATTTCATGAGTAACTCTGACTGGACATCCGGAAAACCACATATCCGATGGAGCAACTCAACACATATTCCATTAGAGACAAAAGATGAGAAAATCTGTGACGGGAAAGGACAAATAATCACTACCCTTAATGAATTAGAAAGTAAATTGCCGGAAAATTTTGAAGAAGATTCATATTTCACTTTCAATTTTCAAGATGCTTATATAAATACTACTTATTTGGGGCTAGTAAAAATAAAAGAGGTGAAATATGAACATGAAAAAGAAAATCAAACAAAAATTATTTCCATTGATGCTCAAAATTTTATAAAAGCAATCCTAAAAGATGCGATAAGTGGTGAAATTAAATTTATTGCTAAAAATGGAAGGGAAGAAAAATAATAATGACAACTGATAAGAAAGTATTTAATATTGATTGAGAGGTTAGCCTATGTCAGATTAAGTTGGCTATTACAGATGAGTTTAAACTAAAAATTAGCCATGACACAGTTCTTCTGGCACTTTCGCTTGCTTGGAATACTTAAATTATTCGATTCCTTTTCAATATACAAGATAAAATATGCTATTTATTAAGGATATCTATACACCTATCCAACATTATTTCATTATTTATTATTACCACACAAAGTTTCTTTCTTGTTCTTGTGATTATCTGGTATAGCATTTGGCTTTGGGAGTAATAAGGGCTGGCAGCGTGAGGGACACCTTGAAGTTCCGAATAAGGCTTTGAGGGAAGCTCTTATAAACTCTCTTTGTCATCGTCAATGGGAAAAATATAACTTAACCAACAGCATCGCAATTTATGATGACCGCATAGAAATTGCGAATCCGGGAATATTCCCTCTGCAAATTACTCCTGAAACCATTAAGGAACCTCCTGAACCATATCCATACAATTTAAAGATTGCCAAAGCTTTCTACAAATCAACCTATTTGGAAAGTTAGGGATCCGGAGCTAAACGCATCATGGATGCATGCCGTGAACAAGACATAGAAGAGCCTATCTGGCGATGGGACGTTGGTTTTGTGATTGTCAATTCAAACGACCATTTTACGGGCTAAATCACCAAGAAAAGAAGTCTGCAAAAGAGAACTTATGGGGTAATGTCACTCAGAATGTCGCGGTCAATAGTAGGTATAATAAACAAGAAATCCCGACCATAATGACCGGGACTTCTCTACTTCCTTTTTATAGTGCAGGTACGACGACTAAGCTCGCACGGGCACTTTTAATATTGCAAAGGTAAGCATTATTTCTTATCCTGCCAAATAAATATGGCTTTAACATTCGAGTTTAGAGGCTTGTGCCACGACTTTCCGAGCTTCAAGCGTTTGAATGGAGTTGGCAAGATGATGAATCTCATTTTCCAATTCCGTTTTTCGGGCTTGTGAAATGCACCCCAATATATACTTTACAACATCTATGCCACCTTTTATGTTGTGCCTGCAATCAACAGAGATGCCGGCAGGTAAACGTTTGATGCCTTTGGGGAAGTCCATGCGGTAAATGCAACTTCCGTGTGCGCACTTGTTGCGAAGTACACGTATGGTTTCCATGTAATTGTAGAAGACTCCTCTTGAACAACCATAGGCATTAGCCATCAAATCTTTTGCTTCCGGTTCTTTCAACGAATCATATAGCGTTATGATGTTACCGATTGTCATAAACTCTATGGTCTTCCACGCAGGGGCATATATTCCCGGATGGTTTGCATGATGACGCTGGATTACGGGGTTCTTGCGCATGGCGGCATAGACTTGTTCCTCAAAATCGTTCACGAATTTGGAAGTTACATACTTGCGATTGACAAACCAGCAAGGGTCATCAATATACCGGAGCGATATGTTATAGATGAGTTTTGTACGGATATTGACCTCAATACGGTCAAGAGCGTTAAGCAGCAATCTTCGGAGTTTGGTGTCAAATTCATAAAGGTCGTAAACACTTTTGAACGTAGTACCCGCTTTCAGCTTATGGTCACGATGTTCCAGGCATGGAAATTTTATCTCGTATGGGAAAGAATAGAATCCAAGCCGGTAATAACCGACATCAAGGAGGATTTCTTTTGCTTTCTCCTCGTCATCAAATGCCATACCGTTTGCTTTCAGCCTGGCGATTTGTTGGTCTATCGTGTATGCCTTTTTCATTGCAGTTTGAATTCGAGTGTGAAGTTACTCATTTTTTTGAAACAAATGCCCATTATGTATATTGATTTATAGAAACATATTCCATATCAGGCAATTTTTCCATATTCCTCTATAAAAATCCGTCATAATCTCCGTTTCCTTTGCAAAGTCCCCTTGAAAAGATAACTCGGAGGGACTTTAAGAATAGAAACATAATAGTCCTATTAAACCAAGAGAGAATGGGATAATATAATAGGTGCAATATTAACAAGTAATTAACCTAGCCCACCAACCGATGCAAGAAAGCAAGAATTTACACGAAAAGAAAAATAGCCAGACACCTGGATGTTTAGAATTTATATCAACCCATAAAACTTAAGAGTATGGATACCATTGAAGACACTCTTACCAATGAAGATTACGCGCGGATTTTGCACAATCTCCCTGCCGATTCGGGGGATTTGTTACTATCGAATGAAGCTGAAAGAATCTGGAAAGGTTTCGTGGATTACCATTCTTTCCCTAATCCTTTCGATTGCATTGAAAATGACACGGGACTGATGGAAGGCTTTTTTGGCTGGCTCGACGAAGTGGTTTTGAATCTGGAGCATGTTAGAAATGCCTGCCTTTATTATCTGATAAACTCGCCGGATGATAAGGGGAAAAAAGAGGAAACCGGGAAAGAGTTGAACAGGCTGGAAGCATTGTGCAATCAAGTAATTACTATGATAATACTAATTAAAGTATAAGACAATTAATGATTTTAGATAGTTCTTTGAAAGTTTGTTTTGTTATGTTAGAGAATTTATATATATTTGTTATGCTCTTTAAACCACAAAGGTGGGGAAACCTGCCAATTTATGACAGGCATTTTTATGCCCTGTTCTCTCCATATACGGCGGTTTCGTACCCCCGTGTTGGAGCGTTAATGCGCCCACTGCCTTTGTGGTGAAGAGCAACGGGACAGGCGAAGCTGCCGTTCTTTTTTACTTAAAATTAAATCTTTTGATATGTATTTTGATTGTTATTTGCTTTTTCCTTTTGTTTTGAATTTTGTTTCGTCAAATTCAATATATGGGTCAGGAAAGAAATCGGCCATTTTACAATGGAATATTCTTGCCAAAGTATTAACATGGAACATGTTTACTTTTTGGCGTTCTTTAGGATTGAAAAGTCTGGAAATGAAGCCCTCATTTTTACCCATGCTTAATGAAAGATCTGTAGCTGTCATACCTTTTTCTTTCATTTTTTCGGCTATTATTTTCAGGATATATTCTTCTAAGGGCGTAATCATGTTTCAAAAGTTTAGCCTTTAAAGGAATATTAAATTATGCAGACGCTCTGCGTACATGTGCGCATTTAAATTATAAAGATAGATTATTAATCTGGAATCATCAACCAATGCAAGAAAACAAGAATCTGCATGAGAAGGAAAATAACCAATGCCGCATTAAAATACATGAGAACTGGAATTTATATCAATCAATAAAACCTAGTAGTATGGATACCTTTGAAGATACTCTTACCAATGAAGATTACGCGCGGATTTTGCACAATCCTCCTCCCGATTCACGGGATTTGTCACTATTACATGAGGCTGCAAGGATTTGGGAGGGCTTCATCGGTTACCATGCTTACCCGAATCCTTTCGATTGCATTGAAAATGACACGGAACTGATGGACGGCTTTTTCGGTTGGCTCGACGAAGTGGTTTTGAATCTGGAGCATGTTAGAAATCCCTGTCTTTATTATCTGATAAACTCGCCGGATGATAAGGGGAAAAAGGAGGAAACCGGGAAAGAGTTGAACAGGCTGGACGCATATTGCCGTGACTTTGCCTGGCATAAACAATTTATTGCAGAGAAGGCCTTTTATTTTAAGGGTTTCCTTGAATCATTGTATGGGGAATCAGAACGTGAGGCAAATGGGAAACTTCTGACCTCCCCAACAAAGGAGGTGTAATGGCGGCCTGAGTCAATAGCCCTCTTTCAACCCATTAAATAAAAGGCATGGAACTTCCTGCCTGACTTATTAACCAATTTAAATAGAGAGTTTTTAATCATTTTTAGTTATAAACCGAATAAAACTTCAATTATGGAAAACGAACAACACCCCGACACTTTTCAACCGACAGAGAATCGGTATTCCGACTTAGAGGAAGAAACCTTCCGGCGGGGAAACTCCGGTTTGACCGGGTCCGGTCTGCCCAAAGGATTTATTTCAACGGACAACGAATCTTTGAAACACTTTTATCTGCAAATGTCGCGGATGATGTGTCCGTCGGTTACCGCCGACTCAACGGAATGTGAAATATTACACATTCTTTATACCCGCGTAAAAAAGAGCTGCAAGCTATTAAAATTACTCGACACCCATCCGTGGAGCGATATCGATCCCTTCCTGATCAAGGCCTGCAGCTTTTATCTGTTCACGGATTCGTCGGATTCCCAGAAGGAGAAACGGCGCCTGAACAATATCCTTTACCGTCAGAGTATTTTTACGGGAAAGATTTCGGAGCTGCATGACCTGATCGCCCATGACCTGATCGCCCATGACCTGATCTTCTTCTGCCGGGTAAAAACGGACCTGGAGGAAATGTTGCGTATCGATCCTTCCGATCCGGCCTGTATAGATCCGATTCTGTCCGGAAAGGATACAGGGACGATAAAATAAACGAAACCATGCAAACAGGGAAGGAGGTGAACCGGAAAAAATGAAAGCTTCATAAAAAACAGCGGGGGACTGAGTGACATTGGCGTGCTCGTTCAGTCCTCCCGCCTCAATTAACATTATTACTAATATTAACACCGACAAAGTTATGCAAAAAAACGCATGCAGCGTTAGCCTGAGCTTACGAAAGCGACGGCTGACCGCCATTATTTTCTGTTTATTGTCTGCTTTTAGCCTGCCCATCCCTTTGCAGGCAGGAGTGCCGCAGCAACAATCCACTTATCCGGTCAACGGCCTGGTGACCGATGCAAAGGGCGTTCCCCTGCCGGGCGTGACCGTCCGTTACGGAATTACGGGCGGGGTGACCGACAACGGTGGACGTTTTTCACTCCGCCTGCCCGAAGAGCGTGGCAGGCTGACCTTTTCGTGTGTGGGCTATAAGACGGTGACGGTGGGTTACCGTGCCGGAGAAACGCTCCGTGTGCGGCTGGAAGAGAGCCGTGAATCGCTGGAGGAGGTGACGGTGGTCGCCTATGGGGAGCAGCGGCGCGGACAGGTGTCGGGCTCGGTGGCGACGGTGGATGCCGCCCGGCTGCAAAACAAGCCCGCATCCAACGTGCTGACGCTGGCCAAGGGCCAGATGGCGGGGGTGTATATCGCGAGCCAGTCGGGCGATCCGGGCGGCAACGATGTGAGCATCATCGTCCGCGGTGCGAACGACCTGGCAATTGCCGGCAACCGTAACCCGCTGTTCGTGATCGACGGGGTGATCGCCTCGGACGACGCCAGCCTCAAGGTGGGCGGCAACCCGCTCACCTCGCTCAACCCGGACGACATTGAAACATTCACCGTATTGAAGGATGCCGCAGCGGCGGCCATCTACGGCTCGCGGGCAGCCAACGGGGTGGTGATCATCACGACGAAAAAGGGCCGCTACAACCAGCACCCCATGCTCTCGGCCAATGTCAGCCACACCTTTATCCTGCAGCCCCTGCTGCCGGAGCGGATCGGCGGGAATGCCGAGCGGCTCGCCCGTCTGGAGGCGATGAAAAATTATGCGGGAGTGTACTACGACCGGGAAACGGATTCCTACCGGTATTTTACGGAGCTTTCCGGAAGACATGACTTCCGTGATCAGCTGGGACATGAAATCATCCACATGGTCTCCGATATGAATCGCCGGATCAGCGAAGACCTGCTGGGCAAACTGGCAGATCAGATTGACGAAGCCCGCTCGGTTTTCCTGCTGGCCTCTTATTCCGCAATTTCCGCGCTCAAAGATTTCCAGCGGCCGATGGTGCTGTGTGGGAAACTGGTCAACGTTGTCGCTTCGCCGCACGCTCATGACAAACTGAGAAAAGCGTCCGAGGAGGATCTGATTCTCGTCGTTTCCGCGATGGGAAAATTTGCGGAGACCTATAACGATTTCATCCAGCCGCTGCCCGGGAAGAAAATTCTGGTTACCGCCTCGCATCACAAAGAAATTCAGACACCTTACGATCAAGTCATCGTGATCAGTTCCATCGACGGCCACCACATAAAAACCGCCTACGCCAAATATGGCATCAGTTATTTTTTTGATAATTTATACAGTCTTTATTATCGCAAATATGGAATTCTCCAAAATCAAGCTAGGCAAACAGCCGCCTGAATCCAGGCAGCTGTTTTCTATTTCTGAAGCGATTGGGAGTTAATTCAAATCCCGGCCGTTGGACGCGATCACTTTTTTATACCAGTCAAAGGAATCCTTCTTGTAGCGCCGGTAGGTGCCCTGACCAAAATCGTCCGCATCGACATAGATAAATCCATACCGCTTACTCATCTGCACGTCGCCCATGCTGACAAGATCGATACAACCCCACGGCGTATAGCCCATCAGCTCGACGCCGTCGTCAATCGCCGCACGCATCGCTTCAATATGTTCGCGCAGATAATTGATCCGATAGATGTCATGGATGGATCCGTCATCCTCCAGCTGATCGAACGCGCCCAGTCCGTTTTCCGTAATAAAGCATGGCAAATGATACCGGTCATACAATTCATTTAAGGCAATCCGCAATCCCATCGGGTCGATTGTCCAACCCCAGTCGGATGCCCGCAAATATGGATTTTTCTGTTGCTTGACAAAATTTTCAAAC
>QWCY01004320.1_pt1 | contig 14925 bp, 8 predicted proteins | sample 1972631 | NCBI WGS metagenome assembly QWCY01 (sample SAMN09866696, study PRJNA288562) | Human gut metagenome isolate pre1_stool, whole genome shotgun sequencing... | isolation source: gut | host: Homo sapiens | place: USA: California
CTGACATTGCATATTGATGAATATGATAATGGAATCACAGGGATCCGCTACGAAGTGCGCAATCTGGGAATGGACCGTTTGATCGAACGGACAGAGATTGATAACTGGCAGGAAGAAAATGGAAGTTTGCAGGTAGTGCTTCCTATTCAAAATCTGCTGACACAAAATGAAACTTATTTGCTGGATCTTACAGTAAGTACAGCAGAAAAAGAGATCCATTATTATACCCGCATTATGTGGGCTGATACCAACCATGCAGGAGATATGTTGGATCTGGCAGAAAATTTCACCAGAAAAAGTCTGAATTACGATGAGGCGAAAGAACTGGTGTCTTATCTGGAAACCAATCCGGGAGAGGATAACAGCTCTTTAGGCAATGTAAGTATCAAGGCAAGTTTTGATCATCTTACCTGGGACGGATTGGAAACAGAACTGGAGGGAGAACCGCAGATCACATTGCAGCTGTACGATGGGATCATGGGGCAGGTCCAGGTAGAATATAATGTGTGGGTCACAGACAGCACAGGTAATCGTTCCCTGGTGCGGACAGAAGATAATTTCACTATGAAGTGGAATGATAAGAGAATTTACCTGATGAATTATAACCGTTATGCCAATGAAATGTTTAACGGGGAACAGAAGAATTTTGCGGGAAAAAGGATCCTGCTGGGGATTTCGGATGCAAAGCAGATCAAGGCGCAGAAAAGCGAAAATTCCCGGTATATCCTGTTTCGTGTAAATGGAAATCTGTGGCGCTATGATCAGCATGATAAAAAAGCCCTTTGCATGTTTACTTTCGCAGATGGCTCCAATGATGATGTGAGAGCGGATTATGGGAAACATAATGTGAAAGTTTTGGCAGCTTCAGATGAAGGAGATGTTGATTTTCTTGTATATGGCTATATGAACCGGGGAACCTATGAAGGGCAGATGGGAGTGGTATTTTACCATTATGATGAAGACAGTCGTACAGTACAGGAAAAATTCTTTGTGCCTGTTTCAGAAGGATATGACCAGTTAGAGTCTGATATTACCACACTGGCATATCTGGGAGAAGATGGTATGACCTACCTGCTGCTTAACGGAAAGGTTACAGGAATTGACCTGAACAGCAATGAGTCGGTTACTGTAGCGTATGGCCTGAGCCAGGGAAGTTTTGCAGTCAGTGCAGATGGAAGCCGTATGGCATGGCAGGAAGGAAATAATGCATATCAGTCGGAAATGCTTCATGTTATGGATTTTAATACAGCACAGAAACAGGATATTACAGCTCCATCAGGAGATTATGTAAGGGCTCTTGGTTTTGTAGGAAGTGATCTGATCTATGGTTTCGGACATGAAAGTGATCTGTGGTCAGTAAATGGAATTGTAAAAGAACTTCCTATGTACGCCTTGTATATTGCTGATAATGAGATGAACATTCAGAGCGAATATAAAAAGCCGGGTATCTATATATCAGATGTAACGGCAGAAGATGGAAGAATCCATTTAAAACGACTGGTGAAAATAGGAGATGGGCAGTATGCTTACCAGGATGAGGACACCATTGTTTGTAATGAAAAAGTAGATAAGGATCCTTTTGAAGGACTTGGATGGTATGCGTCCCAGGACAAAGGCAGGGTCTATTTTGTACAGACAGATGGAGAAATAAAGGCTTCTTCTGTGAAAACAGAGGTACCAAAGGCATTTTCTTATGAAAATACAAGTACGTTGGAGTTGTCTGGCAGACAGAATAATCTTGAGGATACGGATCTTATTTTCTATGCTTATGGCGGTGGAAGATACCTGGGAGCCTTTAAAAATTTCAGTGAAGCAGTGAATACAGCCTATGAAAAAATGGGCTATGTAACAGATCAAAATCAGCATCTGATCTGGGATCGTATTAATAAGAAGCCGATCCGCAGCCTGAAAGATCCGGCCGGACAGGCAAGAGAGTTATTATCTTATATGGACAGCTTAGGTGAAAATAAGCTGAGAGATGGCGGACTTATGACATTAGATGGGTCCGGCTGTAATGTAAATCAGGTGTTGTATTTTATTGATAAGGGAATACCGGTGGTGGCATGCAGACCGGATGGTTCCTATCTGCTTTTATATGGATACGACCAGTACAATGTAAATATTTATGATCCGGCAACACAGGAGATCTCCAAGATGGGACTGGGAGATGGGGCTGTCTATTTTTCAGGAGCAAATAACAGCTTTTTGTGCGGTCTGAAAGTGGAATAAAAAAGCACACACTTTACAAATTCCATTCTTATGGTATAATCTAATGGATGTAAATAAATTGTGAACGAAGTTTTAGGGAATTCTTAAGTCCCATTAGAAGAATTTGCTGTAAGGATTGAATAAGATGTACTCTCGAAATCTTCTTGCAAAATAAAGCACAAAAAGATTTTGGGAGTACATTAAGCAACAGAGGTGTGTAATGGAACAATATATTATAAAAGGCGGTAATCCGTTAGTGGGTGATGTAACCATCAGCGGTGCCAAGAATGCTGCGTTAGGTATTCTTGCCGCCTCGATCATGACGGATGATGATGTACTGATCGATAACCTTCCAGATGTAAGAGATATCAATGTAATGCTGGAAGCTATCCAGGAGATCGGTGCAAGAGTAGATCGTATTGACCGTCATACAGTAAAAATCAACGGCAGCGGTATTAAAGAAGTGTCCGTTGATGATGAATATATCCGCCGTATCCGCGCATCTTATTATTTTATCGGCGCCTTGCTGGGAAAATATAAGAGCGCTCAGGTACCGCTTCCAGGCGGATGCAACATTGGAAGCCGTCCCATCGACCAGCATATTAAAGGTTTCCGCGCGCTGGGAGCGGATGTACAGATTGAATGCGGCGCAGTGATCGCCCATGCCATTGATCTGGTAGCAAGCCATATCTATCTGGATGTGGTTTCTGTAGGTGCGACTATCAACATTATGATGGCAGCAGCTATGGCAGAAGGCCAGACTATTCTGGAGAATGCGGCAAAAGAGCCTCATATCGTAGACGTAGCCAACTTCTTAAACAGTATGGGAGCCAATATTAAAGGTGCTGGTACAGATACTATCCGTATCCGTGGCGTAGGCAAGCTTCATGGAACCGAGTATTCTATTATCCCGGATCAGATCGAAGCAGGTACTTTTATGTGTGCTGCAGCAGCAACCAGAGGGGATATCATGGTGAAAAATGTGATCCCGAAGCATCTGGAAGCTATTTCTGCCAAGCTCATTGAGATCGGCTGTGAAGTGATTGAATTTGATGATGCAGTCCGTGTGGTAGGAAAACCGGTACAGAGACATACAGACATCAAGACTCTGCCTTATCCTGGATTTCCGACGGATATGCAGCCTCAGATGGCTGTTACACTTGCGCTTGCAAATGGAACCAGTATGGTAACGGAGAGTATTTTTGAGAACCGTTTCAAATACGTGGACGAGCTGGCACGTATGGGAAGCCATATTAAGGTAGAAGGCAATGTAGCTGTCATTGATGGCGTTGCAGGCTTTACAGGTGCTCAGGTAAATGCTCCAGACCTTCGTGCAGGTGCTGCCTTAGTGATCGCAGGACTGGCTGCTGAAGGCTATACCACAGTAGATGAGATTGGCTATATCCAGAGAGGTTATGAGTGCTTTGAAGAAAAGCTTCAGGCTCTTGGAGCTGTGATCGAAAAGGTGGATTCTGAGCGCGAAGTGCAGAAATTTAAGTTGCGTGTAGGCTGATTGAGAAAAATAGATATTGACATACCTGCGCAAATCCATTAAGATATGTGAGGTAATCCGTTTAGATTTACAATTAAAAAGTTCGTATATATCCCTTATTCAGAGTGATGGAGGTACAAAGGACCTGCGAAGTCACGGCAACCCCGGTTGAGTATGTGAAAGCAAGATGCACATGCGAAAGGGCCGGAAGGTGCCAGCCTGAGCGAGGAGCAGACGAGTACGGAAATTCCGGAAAACTGCTTGATCGAGCAATAAGAGGATTTGAAGATCTGCTATTTTCAAGTCCGCAATTGCTGCGGACTTTTTTCTTGCCATTGCATATGGGAGCGCGCCAGAGGTCGTTCGCTGTTCACGAAATGCAGTGCCCGCTTTAGCGGGTAACGGGTCAACAAAGCAAACTAAGATAACAATATAACAAAAACGAAAAAGGAGAACAAATGGAAAGAAGATTATTTACTTCCGAATCTGTAACTGAAGGCCATCCAGACAAAATGTGCGATGCCATTTCCGATGCTATTCTTGATGCATTAATGGAACAGGATCCAATGAGCCGTGTTGCATGTGAAACAGCTACCACTACAGGACTTGTAATGGTAATGGGTGAGATCACTACCAAGGCTTATGTAGATATCCAGAAGATTGTTCGTGAGACTATCCGTGAGATTGGATATGACCGTGCAAAATATGGTTTTGACTGCGATACCTGCGGTGTTTTAACTGCAATTGATGAGCAGTCTGCTGATATTGCTCTTGGCGTTGACAAGGCATTAGAGGCAAAGCAGGCTGGTGAAAAGCACATGACTGAGGAAGAGTTAGACGCGATCGGTGCTGGTGACCAGGGTATGATGTTCGGTTTTGCAAGCAATGAGACAGAAGAATATATGCCTTATCCTATTTCTATGGCTCACAAGCTGGCAAGACGCCTTACAGAAGTAAGAAAGAACGGTACCTTAAAGTACCTTCGTCCAGATGGAAAGACCCAGGTTACTGTAGAATATGATGAGAATGACAAGCCAGTACGTCTGGATGCAGTTGTTCTTTCTACTCAGCATGATGAGAATGTATCCCAGGAGCAGATCCATGAGGATATTAAGAAGTATGTATTTGACGAGATCATCCCGGCTGATATGGTAGACGAGAATACAAAGTTCTTTATCAACCCAACCGGCCGTTTCGTTATTGGCGGACCTCACGGAGACAGTGGTCTGACCGGCCGTAAGATCATCGTAGACACCTACGGTGGTTACGCTCGTCACGGCGGCGGCGCATTCTCCGGAAAGGACTGCACCAAGGTAGACCGTTCCGCAGCATACGCAGCACGTTACGTTGCAAAGAATATCGTAGCAGCAGGACTTGCTGACAAGTGCGAGATCCAGCTGTCTTATGCCATCGGTGTTGCTCATCCAACTTCCATCATGGTAGATACCTTCGGAACGGGAAAGGTAAGCAACGAGAAGTTAGTTGAGATCATCCGTGAAAACTTTGACCTGCGTCCAGCTGGCATCATCAAGATGCTTGATCTGCGCCGCCCGATCTACAAGCAGACCGCTGCTTATGGTCATTTTGGCCGTCATGATGTAGATCTTCCGTGGGAGAAGTTAGACAGAGTAGAAGATCTGAAGAAATATCTGTAGGAAAATGTTCTGTTATCTGTGATAAAACAGGACAGAAATGCAGATTGTGTTAAAATAAAAACAATAAATAACCGGATAAAAGAAGGTTAAAACAGAGAAACGTCTGGACAAAAACAGGAAATGCATTATGCAATCCCTTGTTCCAGGCGTTTTTTTGTTGCAATGCATCTGGAAGAAGCTGCCAGTGGCAGGTTCTGTAAGTATTGTATCAAAGGATATTCGCAATCCGCTTTCGCTACCTGCTCATAATAAAAAAGCTGCTCTGCAGCTTATCAGGTGGGTTTTCATCCACCTGATACAAGCAAGTTCCTATTCATTTATTGATGATCTCGTAAAAATGAGGAAGGAACTTCCTTGTTTTTATTAAAAAACATAGTTGACATTTTTTTAACAATACGATATAATGCCTAATGTGAGATTGATAATTAATTAACGAAAGAAACAAAGCAATCGACACAACATAACATGAAAACAAACACATTAAAACGATAACAAACACAAGGCATTACAAAGTAACACAAACACAAAGGGAATTATGGAGGAAAAGGAAATGGCAAAGAAAGCAGAACAGGTTGTTCCGGAGATCATTGACAGCGTAGAAGGCTTAAATGCAAAAATGGCAGCAATGCGTGAAGCTCAGAAAGTATTTGCAACCTACACACAGGAGCAGGTTGATAAGATCTTCTTCGCAGCAGCAAGCGCAGCAAACAAGATGCGTATCCCGCTGGCAAAAATGGCAGTAGAAGAGACCGGAATGGGTATCGTAGAAGATAAGGTCATCAAAAACAACTACGCAGCAGAGTACATTTACAATGCATACAAGAACACCAAAACAGTTGGTGTGATCGAAGAAGATAAGGAATATGGAATTAAGAAGATCGCAGAGCCGATCGGTCTGGTTGCAGCAGTTATCCCAACTACCAATCCAACATCAACTGCGATTTTTAAGACATTGATCTCCTTAAAGACCAGAAATGCGATCATCATTTCCCCACATCCAAGAGCTAAAAAGAGCACCATTGCAGCAGCAAAGGTAGTTCTGGATGCAGCAGTTGCAGCTGGAGCACCAGAAGGCATCATCGGCTGGATCGATGTTCCATCTCTTGACTTAACAAACGAAGTTATGAGAGATGCAGACATTATCCTGGCAACCGGTGGTCCTGGAATGGTTAAAGCAGCTTATTCTTCTGGAAAACCTGCACTTGGCGTAGGTGCCGGAAACACACCAGTTATCATTGATGACACTGCAGATGTTCGTATGGCAGTTAACTCCATTATCCATTCTAAGACATTTGATAATGGTATGATCTGTGCTTCTGAACAGTCTGTAACCATTCTGGAGCCTGTATATGAAGCTGCCAAGAAAGAATTTGAATACAGAGGCTGCTACTTCTTAAAACCAGGTGAGATCGAAAAGGTAAGAAAGACCATCCTGATCAACGGTGCCTTAAATGCAAAGATCGTTGGACAGTCTGCATACACCATTGCAAAGCTGGCTGGTGTAGAAGTTCCTGTAGATACCAAGATCCTTATCGGCGAAGTTGAGTCCGTAGATATCAGCGAAGAGTTCGCACATGAGAAACTGTCCCCAGTACTTGCAATGTACAAGGCAAAGACCTTTGACGAGGCACTGGATAAGGCAGAGCGTCTGGTAGCTGACGGCGGTTACGGCCATACTTCTTCTCTGTACATCAATGTAAATGAAACTGAGAAGATCATGAAGCATGCAGAGCGCATGAAGACCTGCCGTATCCTGATCAATACACCTTCTTCCCACGGCGGTATCGGTGACTTATATAACTTCAAGCTGACACCATCCCTGACATTAGGTTGCGGTTCCTGGGGCGGAAACTCCGTATCTGAGAACGTTGGTGTAAAGCACCTGTTAAATATCAAGACTGTTGCTGAGAGGAGAGAGAACATGCTGTGGTTCAGAGCACCTGAGAAGGTTTACTTTAAGAAGGGCTGTCTGCCTGTAGCACTGAAGGAATTAAAGGACGTTATGGGCAAGAAGAGAGCCTTCATCGTAACAGACTCTTTCCTGTACAAGAATGGATATACACATGTTATCACTGACCGTTTAAATGAAATGGGAATTACTTACACTGTATTCTCTGATGTACAGCCAGACCCAACCCTGGCAAATGCACAGGCTGGCGCAAAGCTGATGAGAGAATTTGAGCCGGATGTGATCATCGCAATGGGCGGCGGTTCCGCAATGGATGCCGGCAAGATCATGTGGGTTCTCTATGAGCATCCAGAAGCAGACTTCATGGATATGGCAATGCGTTTCATTGATATCCGTAAGCGTGTATATACCTTCCCAACCATGGGCGAGAAGGCATACTTTGTAGCAGTTCCTACCTCTTCCGGTACTGGTTCTGAGGTTACACCATTCGCAGTTATCACTGATCAGAACACCGGTGTTAAGTATCCGTTAGCTGACTATCAGCTGCTGCCTAAGATGGCAATTGTAGATACTGACAATATGATGAGCCAGCCTAAGGGACTGACCAGCGCATCCGGTCTGGACGTTCTGGTACACGCTCTGGAAGCATATGCTTCTGTTATGGCTACAGACTATACAGACGGTCTTGCATTAAAGGCTATGAAGAATGTATTTGAATATCTTCCAACTGCTTACAATGAGCCTGGAAATGTAGAAGCACGTCAGAAGATGGCAGACGCTTCCTGCATGGCTGGTATGGCATTTGCAAATGCATTCTTAGGTGTTTGCCACTCTATGGCACATAAATTAGGTGCATTCCATCACCTGCCACATGGACTTGCAAATGCACTGTTATTAAACCTGGTAATTGAGTTTAACGCTGCTGAGAACCCACGCAAGATGGGAACCTTCTCCCAGTATCAGTATCCACATACCCAGGCAAGATACGCAGAGTGCGCTCGTTTCGTAGGCATCCAGGCGAAGGATGATGCTGAGGCAGTTAAGAAGCTGATGGAGAAGATCGAAGACCTGAAGAAGCAGGTTGGTGTTAAGTCCTCTATCCAGGCATACGGAATTGATGAGAAAGATTTCTTAGACAGACTGGATGACATGGTAGAGCAGGCATTCGATGACCAGTGCACCGGTGCTAACCCAAGATATCCTCTGATGAGCGAGATCAAGGAAATGTACTTAAGAGCTTACTACGGAAAATAATCATTAAATATAAATCGAACCCATTGTGGGTAAAACCTTTATCCTTTGTGTTTGGAGCAGACCGTCGGCCTTTCGGGGCAGGCGGTCTGTTCGCGTTTGGGAGTTTATGAGAAATTGTGTTTGTGAGTATTGGGGACTGGATCATACAAACGAAATCTGGTGTTTTCCGGAAAAATCAGCTATACTGTTGGTAAAAAACAAGAAGGGTAAGAAATGTTTCACGTGAAACATTCTGCGAAAGGGGATTACAGATGGAAATAGATTTAAAGGAAACGATGGAAATGGAAGATCAGGAAACAGGCTATGGGGAACTGCATCTTCATTTAGACGGTGCCATTACACCCCGGATCGCCAAAAAGCTGGCGGCACTTCAGGGGATAGAACTGCCATATGAGGGAGAGCAGTTAAACAATGCATTGTCTGTAGGGGAAGACTGCCAGAGCTTAAATGAATTTTTGCAGTGTTTTGATCTGCCGTTGAAACTTTTGCAGACAAAGGAAGGTATTAGTGAGGCGATATATCTGGTACAGGAAGAGTTAAAGGCAGAAGGCCTTTCCTACGCAGAACTGCGTTTTGCACCTCAGCTGCACTGTCAGGGTGGATTATCTCAGGCACAGGTCATAGAAGCGGCTCTGGACGGTCTTAAACGCTCCACACTGCCATGTAATCTGATCCTTTGCTGTATGCGTGGCAATGAAAATGAAAGGGCAAACGAAGAAACCATGGAGCTGACCGGGGAGTATGTAAAGAAGCGTATTCTGGCAGACGGAAGGAAAGGTTATGGTGTGGCAGCCATGGACTTAGCGGGAGCAGAGGCTCTTTATCCTACTTATAAATATAAAGAGCTGTTTAAGAAGGCTGCTGACAGGAACATTCCATTTACCATCCATGCAGGTGAGGCCGGCGGAGCAGCAGAGGTAGCCTGTGCCATTGAAATGGGTGCAGCAAGGATCGGACATGGAGTGAGAAGCTATGAGGATCCGGCTGTTGTGCGCATGATCCGTGAAAAGGGCATTTTCTTGGAAATGTGTCCAACCAGCAACCGGATTACCAAGGCGATCCCGGATATGAAAGTTTATCCTTTAAGAGAATATTTAAGCCAGGGGATCAGGGTAGCTGTGTGCACCGATGATATGGCCATTTGCCGTACAGAGCTTAAGAAGGAGTTTGAATATCTTAAGAAACTGGTTGGGCTGACAGAAGAAGAAAAAGTGCAGATTCTTAAGAATACAAAGGAGGGTGCTTTTTTATAACTTGGAGTTATATATTTAATAAGCATTTTCGTATAGGTTTAATATGTAATTGTTTCTTGACTTTAGCAAATTAACTTGCTATACTTTTCCTAAAGTGCCTGCTTAATAAAGCAAGTATCCCCTGGGAAGTCGGTCCCCCCATAGAGCCGATATTCCAAAAAAATTTAATAAAAACCAAGGAGGGTATTCAAATGTCTTACGTTGATGAAATTTACGAGAGAGTAGTTGCACAGAATCCAGGTGAACCTGAATTCCACCAGGCCGTAAAAGAGGTTCTGGATTCTTTAAGACTGGTTATTGATGCAAATGAGGAGAAGTACCGCAAAGCTGGTATCCTGGAGCGTTTCACTGAGCCAGAACGTATTGTTTCTTTCCGCGTACCGTGGGTAGATGACAATGGAAAGGTTCAGGTAAACAAGGGTTACCGTGTACAGTTCAACAGTGCAATCGGACCGTACAAGGGCGGACTTCGTTTCCATCCATCTGTAAACCAGGGCATCTTAAAGTTCTTAGGTTTCGAGCAGACTTTGAAGAACTCTCTGACTGGTCTTCCTATGGGCGGTGGCAAAGGCGGTTCCAACTTTGATCCTAAGGGCAAATCTGACCGCGAAGTTATGGCATTCTGCCAGAGCTTTATGACAGAGCTGTACCGTCACATTGGAAAGGATACAGACGTTCCAGCAGGTGATATTGGTGTAGGCGGCAGAGAGATCGGCTACCTGTTTGGCCAGTACAAGAGAATGACTGGTTTATATGAAGGCGTTTTAACTGGTAAGGGCTTAACCTTCGGTGGTTCTTTAGCAAGAACCCAGGCAACAGGATATGGCCTTGTATACATGTTAGACGAGATGTTAAAGCACAACGGCAAGGAGATCGCAGGAAAGACTGTTCTGGTTTCCGGTTCCGGTAATGTTGCTATCTACGCAGTTGAGAAGGCTCAGCAGTATGGTGCAAAGGTTGTAGCAATGAGCGATTCCAACGGCTATATCTACGATGCAGACGGCATCAAGTTAGATGTTGTTAAGGAGATCAAGGAAGTACGCAGAGGACGTATCAAAGAGTACGCAGATGCTGTTCCTACCGCTGTTTATACAGAAGGCAAGGGCATCTGGACCATTCCTTGCGATATCGCACTTCCATGCGCAACCCAGAACGAGCTGAACTTAGATGATGCTAAGGCTCTTTTAGCAAATGGCTGCTTCGCAGTTGCTGAAGGTGCTAACATGCCTTCCACAAGAGAAGCTACTGACCTGTTCGTTGAGAAGAAGATCTTGTTCATGCCTGGTAAGGCAGCTAACGCTGGTGGCGTTGCTACTTCCGGTCTGGAGCAGAGCCAGAACTCCTTAAGACTGTCCTGGACCTTTGAAGAAGTTGATGAGAGACTGCACAAGATCATGATCGACATCTTCGCAAAGGCAGCAGATGCAGCTGAAAGATACGGAGTACCTGGAAACTATGTAGCAGGTGCAAATATTGCCGGATTTGAGAAGGTAGTAGAAGCTATGATCGCTCAGGGTATTGTCTAAAAAATAAAGTAATTTAAAATTCCAGATCCTGCACATGGCTATAAACAGTCTGTGTGCAGGATCTTTTTGTTATCATGCATATGTTTTCGGAAAGGTTTTACTATGGAGATCAGTTTACTTTTGATGCAGCAGATCACAGAGTTGTTTTTAATGATATTTATGGGCTATGTGATCGTAAAGGCAAGGCTTTTGAAGGGAGAGGACAGCAAGGTTATTTCAAAGATCGTGCTGTATCTGATCATTCCCTGCGTTATCATCAATGCGTTCCAGGTGGATTATACCAGTGAGAAGGTACAGGGCCTTTTACTGGCCTTCGCAGCCTCTGTAATGCTTCAGGTGCTATTACTTATCATTGTATGGGGCGCAGGTCGTTTAATGGGCTTAAATGAGGTTGAAAAGGCATCTGTGTATTATTCCAATGCAGGAAATCTGATCATGCCCATCGTGACCTTTGTCCTGGGGCAGGAATGGGTACTGTATGGCTGCGTGTTTATGAGTGTGCAGATCGTGTTTGTGTGGAGTCATGGAAAATGGGTCTTAAGCAGGCAGAGTAAGATCGACTGGAAAAAGATATTGTTAAATATTAATATGGTCGCTGTATTTGCAGGCGTGTTCCTGTTTTTCACAAAGATCCGCCTGCCCCAGATCTTAAACCAGACTTTTGGCTCTGTGGGAAGCATGATCGGACCGGCCAGTATGATGGTAACGGGAATGCTGATCGCAGAGATGAGCCTGAAAGATATTTTTACAAATGGAAGAGTTTATTTTATTACATTTTTAAGGCTGATCGCAGTATCGGCGGTGGCGTTGCTCCTTTTAAAGGTCAGTGGTCTTGTAAATGGAAGTCCTGACGGAAAGAAATTGCTGCTGATCGTATTTCTGGCAGTGATCACACCCTCTGCTTCAACGATCACCCAGATGTGCCAGGTATATGGAAACGACTCCCAATATGCCAGCGCTATCAATGTTATGACTACATTGTTTTCTATTGTGACGATGCCGCTTATGGTGCTTTTGTTCCAGATGATACTTTAACAAAACGAAAAGACCAGGTACTGGGGATACCTGGTCTTTTCTGTATACATATGTGTATAAAGGGGGGATAAAATGTTTGTGTGAAAGGGGGAGGGCCCTTTCGGTTTTCTCTTGTTTACGTTGCCTATTATATATCCGATACATTGTAAAAACCATTGTAATGTGCGTAAAGAATATTGCAAATCGAACAAACTTTGATACAATGGATACTAGGGGCAAAAGGCTGGAAATCCGGTGCAAGCCTGTTTGCAGGAGGATTTTTGAACCTGGGACCCGGTATCATGCAATAAAAAGAGGGAGATCATGTATCAGGAAGACAGTTTTAAAACAAGTCAGGTGGTGTATGCCCATACCCGCAGTGATGAGGCGGATATGGAGTATAAGATGCACTGCCACAACAGTTATGAGATCTATTACATGGTAAAAGGGAATGTGGAGTACTTTCTGGAGGGGACTTCTTATGTACCAAAGCCTGGAAGTCTCCTGATCATTCCGCCAAACTGCTTTCATGGGCTGCGGGTGCTGGACGGAAGCGAGTACCACAGGATCCGGCTGCACTTTGTGCCGGAACTTCTGACGGAAAAAGAAAAACAGCTGCTTTTGGGAATTCTTGGAAAAAGCTGGTGGTATATGGAAGAACAGTTCCGGGCAGAATGGTATTTTAATTCCTTGGAAGAATGTGGATCTTATAGCAGGGAACTGCAGGATATTGCAATTCGCGCACGGATCGTATCGTTTTTGACCTATCTATCTGCAATGTATGAAAAGGGGGTAGGTCGCGGACCGGGGAAGGAAGATGTAGCCCAGGAGATCCTGCGTTACATTAATGAGCACCTGACGGAGCATCTCACATTAGAAGGACTGGCAGAAAAATTTTATATGAGTAAAAATCATCTGACTGCTATCTTTAAGCGTGCGGCAGGCACTACGGTAGCCAGATACATTTTATATAAAAGGATGACGATTGCAAGAAAAGAACTGGCCGGGGGAACACCGGCTGCAGAGGCAGCACTTAAAGCCGGATTTGGAGATTATTCCAGCTTCTTCCGGGCGTACCGGAAGATGTTTGGCTGTGCGCCTTCAGACCAACAGGCAATGGAACTGCCGGATATGGATAAGAGCGGGGACTTTTAGAAAAATCTAAGATAAATTCTTTATACAATCTTTATACGAAGCGTTGTATTTTTAATAGAAACTTTGAGGGGATTATGTCATAATGAAATGACATTGCTGGTAAAAGGGCTGTTACAGGAGGGAAAATGGAATTATTTCAAAAAAAGAAGAGCTTATCTTCTTTTCAGATCATTATATTTGGCTTTTTGGCAGTTATATTAGTGGGAACACTGCTTTTAATGCTGCCTTTTGCATCCAGGGAGCCGGGAAGCGCGCCATTTCTGGATGCGTTATTTACAGCTACATCGGCTACCTGTGTGACAGGGCTGATCGTCCATGATACAGCTACGTACTGGAGCTGTTTTGGACAGGTGGTGATCCTGCTGCTGATCCAGATCGGAGGAATGGGCGTTGTGACCATTACCATTGCAGTAGCCATGGTTTCAGGGAAGAAGATCGGTCTGATGCAGAGAAGCCTGATGCAGGAGTCGATCTCAGCACCACAGGTAGGCGGCATTGTCCGTTTTACAGGCTTTTTCCTGAAAGGTATCGCGCTGATCGAACTGCTAGGAGCTATTTTGCTGGCACCTGTGTTTATAAAGGACTTTGGAGTGGGAAAAGGGATCTGGTATGGTGTTTTTCATTCCATTTCTGCTTTCTGCAACGCAGGCTTTGATCTGATGGGAGTCAGACAGCAGTACTCGTCACTGACTTATTATGCTGGAAACGGGCTTGTAAATGCAGTTATTGTATTGCTCATACTGATCGGCGGTCTGGGATTTCTCACCTGGGAAGATATAAAGACAAATAAGCTGCAGTTTAAAAAATACAGGATGCAGAGCAAGGTAATACTGGTAACAGATCTGATACTGGTGATCGTACCTACGGTTATTTTCTATTTTGGGGAGTTTCACGGATCCCAGTGGGGAAATGGACTGGAACGGTTCTGGTTATCCCTGTTTCAGGCGGTAACACCAAGAACTGCCGGGTTTAATACAGCAGATTTCGGGCAGATGAGCGAAGGCGGACTGTTTTTAATGGTCATGTTAATGCTGATCGGCGGTGCGCCGGGATCTACCGCAGGCGGTATGAAAATGACTACCATTGCAGTTTTACTGCTTTCAACGGCGGCTGTATTTCGCAGAAAAGAAGACGCCCAGTGTTTTGGCAGACGTATTCCAACGGAAACCGTGCGGTATGCGGCAGTAGTTATGCTGATGTATATGGTGCTTTGTACAGTGGGCGGACTGTTTTTATGCTATGCAGAAGGACTGCCTGTGCTCACAAGTTTGTTTGAGGCCGGTTCTGCTATTGCAACCGTAGGTTTGACACTGGGTGTGACACCGACCCTGGGAGCGGCTGCAAGACTGGTATTGATTGTTTTAATGTACTGTGGACGCGTAGGCGGCCTGACGCTGGTATTTGCAGCAATGTCCGGTATGCGGCCGAGTATGACAAAATTCCCCCAGGAGAAGATCAC
>QWCY01004321.1_pt1 | contig 14924 bp, 22 predicted proteins | sample 1972631 | NCBI WGS metagenome assembly QWCY01 (sample SAMN09866696, study PRJNA288562) | Human gut metagenome isolate pre1_stool, whole genome shotgun sequencing... | isolation source: gut | host: Homo sapiens | place: USA: California
ACCCAAGACTCGCTACTGGCGGTTGGTTAGACCTTACCAGACAGGCATTCCACCTGCTAGACTACTCGCCCTTGTCTGGGCGCACAATTCCGATTTGTTTTACCCATTTTAACATAAAACTCACCCAAATTAAAACTACAATTCTCAATCATCCCTCTCCCCCTGACACCAAGTGCTACAAAAGTGCCCAACTTGCTCACAAACATTCCCAGTGTTTATGCGGGTTTTCAAAATCACAATAATTAATACATGGAAATAATAAAGAATGAATTTCTTCTCAAGACGCCCGTTCCCCTCCTAGTCACTAGGCACGAAACGAAAAATGGGAATGGTTTTTCAACCATTCCCATCTTAATGAGCCCACCGGGGTTCGAACCCGGGACACCTAGATTAAAAGTTGTTATATTTCTTATTTTCCCTGGCTAAATGAAAATAGAAATGCCGTATTTATGCGGTTTTCCGGTTGTTTTTCCCTCCGGTATTTGATATAATTCTTGTGGGACTTACCATTCACGGTAGGCGGTTAGCCTGTAGCCTTCTTTTAGAAGGGAGGTGATAGGCGTGGTATCTTTTTCAGATCTTCTTACATATACATTGGTATTAGTTGAAGTTATAACACTTGTTGTTATGCTTTCTGATAAAAAGACAAAAAAATAACCGCCCCAGCCTGCAAAGTTTGGACGGTTATTTTTTATAACATTCAATTCTAAAAGGGCTAGCCGTCTATCGGTAAGTTCCTTTGTATTATTATAATACTCTATCTTAATATTTATGTCAAATGTCTGTCTATCCAATCTTGGAAGTAAATAACTCTTCCTGGTTCTCCTCTTGCTCCTTAATATCCAGAAGCTTTCTAACAGCTGCTTTAGTTCCTGGATCAGCTGCGTTATATGCTGCTTGTATTTCATTTTTGCGATTTTTCGCATTATAGCAACATAGTTCATCTAATGTTATATCTAAATAATTTGCAATTTTTATCAATTTGTCTAGTGTTGGTTGGCTTCCTTTTTCCCATGATCTTATTGTTGAATCCCCTATTTCTGTGCTTCTTGCTAGTTCTGACTTACTTATTTTTCTTTCTTTTAATTCATTTAATAATTTTTCGATAAAATCCATTTTTTCCTTTCTTTATATTGCGAAATTTCGCATATTTTAATTGACACTTGCGATATATCGCGCTATAATGTTCATGTAATCATATAAAGATAGTTACATACCGCAGACAAACCGCTACTGTTTAGCGGTAGGGCTATCTTAACAAATAATTATATCAGAGGGCTGTCAATCTAGCAATGTCGGAGCAGCTTAGAAAGGTGGTATTTATGGTAAATGTAAATGATTTTTTAACGGACGAACAGATCGGAATGCTTATTAATGAAATAAGTAGCAATGATATGGTTGTCCTTTTTTTTATGGATGATAGGGAAAAGATTGATTATTTATTAAATCGTAAAAAGGTTTGGTCTTCATCTTATGATTATTACAATAAACAATTTGATGCTTTTTCTAATGAATCTCTTTTATATAAGGATTCTGATAAAGAAAAATATCTTTCTTGTTGTGAGTCTATGCATTCTTTGTTTCTTAACATGCAGCATTGTACAGATATTGCAAGAATTTATGATATTCTTCTTGAACATATTTGATAGTTCGGCGAGCTATGCGCCTTAACTTTATATTTTTACATTCCTCCCTTTTTATTTCGAAACACGGATAAAGCGACTATCCGTGTCGTGATCGCATTAGCCGGCGATTGCTTGATAATGATAGGCCAGAAAGGAAAGAATTATGGAAGATTTTATTACTATTTTATCAGTTGGAAGACCTTATGATATTGCTCCAGATAGTGGCGGTGATCATGTGATAGGTTGTACGATGTCTTATGTAACAACACAGGATATAACAGCTAATAATATTGATGAGGAAACTGGTACTCTTGGATATGCTCCATTAAAAGAGCGTATGCCTGTAGAGTTCTATGAAAGAGCTAAGGCTAATGGGCTTCCTGCTGTTGCTAAGGTTGTCTATGGTATGAAGAGTTCCGGAGGAAAACAGACACTTTACATTAGGGGTCTTGACTTCGTACCAGTGTCAGGAGCTACAAAGGCTTCTAAGTAGTTATCACATTTGGGGTTGTGCAAGAATCACAATCTTAAAAATGGTAGTGATAACCCCACATAATGTCATTACAGGATGATCATACCGGGAATATTACTCCTTTCCCGGTGTGTATGCCTGAAACCTTGTATATTTACTTAGGCACATGAATACATGAGTCGTGTGCTTATTAAGTGTAGAAGGGAGATGTACATATGTCTTTTGCATCTATTAGCTGGTTAATTTTTGGTCTTGCTGTTCTGCTCTGGGTAGTTATTCTTGTTGTATTTGTTATTGTTAAGATAAGAAATGCTGTGCAGCGCAAGAAATACAGTGTTAAGCAGGATGGAGATGTTTCAACGGAATATGAAAGCAGAGGTTTGCATTAACAAGCTTTCTTCTTTCTCCGCTGTCCTCCTCTCCCGGCTGCTGTGCGTGACTTAAATGTGTTGTGTGCGCCCCGGCGCAGGTAAATACATATATTCCGGAGTTTTCTCAAAACAACTGGAGAATTAAGCGGTTCTTTACCTAAACGGAATATGTAAACCCTGCGGAATGTTAACCCCACGTAAGGCGTTACCGGTTAATTCGTAAGGCGTTAGACAAGGGTCCGGGAATGTAAGGCCCGGAAGTGCCGGGGCGCACACATAAGCGTTTTGTCACAGCCTGCCGGGGAAACTGTAGAGGGAAGAGAACATGTGTATTAGGAGAAAAATATGAAGTATATCCGTTTATTCTTCCTGGTCTCGGCTGTGGCGCTAACATTAAATATGTTTTCCGTAACAGCACATGCAGCGGAAACGGAAACAGAATTGCAGACAGTCACCCAGGAAGCATCAGAAGAATCAGGTGGATCTATAGAGGTTAATAATAGTGACACTATATATATTGTGTTTCTTCTCTCTGCGATATTCGGCTCATTAGTTGCATTTGCTTTCTGGGAGATATTCAGGGGGTAAATATGGCAGATTGTATTTTTAAGGGTTTTATGTTTGGTTTCTGGCTTATGATGTTTTCATGTATTGTCGGATATTTAGCCAGAAAAATGCTTTTTACTATTACTGGCTTTTTAAAATAGTATATAGCGCTTTTGCGTTATAAATATATATTTGGAGGTAAATGTTATGAATCCAATGATCGTAGCAGGTGAAGGAGATGCAGTATCCGTACTTCCTGCAAATGTTGTTACAGCACTCCAGCAGGGTGTTGATAAGGTTGCACAGGGAGGCCAGGAAGGTCTTGTCGCAATTCTTCCAGCTGGCTTAGGTGTTTTTGGTTTATTCTTCGGTGTAAGAATAGCTATCAACTTCTTCAAGTCTCTTGCTCACTAATCTAACAGGTTAATGAGGGGAACATGTACCGGAATCACCCCGGTACATTCGTAATTTAGTTTGTGGGATTTTAATTATAGATAGGAGTAGAAAAATGGGATATTTGTTATTGCTTATATTTGTCTTAACCTGGTTAAATGTCAGGAAGATAAGAAAAGCTGTTATCTATCTTGCAGTACAGGAAGGATATTCAGGAAGCTTAAAAACAAAGATTCTTGATGTTATAACTGATTATGCTGCAGAGCGTAAGACAGAAAAGAAAGTAAGAAAGAAGCATCAGAAAGAAAAGAAGCTAAAAGATGTAATAGATCGGGAGCCTTCTCCAGAGAGTGAGGTGCAGGATGATTAAAATACTTAAAAATGTTTTTTTGGCTTTCTTAGCTGATATTCTTTCTTTTGTATTTTTTATGCATTCTTTTGATTTAAGGATTTTTGTTATTGGTTTTTTCTTCATCTTTTTATTTTATATCATTCTTGATTTTATTTATTATATTTATGCTAAAAGATCTAAGAGTGAGGTGCAGGATGAAAAGAAATAAGATTAAGTCTTTTTTAATACGTTTTGGTGCTTCTCTTGTTAGTATTATTTTAGCAGTTTTATTTGTTTTAGGTCTTTTTGACCCGAATCATCAATTTCTTGTTCTTGCTCTTTATATTTCCGCATTTCCTTTATTTATTGGTGTGCGTCTTCTTGTAGCTTTTATTAAGTTTCAACCTGAAGATAAGGATGGTGATGATAAAAAAAATAAAGAACCAGTTGAAAACCAACAAGATTAGATATATAATCATCTTGCCGATTATTTTCATTTTGGAGGGGTTTAATGTACGGTTTCACTTTTGATTTTTTAAGTATTATATTTTGTATATTATTATTTGTTGTTTTATTTGGTTTACCTATTGCGTTTTTTGTTTTTGTTATTAGATTCTTGTATAAGTATTTTAAAATGAAATCTGATTATTACCAAACTAAAAGTCAATATTATTGGACTATGACGCAATATTATAATTTGCATATGAATGACAGGCAAGATTAATTTCTTGTCTGTCTTTTTTATTTGGAGGTTTTTATGAAAAGAATCGGCGCTTTTTCTATTGCAATATTTATATTTGTTCTATCTGTTTTTTCTGTGCTGCCTTTAGATGTTTATGCTGATGATGATAAAACCGTTATTCCTACTGTTAACGGTCATTTTGGTTTGACTGAATCTGATGCACAATCAAAGGTTTCTGCTCATAAAGATATTTATTATGATAATGATAAACGTGCTTTTGCTTATACTCCTGCATCTTCTTATAATTGGACTTTATGCAATGATAAGGGTGCTGTTACTTCTACTCATTTATCTGATAAACAGGTTGTTGCTCTGCTCTGTTCTCATAATAGATGGGATCATAATCGAACCCTTATAAGTTCTTTTATTTCTAATAATAATATTTGTCGTGGTTTTTTCTCTGGTGTTGGTGCTTTATTTACTGGTAATTCTGATAATGGAACTAAGTTTCTTGATACTCTTTTAGGTAATTACAACTATTTAGATTCCCTGAACTATGACGAGGACAGCCAGACTATTACAATGACTAATGATAATGGCAGCGTGGACAAGCTTAGGGAAGAGATTAAGAAATATTATTATAATAGTATTGGCTTAAAAGAAAAAAAGTCTAATGGTACTGTTACTAGTTTAATTGATAGCTCTGATTTTCGTGCATGTTTTGAATATGAAGAAGATTATATAAATGCTTTTGGTTACAAAAATTATAAATACTGTTTAAAGACGTATTACGGCTTCTATTATTTTTTTAACGATTTGAAAGATTATATCTATGTTTCTAATGATAGTAATAACGACCGCTTTTTATCTTCTTACGATAATTGGACTAAAGAAACATGGAGATTTCGCACGCTTAGATCTGACGGTACAACAGGGTTTTTACAGCCTGTAAAAGAAGATACTGTTATTCGATACGATTTTACTCTTAAAGTTAATGTTTCTGATATGTATTTTTGGTACACTCCCTCTAATGGTGATTGGGTTCTTCGTCCAGATTGGAATAATGATTATTCAAAATGGGTTTCATTTTATTCTAAAGATAATTCATCTCTTAAATTTTGGGCTTCTTATAGTGCTTTGTATAATTATCTACATGGCGACCAGAACGCATATCTTAGCAGCAAGATAGAAGAAACCGGTAAGGATATATCTTACAGCATTAAAGACATGAATGAAAATCTTGGAACAAAGATGGATGAGCTGATTGATTCTATTAACTCTGGTAAAGGAAACATGAGCGCCGATGAGCTGCAGAACGCTATTGATAAAGGCCTGGAAGATCTTAATAAGAACACAGAGGATATAAAAGACAATACTTCTTCTATCCTGGATAAACTCGAGGAACAGAACCAGATTCTTCTGCAGATTCTCGGAGTAACTGAATACATAGCCTACCAGACAACAAAGGATGATGGCTCTTCTTATACCAAGACAGACCTAACAAATACAATAAATAAAATATATAACGGTCTTGGTAATGCGATTCTTTACGGCAAGAATACGCTGACTGATTCCGGTGACAGTTCTGGAGCTGCTTCACAATCTTCTATTGTTACCAGGGATGATTTTAAATTGTCCAATAATATATATACATCCTCCGGCTCTGGTGTCTCTCCTGGTACTCCGGTTGTTGCTTATTCGTTAGATGATTATTCTGTATATGATGATTCTAATGATTATGATGTTGGTATTGCAGCACAGGATATTAATAACATGGATATACATGATGGATTGTTTGGAAAGTTTCCTTTTAGCGTTCCTTATCAGCTCTATGAGTGGCTTCAGGTTCTCCAAGCGGATCCGGTTGCTCCTAAATTTGTTTATAATTATGGGTTTTTAATAGGTCATAAAGGCGAACAAAAATATGATCTTATAATTGACTTTAGTATATATGAATCCTGGGCGAATGAATGTAAGTCTTTCCTTCGTTTGCTCTTCACTCTGTTAATGGCTGTATTTATATTCAGGCATTTCAGCAATAATAAAGGGGGTGGTGTATTGTGAGTGCTGCAATAACTGCGTTGCTTGTTTCGCTGCTTATTAATTTCTTAATAAATGTATTTGGCGGAATCATTGAATTTATGTTAATAACTCAAACTTTGATGCCAACTGATGTTTTTAGTGGTCTCCTTGATGTTAATAGTGAAATATTTACAGCCTGGTTACCTCAAATCAATTGGTTTGTACCGCTTGATTATGCTGTGACCTTGTTCGGTGCATTTATTGATGCTTACGCTTCATATATCATTTATCTGTATGTTAAGCGTATATTAACAAGCATCTTCTCTGGTGGCAGCTTTACAAAGATTCTAGCTGCATTTTTAAAATAAATTTTTTAGTGGGGTAAAAATTATGTCAATTGAATGTTATACAGGAGTACCTGGAAGCGGAAAAAGCTATCATACGGCCAGACGCATATATGATGCTCTCCGCTCCGGTGTTAATGTAATATCAAACCTTAATATTAATACTTCTATAATACCGCCTAAAAGCTCAAAAAAGGCATTAGGAAGCTTTATATATGTACCAAATGCGCAGTGGATAAATTCATCTATATTCCTTAAGTCTCCCATCGGTGGTAAGAGTGTCTGCAATGATACATTTTCTTACATATATGGCCTTGAGAATTTTGCGCTGCAGTTTCATAAGCGTAATAAAAAAGGCCAGATATTTGAGCACCAGACACTCATTATTCTGGATGAGTGCCAGACAATTTTCAATCCTCGTTCCTGGAACAAGAAAGACCGGCTCCAGTGGATAGAATTTTTCACTATGCACCGTCACTTTGGTTTTGATGTGATTCTTGTAACCCAGAACGATAAGATGATTGATAAACAGATCCGGGGAATCCTTGAGACTCAGGTGCTGCATAGAAACATTTCCAAGTATAAAGCATTTGGTAAACTTCTTGCAGCTCCCTTTGGTGGTAATCTGTTTATGTGCATTAAAAGTATGTACGGAATGAGCAAAAAGGAAAGCCATATAAAAAGCTACCTTTTGTTTGGTTCTTCCTTCTACTTCTCTTTGTATGATTCTTACACCCTGATTAAGTGATTTATGCGTGTGCCGGGAATGCCGGGCGAAGCGTAAGACATAACCGGCACACGCAAAAAATCGGTGGAATTTGGGGTTTGACCACGGATATGTAATACGTGGTCTAAAAATCTTAATAAAAATACATTCTAACTAGCTTAAAATCTAGGTTTTTTATTAAAAATATCGTTCATTGAAAATGGCTTTTTAATGAATTTTTGAGGGGGATAAAATGAGCTTAATTGAAAAGGAGTTTAAAGACGGAGAAAATAAATATTGGTTCTTCAGGAAGCAACAAAAAAACCTGCATAACGTTGATACTTTTTATTACTCTGTTATGCTGCAGAATGATTTCATTGATAGTACTGATCAGAATGTATCTGATTTCCTTCAGGATCTTAACGGTTTTAAAATAAGATGTCTGGAATCTAACCAGGTTTATGGTGATATATATACTACATTTGACCCTGTAGGATTTAGGTGTCCGGATAATCTTGTTTATGCCATTGGTAAAGGTAACTATGCACATATATATAATCATGTTATATCTTGTCCTGATACTTATGATATTTATATTGCTTCTAGTGTTCCGAATCCTGACACTCCGCAGATTGTTGTTCAGATCAGGTCAAAGGAATTATGGTTACAGGGTGTTAATTCTATATACAAACGTTCCTTTGATGCCGTTACCAGGATATGCAATTTTTATCATTTGAACATTAAGGAAGTAAATGAGAATCGTGCAGATTACTGCTGGCACACTAATTATTTGAGTAATCCAGAAAAGTATTTTGCTATTGAGAACTTTTCCAAGATGCAGGTATCTCACTTCAAGCGTGTTCAATATGGTTATGCTTTCGGTTCTAATGATTCATATGAAAATGATTATATTGCTCTTGGTAAGCGTGGAGATAAGGTATTTACAAGAATGTACCTTAAAACAAAGGAAGTTGTTGAACAGGCCTATAAGCCTTGGTTTATTAATATTTGGTTTTATAATGAACTTATATCCAGATATGATAAATATGTTCTTGAAAACTGTTTTGATTTTAAGAATTGGAAAATAAGAGATATTATCCGCTTGCAGTTCTATTATGATTATGGTTCTAATGAACAGTATAAACAACAGTGTTATGCTGCTATGGAGTCTTATTTTCGTAAAGGTTCATGTAATTGGGATTATATCGGAAAGCTTGCAGATAAACTTACTCCTAAGATTACAACAATAATGAATATTGAGTTTCAGGTTATGAGAAAGATGTCTAAATCCTTTTGTCTTATAGATCTGCATCCATCTCATAAGGTAGATCATAGAATCAATATGTATCTTGAGAATCATGAGCTTATAACAGATTATTTATTGACTTCTGTTCTTCGTCTGGTTGACAGGTCAACAGCTCTTAAGAAGTCTGATTGTCAGGACACTGCTTTTTGGCAGTCTATAAAGCGTACAAAGATGATTGATGTTAGAAAGAAAAACAAGAATATTGCTCCATTGCATAGGGATTATTCAAGAGAGCATAACATTGAGCTCATGAAGAATAGTTTTGTTAATAAGGCGGTTACATTAAGTATATATGCTCATGGTTTAGATTATGATAAGGATATACAAGAGACTGTTGCTGATTCTTTATGTCTGCTTAATGATAATGATGTAAAACGAGCTGAAAGATACCGCAGTAAGGTTAAAACCCGTCTGAATAAAAAAGACTGGGAGGGTGATTTTGATGCAGCTTATAAGTGATTACATAAAACTTTTTATTCAGGATAGAAAAGTATATTGTGAAGATGTAACTGTACAATCATATATCTTCTATCTCGAACGTTTTACAAAGTGGCTTGATTCTGATGATTTTGATTTGCTTACTAAGCAGACTTTGAGAGACTATATATATTCTTTAAGATATCGAATGAAGAATACAAGTATTGCTACAAATTACCGCCCTGTAAAAGCATTTTGCAAATGGCTTTACCAGGAAGATTACTTGGAGAAAGATATTACAATAGGTGTTAAGCTGCCAAAAAAAGATGCAGCCATTGTTGAACCTCTTACAGCTTTGGAAGTAAAACAGATTGATGATACTATAATTAATAAGTCTGTTAACAAACATATAGCATTAAGAAATTATTGTATCTTTCATCTGGCTCTTGATTGTGGACTTCGTAGAAAAGAGATCGTTCAGCTCCGCAGGATGGATATTAAATCTGACAGATTGATTATACATAATGCTAAGAACAACAAAGATCGAATTGTATTACTTCCAAGATTCTTGTATTTTAGTTTGCGTAATTATTACAATGAATCACATTATGCACATGATCATGTTAAGAATGAATCTAAGATTGTATTTTTGGATTTCTATGATATTGAGCCAATAACACTTAATACAATAAAATGCTTTTACCAGGACTTAAAAACATTGTCTGGAATAGATAGGATTCATGGGCATTTATGCAGGCATACTTTTGCAACTTCTTTTCTTCAGTATGGTGGAGACATGGAGAAGCTGCGTTTGTTTATGGGACATGCTGATTATGAGATTCTTAAGAATTATCTTCACTTGTCTCTTATATATCCAGATGTATATAAGATAGATGATATCTTTCTTAATTGATGCAGACACCTAGATTTTTTTCTTCAGGAAATAGCAATAAAAAAGACTTGCTTATTGGATCTAATTCCAGTAAACAAGCCTTTTTTAATGAGCCCACCGGGGTTCGAACCCGGGACACCTAGATTAAAAGTCTAGTGCTCTACCAACTGAGCTATGAGCCCTTAATGTATACAATTATGAGTAACAATCTATATCAAACATCCAGCCTCGGATTATAACTACCGAGCTGGGCTAGCTGGATTCGAACCAGCGTAATGCAGGGATCAAAACCCTGTGCCTTACCGCTTGGCGATAGCCCAAGAAATAAAAAAAGGGTGGGTACAGGGATTCGAACCCTGGACCTTCAGAGCCACAATCTGACGCGCTGACCAGCTGTGCTATACCCACCATAATGCAAAAGTCATAAGCTACTGGCCATGACTCATAAAAAAAAGTGTGCCCGGGGGGATTCGAACCCTCGACCCACGGCTTAGAAGGCCGTTGCTCTATCCAGCTGAGCTACGAACACACAAAGCGGGTGATGGGAATCGAACCCACGTATCTAGCTTGGAAGGCTAGTGTTCTACCATTGAACTACACCCGCATAATTATTAAGTTGTAAATCGGGGTGACAGGATTCGAACCTGCGACCTCTTGATCCCAAATCAAGCGCTCTAGCCAAGCTGAGCCACACCCCGTTTTTGTTTCTTGCGTTTGCTCTGTTCCGCAACGCAAGAATGATTATATTATAAGGTGTACTATCTGTCAACACTTTTTTTCAATTTTTTTCAAAATTTTTTCTACAAGTCTGTAAACCCGCATATTTACTGGATTTATACATACTTTAAATTAAAAGACATTTCACCATTATCATCAATTTCAAGCATAATATATGTACATCTTTTATCTGCCTGACGAGGATATGATATGCTTCCAGGATTAATGAATGTAAGTTCATCTTCTATCTGTATCAATGGTCTGTGAGTATGTCCAAACATAACTATATCTATTCCTCTTGCTATACACTCTTCCCTGAGAGTCTGCAAATCAAGAGAAACATAATAATAATGACCGTGTGTCAAAAGTACTTTTTTCCCTGCAAGTTCTATCTCACGTTCTCTTGGAAGAGGTGAAAAGAAATCATTATTACCCGGTACCATTATTGTTTCACCCCCGGCAAGCTCCTGTATTATATCTTCTTCCCCTTCGATATCACCAAGATGGATAAGTAAATCGAATGGCTGCTCATTATATATTGCCTCTGCCAGATTACCGTGTCTTCTATGTGAATCGCTAACAATCATTATCCTCTGCATAAAACCTCCAGAATGAGCCAATTAGAGGCACTCATCCAGTTCTTTCTTTATAAGTTCAAGTGCCTTACCTCTGTGGCTTATCTTATTCTTCTCTTCAGGATCAAGCTGTGCTGATGTTTTACCATATTCAGGCAGATAAACTATAGGGTCATAGCCAAAACCATTGTCTCCAACGATTTCCTTGCTTATAAGCCCCTCCATTGTGCCTCTCTTAACAATTTCCCTTCCATCAGGAAAACACACTGCTATAGCACATACAAACCTGCCGCTTCTGTCCTGCCCTTCAACACCCTCAAGTCGTTTAATAAGAGAAGCATTTTTAATATCATATGATGTATCATGTCCCATATATCTGGCAGAATACACGCCAGGCTCTTTATTAAGATAATCAATCTCCAGTCCTGAATCATCTGCCATTGTAAGCTGTCCTGTAAGTTTGCATACAGCTCTTGCCTTAATCAACGCATTTTCTTCAAATGTAGTGCCATTTTCCTCTACATCAAGGTCAATTCCAGCATCCTTAAGAGAGATAACATTATACCCTTTAAGAATCTCTTTAACTTCCTTAACCTTGTCCTTATTATTAGACGCTAAAATAATAGTAGTCATAATTATCTTTCCTGTCCCTTCTCTTTCTTAGGCGGCTTTGGTCCCTGGAATGAGTAAAAATATGTCTTTAACATTCCATTATATATCTTTCTGTTCTTATCCGGCTTTCTGCCAAAATATTTGACAGCATCCTCATATGAAGTAATCATATAGGCTGACCATGAATCTAATTTTGCAAACTGTCGTCCAAATGCAGAATATATTCCTGGAAGTGTCTCCTTATCCTCAAGTCTTTCACCATAAGGCGGATTAGTTATAATAAAACCGTATTTCTTATGATGGCTTAGGTCTGCCACGCTTCTTTCCTGAAAATGTATTAACTTCTCTACTCCGGCATTCTCCGCATTGCTTCTTGCCTTCCTTATAACATCTGCGTCAATATCAAAACCCTGAATATCTGTTTCAACATCAAGATTAATCATATCCTCAGCTTCATCAACAGCATCATACCACAACTGTTTGTCAATTATGTTAGTCCACTTCTGTGCTGTAAACTTACGGTTCATTCCTGGTGCAATATTAGCTGCTATCATAGCTGCTTCAATTGGAAATGTGCCACTTCCGCAGAATGGATCAACAAGAATTCTGTCGCCTCTCCACGGCGTAAGCATAATAAGCGCCGCTGCAAGTGTCTCCGATATAGGAGCTTTTCCAGCTGCCGGTCTATATCCTCTCTTATGAAGTGAATCACCTGATGTGTCAAGTGCAATAGTCACAATATCCTTCATAATAGTTACTCTTATAGGATAAGAATCACCATCTTCCTCAAACCATCCAATTCTATAATGTTCTTTAAGTCTCTCTACAATTGCTTTCTTAACAATTGACTGGATATCAGAACTGCTGAACAGTTTACTGTTAACAGAATTAGCTTTTGTTACCCAGAACTTTCCATTCTTAGGTATATAATTCTCCCACTCAAGAGCTTTAGTATTGTCAAACAGCTCTGTAAATGTCTCAGCCTTAAATTGACCCACTTTAATCAAAATACGCTCTGTAGTCCTTAAATTTATATTAGCACGGCATATGGCTTCAGAATCACCTACAAAAGTGACCTTTCCATCCTCTACCGATGATATATCATATCCAAGATCATATATTTCCCTTTTTAATACTGATTCCAGACCAAAATGGCAGGGAGCAATTAATTCATATGTATTCATATATCCTCCAAATGTACATTTATATATATATTAATGCCTACGCAAATGAGTGTCAATCCGTTAATTGATTACACACATTCCTTTATATGCCTCAAATCCTCCTACAACTGTCTTGCATATATATCCAAGCCCAGACATCTTTTCGCATATAACAAGACTCATAGCACCTTTATCGCAATAAAATATGTATATTTTTTCCTTATTACCAAATATTTTTCTAAATTCATAAGAAATCTTTCCGCATTTATATATATTATTTATATCATCAACCAGCTTGTTATATTCATAATGTATTGCTCCTTTTATCCTCGAATATACATATTTTTCCTTCAATCTTATATCAATTATTGTTACATATGGATCATTTACATAATAATCTATTTTTCTTGAACTTATCATTTCACATGACATAGTTTACCCACACAATATAGAATTTAATATATTATACTTTAATTAGTATTTTTTATTACCATTTTGTTATGTAAGGCCGCATATGCGACCTATATTCTGACTAATAGCAGTCGGACTCATCAGAACCTGATGTCTTATTCTTGGAATTCTTAGATGACTGATTCTTGCTGTTTGTTGAATTAGTTTCATTATAAGAGTTTCTTGAGTTTGTTGAATTGCTGGAATTAGTAGAATTCTTTGAATTTGTTGAATTTTTAGATGTGTTCTTTGACATAATATCAACCTCCATAAATATTTTTACATTAATGTAGTATTGCTATTTTGTCTTATTTTATTCATACATGAAAATGCTTTCAATTATTGTTTCGTGAAACTAAAAAAACCTTGCAACTATGCAAGGTTAATAAATGTACGTGACAAGATTCGAACTCGCGACCTTCTGGTCCGTAGCCAGACGCTCTATCCAGCTGAGCTACACGTACTTCCTAAACACTTTCGTGTTTAGTGCCGGCAACGGGAATCGAACCCGTATGGGAGTATAAGTCCCGCAGGATTTTAAGTCCTGTGCGTCTGCCAGTTCCGCCACACCGGCTTGGTGTATTATTAATTATTGCCATCATAATGATAGCAGCGACCCGGATGGGGTTCGAACCCACGACCTCCGCCGTGACAGGGCGGCGCTCTAACCAGCTGAGCCACCAGGCCATAACGAGTAGAACAAGTGGACCTTCGGGGACTCGAACCCAGGACCGACCGGTTATGAGCCGGTTGCTCTAACCAACTGAGCTAAAGGTCCAAAAAGCCGACTGTCGGAGTCGAACCAACAACCTGCTGATTACAAATCAGCTGCTCTGCCATTGAGCCAAGTCGGCAATTTGAATTTCCTTTTATGTTCTACTCTATGACTCCAAGGGGATTTGAACCCCTGATACCACCGTGAAAGGGTGGTGTCTTAACCGCTTGACCATGGAGCCGTATAAAAAAATATAAGAATGAATTGGAACAATTATCCTATTGTCCTATATCCATTCTTATAACTCCCCGAGTAGGGCTCGAACCTACAACAACTCGGTTAACAGCCGAGTGCTCTACCATTGAGCTATCGAGGATTATAAAATTGAAAGATTGCTCTTTCAAAACTGCACATTAAAATTCTTTCATCCGATTACTCTTAAGAATAACTCTCTTTGTTCTATCCAAACCGTCTTAACCTTTTCTTTTGGTTAAGCCCTCGACCTATTAGTACAGATCAGCTCCATATGTCACCACACTTCCACCTTCTGCCTATCTACCTCGTCGTCTTCAAGGGGTCTTACTA